>OFGI01000732.1_pt1 | contig 18627 bp, 17 predicted proteins | sample 1521751 | NCBI WGS metagenome assembly OFGI01 (sample SAMEA3504115, study PRJEB24116) | mouse gut metagenome | biome: mouse gut; feature: mouse-associated habitat; material: faeces | place: Denmark | collected 2011
CGGCCGCCGGCCACGGTGCGGTGGGGCGCCACGTCGAAGCGGGCGGCGAGGTTGCACCACATGCCTATATGCTCCTCGGGCAGCACGACGACTATGTCGGCTCCGGGCAGCGCACGCGCCATAGTGTTGATCGTGCGTGCCAGCACCGGCATGTTGCCGAGCATCATGAACTGCTTGGGCAGGTGCGACTGCATGCGGCGGCCGCTGCCGCCGGCGACGATTATTGCTGCGATTCTTTTTGCCATATCAGTTTTTTCCCGAATCCGAGTGTGTTGTCCGTAAATTTCATGTAGTCGATCTCTATCGCCCATAGCGTCAGCGGTGCCGCGGCCGCATAGGGAAAGCGCGCGATGTAGCGCCGCTTGGCCGCGGCATCGGCGCGCGAGACGCTGCCGCAGAGCTGCAAGCCTTCGATGCGGCCGACGATGCGCGTTTCCAGCACGATCGAGGCTGCCACGCGTGTATGGGTGTCGAAGCGCGAGGCGTGTCGCGTCGATATATCGGATGTGAAGATCAGCAGGTTGCGCTCGGCGTCGTAGGCATAGAAGCAGTTGGCGCAGTAGGGCGAGCCGTCCTCCGAGAGCGTGGCGAGCGTCATGACGTGGTGGCGCCCGATGAACTTCGATATGCGCTTGTCGATCATGGCTGCGGAGTCTCGGTTGCGGGTGCCGGTGCGGCCGTCGCCGTGCTGTCGCGCACGGTAAGTACGGTCGCGGCCGGTATCGAATCGAGCTGCGTGATGCGCTCGGCATCGGTCACTTCGCCGTCGAGCTCGGCCACGATGCGGTCGCGCACCCATTCGAACTGCGAGCGGGATGCTTCGGCGACAGGCTCGGCAGGCTCCTGCGGTATTTTGAGCGGGTCGATCGGCGTGCCGTTCTTCCAGATGCGGTAGTCGAGATGAGGTCCCGTGGCGGTGCCGGTACGGCCGACATAGCCTATGAGCTGCCCCTGCGACACGCGCGTGCCGACGGAGATGCCCGGGGCGTATCGGCTAAGGTGCAGATAGCCTGTCATAAGGTTGCCGGCATGTTTGATTTTAAGCGTGTTGCCGCCTCCGCCGCCCCAGCCCTTGAACGTCACGACACCGTCGGCCACAGAGTGTACGGGCGTGCCGGTCGGGGCTGCGTAGTCGACGCCCAGATGCGGGCGGTAGACCTTATGCACGGGGTGCAGGCGCGACTTGGAGAACTTGGAGCTTATGCGCGTGTATTTGAGCGGCGCTTTGAGCATCTGCTTGCGCAGCGACTTGCCGTCGGCCTCCCAGTATTTGAGCTTGCCGTCCTGCTTGAAGGGTATGGCGTAATAGGTCTTGCCGGCGTGGTCGAAGCGCGCCCCCCAGATCTGCCCTATGCCGACGCATACGGTGTCGATATACTTCTCGTCGTATATGACCGTGAAGCCGTCGCCCTTCTGTATGCCGAAGAAGTCGATCGTCCACTGGTATATGTCGTCCAGCTCGGCGGCCAGAGCGTATGGCATGTCGTGCTCCATGATCGCGCCCCAGAGCGACGACGATATGGCGGCCGTATGTTTGCGCCTGACGGTGGTCACGTCGCGCGCGCCCGTGGCTACACCCACCGAGTCGCCGTCGAAGGCGAAGACAACATAGTCGACCGGATTGCGGTGGTAGACCATGTAGTCGAGACGGCGCACCGAGTCTCCCTCCTGGTGCAGGAACATCGTGTAGCGGTTGCCGGCGCGTATCTGCCTCAGAGGAAATACCTCGGCGGCAGCCTTGTCCAGACGGTCGATCTTTGCGGCCGATATGCCGTAAGAGGAGAGTATGCTGCCGACGGTCTGGCCGCCGGCAACGACGCCCTGCTCGGTGCGGTAGTCGTCGACGACGATGCCGTACTCCGTCTTAGGCGGTTCCGGCTCGGTTTGCGCCTGCTGCTGCTGCGCCTTGTCGCCGCGGCCCGTGCAGGCGGCCGCCGTGAGCGCCAGTATTGCGAATGTCGATTTGAAGAGATGTTTCATAACGGCAAAGTTAGTAATTTTTTTGCGACCGGCCAATGCGCCCCGGCCGCGGTACATGCGTAAAACGGAAATAGAGGGGCTTTTATTTGGGAAATCGATTATTAATTTTTACCTTTGGTCGGAATTGTACGCTTTTCGCGGATGTAGTCGTTATATCCGCAAATGGTATTATGTCGAAACTGTTGTTGGAAATATGTTCTTGGTTCTACAAGGGGGCGGTGGCGTTGAGGCATCGTCTCTACGACTGGCATATATTCAAGAGCGAGTCGTTCGACATACCGGTCGTGTGCGTGGGCAACATTACCGTCGGCGGTACGGGCAAGACCCCTGCGGCGGAGTATATCATCGCGCATCTGAGCGACCGCTACAACATCGCGCTTCTCTCGCGCGGTTACGGCCGCCGCACGAAGGGCTACCGTGAAGTGAAGCGTTCGTCGTCGTATCTCGACGCGGGCGACGAGCCGTTGCAGATAAAGCTCAAATTCCCCGATGTGCCGGTCATCGTTTGCGAGAAGCGCGCCGAGGGCATACGGCGCATACGGCGCGAACACCCCGAGGTCGACCTTATAGTCATGGACGACGGGTTTCAGCACCGCAGCGTCGCGGCCAAGGTCAATGTCATCATCGTCGACGCGACGCGTCCGGTATCGAGCGACAAAATGCTGCCGGCAGGATCGTTGCGCGATATCCCGTCGCGGCTGCGTGCCGCACACCACTTCATCGTCACGAAGTGTCCCGACGACATGACGCCGCTCGACCAGCGCATCTGGCGCAAGCAGCTCAAACAGATAGCATTCCAGAAGGTATATTTCTCGCGCACACGTCCGCTGCCGATAAGGCCGCTGTTCGAGGAGCCCGACCGCGAGCAGGTCGATCCCGGCTCGCAGGCGGTGCTTATGGCCGGCATAGGCAATCCGCGCGTGTTCAAGCGCGACATGGCCGTGCGCTACAACGTGGTCGACACGCTCTTTTTCGGCGACCACCACCGCTATACGACCGACGACATAACCGCCATGGAGCGGCTCGTCGACCGTCATCCCCGCGCCATAATACTCATGACGGAGAAGGATGCCGTCAAGCTGCGGCGCTGCAAACGATTCTCCGAGAGACTGCGGCGCGCGCTCTACTACCAGCCGGTAGAGATGGAGATCATCGAGGGCTCCGATGCCGACTTCACGGGCAGCCTAACGGCCGATATAGAGTATTCCGATCGGGGATGATACCCGACGTAGAGTTCGACTGGTTAATAGTCTTAAAGTAATTCGATATGATAAACAAGGTAATTTTAGTCGGCAACGTGGGCGTCGACCCCGAGGTGCGTGCCATGGAGTCGGGCGTCAAGGTCGCGCGCGTGCGTCTGGCCACGAGCGAGAGAATGTACAACCGTCAGACCAACGAGACCACCGAGCATACCGAGTGGCACACCGTGACGCTCTGGCGCGGACTGGCCGAGACGGTAGACCGCTTCGTGCGCAAGGGCTCGCAGCTCTATATCGAGGGGCGTCTGCGCACCCGCGAGTGGACCGACAAGGACAACAACAAACGTTATACGACCGAGATACTGGCCGACGAGATGAAGCTGCTCGGCCGCCGCTCCGACTCGGCAGCGGGCACGGGCGCGCCGCAGGGACAGAGCTACGGCCAGCCGTCGCAGCAGCCGTCATACTCGCAGCCGCAGTACGGCCAGCCGCAGTCGCCGGCCTACACGCAGCCTCAGTATGCACAACCGCAGGCGCAGTCTCAGGCACCGGCCATGCCCGCCGACGATCCGGACGATCTGCCGTTCTGACGGGCGGCGCGATACGCGATGCTTGCCGTACCGACCACGGGGCTAATCCGGTAGGTGGCTAACGTCCGATTCGAAGAGGTGGGGCATTGCAAGGCGAAATGCGGTGCAGGGGCGTGCATCGTCGGATATGTAGGATTCGCAAATTATTTATACGTCGTTTAATGGAGTTGAAAATATGTCAGAGCTGCGGCATGCCGCTCGACGACAATAACAGAGGTACTGAGAAGCAGGGCGCCGCGAGCGAGGATTATTGCCTTTATTGCTATAAGGACGGAGCATTCACTCAGGACTTTACTATGGGGCAGATGATCGAGTTCTGCGCCCGCTTTACCGATCAGGTCAACGAGGCTGCCGGCTGGAACCTTACTCCCGAGCAGTACAAGGCGCAGATGCGCGGGTACTTCCCGCAGCTCAAACGGTGGGCGGCGGGCGATACGCGGAGCCTCGTCGAGCGTGCGACGGCTCTGCTGGCGCAGTGCGGCGAGGTAACGCTGGCTTCGGTGGATGCCGAGGGATTCCCGCGCCCCGTGACGCTCTCGAAGGGACATACGTCGGGATGCAACGAGGTGTGGATTGCGACGGGAGCCGATTCGGCCAAGGTCGCCGACTTCGTGCGCAACCCGCGTGCGGGACTCTGCTACACGGCTTGGGGCGACAGCGTAGCTCTGCGCGGCACGGTCGAGATCGTGACCGACGATAGGATTCGGCGCCGGATGTGGCAGGAGCGGTATAAAGACCATTTCCCCGGCGGCGCGGACGATCCTAATTATCTGCTCGTCCGCTTCGTGGGACATGAGGCGACGATCCGGATAAACGGAGAGCTCGCCCGTATAACGTTATAGCCGGCAGCTCCGCCAGCTTTTCTCCGTCTTGCCGGTTTGAAGAAATCTGTTTAGACGAACGGCGGGCAGACTTGCTTATTTGTACGATTATTCGTACTTTCGTATTCGAAAACCATACAATTGGAGTCTATGAAACATTAGCCTGACGGCTACGCACATTGAAGACATATTAGAAAAAAGCGTTTAGCTTTGATTCTCGCTGTTGAAACTTAGGAACTTTCATGGCTATCGAGAGTAAAGCGATGACGCTCACGCCGCAAGGCGTGGGCTTTACTCGTATATTTGATAGCATGGTATCCTAAGACCTCAACAGCAAATAGAAGAGTTCTGTCCGCGCTTTTTTTTATGCACATACCAAACAAAAAATATCGATTATGAAGAAACTGTTTATCTTATTGGCATCGCTGCTCGCGGTATCCGTATGCGCCGATGCACAAGCAACCACAGATGTCAACAACGGATTGTTCCGGGCTGTAAAGCAACTGTCGTCCCCGCAAGGGAAAACGGCTCTGACCGCTCTGTTCGACAGCGGCGCGGCAGCCGACAATCTCTACTCCGAGCTGAAATACTCGTCGGACAAAAATACCGATTGGAGCAGAGTACGTTATGTAGACGGCATTTCAAAAGGACACGCAAGCGCGCTTATCCTGCAACTGCCCGCAGGTTCCCGATACAAATATGTTGTCATTTATACCAAGAGCCGCAACGTAGGAGCGGGCTGCCGCATAGTAAAGAGCAGCGCGAACTGGTCGAACAGCAATTCGATCGACAGTCGGGCATTGGCCGCAATACGCAGATCCGTCGAAAATATCGAACGAGAGTGGTAGTCTAATAAAAACGATCGAAAACATGTCGGACAGATATAGAATTACCGTTGAGGAGGACAACAGCTCCGATGCTGCGTCATGGATAATCATCGCCGCACTGATCATCTCGTGCTTCATATTCATCGGCATACCGCTATTGATAGGCTATATCATCTACCGCATCATCAAACACAACAAGCAGCAGAAGGCCATGGCCGGTCTGAAATGTCCTACGTGCGACCGTTCGGACGCTCTGCGCACATTCAAAAGCGAGATGATATGCAGCACTCCCAAACAGATATACGCACATGCCAAAAGCGCCGCCGGCACACGTTCGGGCGATGTGATGACCGTAACCGAGCAGACATGGAGGCACTACGAAAAGTGCCGGTTCTGCGGTGCTATACAGTATTGGGACGACAAGAAGGAGGTATGATCTGATACTGACAAATTTAATAATATAATATTATGAAGAGACTCTTTATGGAAATATCATAAGATTCGAATACCGAGCGATGCGATAATCCGAAAGTAAAAACGTGACTGTTGTGTCGTCATTCTGGCTAAAACGCAGCGAAGAATCCGGTTGGGGACGATATGAAATGGTAATATGACGCCGGCTGCCCGATTTCAGGCAGCCGGCGTTTGTTTTACTCCCACTCGATCGTTGCTGGCGGTTTCGAGGAGATGTCGTAGACTACGCGGTTGACGCCGCGCACCTTGTTTATGATCTCGTTCGAAAGACGCGCCAGAACCTCGTAGGGCAGATGCACCCAGTCGGCCGTCATGCCGTCGGTCGAAGTCACGGCACGCAGCGCAACGCAGCTCTCGTAGGTGCGTTCGTCGCCCATAACGCCGACGCTGCGCACGGGCAGAAGGATCGCGCCTGCCTGCCATATCTTGTCGTAGAGACCCTCCTCGCGCAGGGTGTCGATATATATCTGGTCGACCCTTTGCAGTATGTCGACCTTCTCGGGCGTTACCTCTCCCAGAATACGTATGGCGAGTCCGGGGCCGGGGAATGGGTGGCGGCCTATGAGCATCGGGCTGATGCCCAGCGACAGACCCACGCGGCGCACCTCGTCCTTGAAGAGCAGACGCAGGGGCTCGACGATTTTCAGATTCATCTTCTCGGGCAGACCGCCTACGTTGTGGTGCGACTTGATGACCACGGCCATGCCGTTGACCTTGGCCGACTCCACAACGTCGGGATATATCGTACCCTGCGCCAGCCACTTCACGTCGCGTATGCGCTGCGCCTCCTCGTTGAATACCTCCACGAAGTCGCGGCCGATGATCTTGCGCTTGGTCTCGGGGTCGGTTACGCCGGCCAGATCGCCGAAGAACTTGTCGTGCGCCTTGACTCCCTTGACGTTGAGTCCCATGCCCTTGTATGATTCCAATACGTCGTCGAACTCGTTGCGGCGCAGCAGCCCCGAGTCCACGAAGATGCAGTAGAGGCGGTCGCCTATGGCGCGGTGCAGCAGCACGGCGGCCACCGTCGAGTCTACGCCGCCCGAGAGGCCCAGAACGACCTTGTCGTCGCCTAACTTCTGCCGCAGCTCCTCTACGGTCGTCTCGACGAAGCTGTCCGGCGTCCATGACTGCGAGCAGCCGCAGATGCCCACGACGAAGTTTTCGAGCAGCGTCTTGCCCTCGGTCGAATGATATACCTCGGGGTGGAACTGTATGCCCCATGTCTGCTCGCCGTCGATGCGGTAGGCCGCTATGGCGACGTCGTCGGTCGAGGCGACGATGCGGTATGCGTCGGGGATCGATGTTATCGTGTCGCCGTGCGACATCCACACCTGCGACCGGGGCGAGAGCGACTGCATCAGCTCGTCGTCCGGCTCGACCACGCTCATCTGCGAGCGGCCGTATTCGCGGCTTGCCGATGCCTCGACGCGTCCGCCGAAGAAGTGGGCGAGATATTGTGCGCCGTAGCAGATGCCCAGCAGCGGCAGACGTCCCTTGATGCTGTCGAGATCTATGCGTGGCGCCTGATCGTCGCGCACCGACGACGGGCTGCCCGATAGTATTACGCCGCGCACGGACGAGTCAAGTTCGGGCATCCTGTTGAACGGGTGTATCTCGCAGTATACCTGCATCTCGCGTATGCGTCGCGCGATGAGCTGCGTGTATTGCGACCCGAAGTCGAGAATTATTATTTTTTCCTGCATAAGAAGTAGGGTTGAATTTTTTTCGGCTTTTTCTGCGTCCGACAACGTTCCGATAAGCCAGGCTCTGCCTATGCTTACCGTAAAGGGTCATTTACCTTGCGCCTTGTCCTGCGCCCCGGCAGAGGCCGGGCGAACCCGATACGGCTGTCGGCTGCGGGAAACAGCGTTTTCCGATCGCTATTTTTTAGAGACCGGGCGGTTCATGCGTCCGGCGAGTTTCATCTCCGAGAGATAGGCCTCGTAGCCCACCTCGCGGATGCGTTCGATGCAGCCGCGGCGGTCGGAGCGGAACAACAGACCGAATACCTTGCTCATGAAATTGTTGAATGTGCGGCACTCCGCCACGGGCACTGCCGTGCAGTCGGCGCAGCTTTTCAGCCCGCGCTCGATGACGCAGCGGCGCAGACCGCACCATTGCGCCTTCTCGTAGTCGCGGCAGCCGGGGCATTTGCCCGAGCTATATCGCCGGCAGGCGGCGCATACGAGTCCGCATGCGGCTATTTCGTTCTGTATTTCGTTCATTCCGTCGGGGTTGAGTCGGTATCGCTGTACGTATTATCGTTCGCGCGAGTAGTTGGGCGTCTCGCTCGTTATGGTTATGTCGTGCGGGTGGCTCTCGTTCATGCCCGATGCCGTGATGCGGATGAAGCGCGACTGCTTCAACTCGTCGATATCGTGTGCGCCGCAGTAGCCCATGCCGGCACGTATGCCGCCCACCAGCTGATAGACCGTCTCGGCCAGCGAGCCCTTGAACGGCACGCGTCCCACGATGCCCTCGGGGACGAGTTTGTTGATATTGCCCTCGCAGCCCTTCTGGAAATAACGGTCGGCCGAGCCCGCCTTCATCGCGTCGATCGAGCCCATGCCGCGGTACGACTTGAATTTACGGCCGTTGTAGATGATCGTGTCGCCGGGCGACTCCTCGACGCCTGCGAACATCGAACCTATCATCACCGAGTCGCCGCCGGCCGCCAGAGCCTTCACGATGTCGCCCGAGTAGCGCAGTCCGCCGTCGGCTATGACCGGTACGCCCGCCGCGCGTGCCACCGTCGCCGCATCGTATATGGCCGACAGCTGCGGTACGCCGACGCCGGCTATGATGCGGGTTGTGCAGATCGAGCCGGGACCTATGCCGACCTTGATGCCGTCGGCACCGTTGTCTACCAGATAGCGCGCCGCCTCGGCCGTGGCGATGTTGCCTACTACCACGTCGAGCGCGGGATATGCCTCCTTGATGCGGCGCAGCAGCGTGACCACGCCCTTGGAGTGTCCGTGCGCCGAGTCGAGCACCACGGCGTCGACATCCTCGGCCACCAGTGCCGCCACGCGATCCATGGCATCGGGCGTGATGCCGATGCCGGCCGCCACGCGCAGACGTCCCTTCGCGTCCTTGCAGGCATTGGGGTTGTCCTGCAACTTGGTAATGTCCCTATATGTAATAAGACCGATCAGATGACCCTCGTCGTCGACTACGGGCAGCTTCTCGATCTTATTTTGCAGCAGCACTTCGGCTGCGTTTTTGAGTTCGGTGTTGTGCGTTGTCACGATCCGCTCGCGCGTCATGACCTGCTCGATCGGCCTCTCGCTGTCGGGCTGGAATCTCAGGTCGCGGTTCGTCACTATGCCTATCAGCTTGTTGTCGGCGTCGACGACGGGTATGCCTCCTATCTTGTTCTCGTGCATCAGCGCCAGCGCATCGCCCACCGTATGGTCTTTCGATATCGTAATCGGGTCGTAGATCATGCCGCTCTCGGCGCGCTTGACACGTCTTACGTGCGCAGCCTGCTCGGCTATCGACATGTTCTTGTGGATCACGCCTATGCCGCCCTCGCGCGCCAGCGCTATCGCCAGAGGAGCCTCGGTCACGGTATCCATGGCCGCCGATACTATCGGGATGTTGAGTCTGATATTTCGAGAGAACCTGCCTGCGGTATTCACTTCTCTCGGCAACACGTCTGAATAGGCCGGTACGAGCAACACATCATCGAATGTGAGACCTGTCGACTGTACCCTTTCATCGATAAAAGACATAGCAATCGGGTTTAATATGTTGCCCACAAAAGTAGGTAAAATTTAGCAACGCATCAATATGTCGGAGGGTATTTATCAACATTCTTTCATAATTTTTCGTGAAAAGGTGCCATTAGCGTTACCTCAATCATCGTGGCAAACGGGACGTACATCGAGTACTACCCGTCTGCCCCGATTTCATGTCGGCACCGCTACTAACGCCTTTTGACGAAAAATTTCCCGTGAAAATCGGCATTCTGCTGCCGCGCCTCGTCGCTCGCCAATGGGCAGTACCCCAAGTACAGCCCATCGCCTCGCTCCGTCGTTGCGTTGCATAATACCGCTTTTGACAAAAAAATCTTTCCCGTGAAGGTCGTCATTTGCGTCCGCGCCTCGTCATTCGGCAATGGGCAGTACGCTAAGTCGAGCCTATCGTGCCGGCGGTGCGGGCCGATGATTTTTGACGAAAAGTATGCTTATAGAAAAAAACACGCCTGCCGTTGAGGCAGGCGCGATAGTATGGACTATTCGGATGTCGGCGCTGACATCTGCCGCGACGGCAGGCGACAGCCTCGGACGATCGCTTAGTTGGCAGTAGAGGTATCCTCGGTAACGTTGAGCTCGCGCTTTACGGCATCGGTAATGTCCGTCAGGGCTGCCTCATCGAAGTAGGCCAGACCTGCTGCGGCCGAGTTGGATGTGTTGAACACGACAAGATAACCGCCCGCCTGAGAGATCTTCTTGACAGCCTCGTTGGCCTTGTCGAATACGGGCAGCATCAACTCCTGCTCCTTCTTCGAAAGGTCCTGCTGAGCGATCTGCGAGAAGTCGCGGTAGCGCTGCTGCAACTGACCCAGCTCGGTCTCTTTGAGCTGCTTGACCGAATCGGTCATGGTGCCGGCGTTCTTCTCGAAATCGGCCAGACGCGTATTGAACTCCACCTGAATGGCTTCGAGCTGGTCTTGCAGATCCTTGGCATATGTTTCGAGGTTGGCCGACGCCTCCTTGTACTCGGCCATATTAGGGATGATGACGGCCAGGTCGACGCGTCCGAATTTTTGTGCGAAAACAGATGATGAGCAAAGCATCAGGGCACCCGCGAGGGTTAGTTTCAAAAACTTCTTCATGATTGATTATAAATGTTTGATTACTATTTCTATTTCAGAGCATCGATGATTCGCTGCGTGAAGTCGATGCGCAGCGAGTTGTAGAGCACCGTCGGGTTGGCGGCGATGTCTATCACGAGGTCGTAGCCGTGCTGCTTGCAGAAACTCTCGATCGTCGAGAAGACGCGCTGCTGGATCGGCTGGATCAGTTCCAGACGCTTCTTCATCAGCTCGCCGTCGGTGCCGAACAGCGACTCCTGAAACTCGGCAGCCTCCTTCTCGCGTTGCAGAATGGCGTTCTCACGGGTCTGGCGTGCCGACTCGGAGAGCGACGAGCGCTGTGCCATGTAGTTGTTGTAGAGCGTCTCGACGGCGGCGAAACGGTCGTCGACCTGCTGCTGGTACTGGTCGGCGAGGGTCTCGATGCGTTCGAGCGCCGAGTTGTATTCGGGGATAGACTTGAATACCGTCTCGCTGTTGACGACCATATAGTTCTGTGCCGATGCCAGACCGAACGATGCGGCGAGCAGAGCGAATGTCAATATCAAACGTTTCATAAACATGTACTGTTTTTATATTATACAAATGTAACGAAAATATTTCAATTTCTTTGCCATGTCGCGCTTTTAAGCCCCACCCGTATGGAATTTTGTCGCTTATCAGAACGTCTGTCCCATTGTAAAGTGGAACTGGCTGCCGCTGGGCTTGGTCGAGCCGTAGGGCGCGTCGAAGCCGTAGCCCCAGTCGATGCCGAGCATGCCGACAACGGGCAGATAGAGACGCACGCCGACGCCGGCCGAACGCTTGATCTTGAACGGCGAGAACTCCTTCCACGAGTTGAAGCCGTTACCGCCTTCCAAGAAGCCGAGCACGTAGATCGACGACTGCGGTTTGAGGATTATCGGGTAGCGCAACTCGACAGTATACTTGTTGTAGGCCACCGAGTAGTAGCTCGACGGATCGAGCGCACCGTCCTCGTAACCGCGCATGGCGATGATGTCGACACCGTATATATTATAGCCCGTCATACCGTCGCCACCGATCTCGAAACGCTCGAAAGGCGATATCTTGTCCTTGTTGTAGTGACCCAGATAACCCATTTCGGCCGAGGCCATGAGCACGAGGTTCTGGTTGGTCGTCAGCGGGAAGAACCATTTTGCTTTGAGGTTCCATTTGTGGAACTCGATCCAGCGGTAGCGGTCCTGCTCGGAGAGCTTGCTGTCGGCGTAGTCCTTGCCGTCCCAGAGCGAGAAGGGGGGCGTGGCCTGCACCGAGGCCGTGAACTCCGAACCCTTGCGCGAGAAGAACGGCGAGTCGACCGACGAGCGTTGCAGCACCAGTTTGAGCGAGAGCATGTTGCTGTGTCCGTTGCTGATGATGAACGACGACCAGCCCTTCAAGCCGTAACGCTGGTATGCCATTTCGGCGTAGATCGAGAAGTAGGGGTCGGGCCATGTCAGACGCTTGCCCAGACCGACGGCCACACCCGTCGAGCGGTAGTACATCGAGGCCTTCTGCCATGCGTAGAGGGCGTTGTTCTGCTCGGAGATATGCGCCGAGAAGGTAAAGGTATTGGGTCGGTGTCCGCCCAGCCAGGGATCGGTAAAGCTCAGTGCGAGAGCCTTATAGTATGTACCGTTGCTCTGTCCCGAAATCGAGAGGCGCTGGTTCTGTCCCGAAGGGTAGGGGCGCCAAGCGCCCTTCTTGAAGAAGTTGCGCAGAGAGAGGTTGTTGAGCGTGACGCCGATCGAACCGACGAACGTTCCCGAGCCCCAGCCGCCTGCGATATTGAACTGGTCGCTCGCCTTCTCGACCAGAGGCCAGTTGACATCGACCAGCTCGTTGCTCACGGGCTTGACGTCGGGCATGACGTTCTCTTCGTCGAAGTGCCCCATCGACATGAGGGTGCGTATGGTCTGCATGAGCATGGCGCGGTTGTAAAGATCGCCCGGACGTACATAGAGCTCGCGGCGGATCACTTCGTCGTCGACGCGCATATTGCCCGATATGCCCACCTCGTTGACGGTAAAGGGCTTGCCCTCGAAGACGCGTATTTCCAGATCGATCGAGTCGCGTCCGACCACTATCTCGGCTGGCTCGATCTGCGAGGCCAGATAGCCGTTGTTCTGGTAGAGCGACGATACGGACATCTCCTCGGGGTTTACCTCCTTGCCGATGCCCAGACGCTTGTGCATCGACTTCTTGTCGTAGACGTCGCCCTTCTGCACGCCGAACATCTCTTGCAGCTGCTCAGTGGTGTAGATCGAGTTGCCGACCCACGATATGTCGCGTATGTAGTATTTGTTGCCCTCCGACACATCGATGTCGATGCCGATAGTCTTGTAGTCTATGTCGTAGATCGAATCGCGCAGGATAGTCGCGTTGCGGTAGCCGCGCGAGTTGTAGAAATCGAGCAGCAGCTCCTTATCCATTTCGTAGTCCTCCTCGGAGAGCTTGCGCCCCTTGAAGATGTTGAGACTCTTCTGGTGGGTCTTTTTGAAGGTGCGGCGCAGACGCTTGTCGTCGAAAGCCTCGTTGCCCGAGAAGTTGATCTTGCCGATCTTGACCTTCGGGTTCTTGTCGATGATGAACGTTACGTTGACGCACTGCTCGTATGTGGTGTCGTTGTCGATGCGCACCTCGACCTGACAGTTGCGGTAGCCTTTCTTCGAGAAGTGGCTCTTGATGAGCCGTGTATTCTTGTCGATCACGTAGTCCGAAAGCTCGGTGTTGCGGCGCAGCTTCAACTCCTCTATAAGGTCCTTCTGCTTGCCCTTGCCAACACCGTCGAACTGCCAGCGCAGGATGCGCGGACGCTCTTTGAGGAAGACCTCCAAGTCGAGCGAGTCGCCCTCGATAGTGGCGCCGATCTGTACGTCGGAGAAGTATTTCGGAGCCCACAGACGTTGTATGGCGTTGGAGATGAACTTGCTGGGCAGATATATCGAGTCGCCCTCCTCCAAGCCGGCCGACGATTTGAGGATGTCGTGGTTGAGGTACTTCACTCCGTGCAGGTTGATCTTGCGGATGTAGTAGAGCTTGCCGTCGCCCTGGCTGAGTATCGGCGCCGAGGTGTCGAAGGCAACCGTATCGGCCGCGTCCGCGGCGGGTGTCTGGCCGGCGAGTCCCCGGCTTCGGGCGTCGGTGCCGGCTGCGAGAATATGCCGCGCGGCGCCATAGGCGTCGGCAGCGAATGCGCTCAGCAGCAGTGCCGCGGCGGAGAGTATCGTAAGTTTCGTATGTTTCATCTAAAACACTGTTATTTCTTATCTGTTACAAGGCCGAAGCGACGTTCGCGGCGCGCATATTCGCTCAGCGCTTCGTCGAACTGCTCCTCGCGGAAGTCGGGCCACAGCACCTTCGGGAAATAGAGCTCGGCGTATGATGCCTGCCAGAGCAGGAAGTTGCTCAGACGGTGGTCGCCGCCCGTGCGGATTATCATGTCGGGGTCGGGGATCGACGCCGTGTAGAGGTGTGCCGATACGGTGCTCTCGTCTATGGTCTCGGCTGCGATCTCTCCCGCTGCCGCGCGAGAGGCTATCTGCCTTACCGCCGCCGCGATCTCGCTGCGCGACGAGTAGTCGAAAGCCAGCACCAGCGTCAGCTTGTCGCCGTCGGCCGTGCGCGACTCTATGGCGTCGAGATGCTCGGCCACTCTCTGCGAGAACCGCTCCCTGCCTCCTATGACCTTGACCCTCACGCCCTGCGCGCGCAGATCGTCGACCTCGCCGGCCACGCTGCGGCAGAACAGCTCCATGATCGCCGAGACCTCCTCGGCCGGACGTCCCCAGTTCTCTGTCGAGAAGGCATAGAGCGTCAGATATTCCACGCCGCGACGCACAGCGGCCTTAACGGCGGCACGCACCGACTCGACGCCGGCGATATGCCCCTCGTAACGCTCCCTGCCGAGCTGCGTGGCCCAGCGTCCGTTGCCGTCCATGATAATGGCGACGTGGCGGGGTATGGGTATTCTATCGGTCATAATAACTTGCAAATGTAAGCATTTTAATTCTAATACGAAAGCATGTCGGGCAAAATACTCCGCCCGCTGCCGCCACATCATCCTTCATGCAGGGGCAACTCGCTGCGGATCAATCGCGTCGGTCGATGCCCCACATCATCTTATTCCTTAACGTGTCGTAAAACGAATTATTATGCGGCGTCGCCAAAAAAAGCCTCTCGCCGGAGCGCCGTATGGCTATCCTCTCTCCGTCTTCGAGCGGGTAGGTGCGGTTGTCGGCCGTCAGCAGCGCCTCCTGTCCGCGCGAGCGCAGCACCAGCTCGATGCGGCTGGTGTCGGGTATGACGACCGGACGCATCGTAAGGTTGTGCGGGGCTATGGGCGCGACCGCCAGACAGCGGCACGAGGGGGCTACGATAGGCCCTCCGGCGCTGAGCGAGTAGGCCGTGGAGCCGGTAGGCGTCGAGACTATCACGCCGTCGCCGTAGTAGGTGGCTATCATCTCGCCGTCGATGTATGTCTCGATCGATGTCATCGTGGCGCCGCGGCGCTGTATCGATATCTCGTTCAGCGCATCGAGAGACGTGCCGCCGCAGTCGCGGCAGGTGGCTGCGAGCATGGTGCGCGGTTCGGTGCGCAGCTCCGAGCGGGCTATGCGGGCGAAAAGGTCGTCTATCGCATCGCCGTTGTTTTCGGTCAGAAAGCCGAGCCTGCCGCAGTTGATGCCGGCCACAGGCGTCGAGCGGTCTTCGAGGCGGTGTATGCCGTCGAGCAGCGTGCCGTCGCCGCCGTAGCAGATCATCACATCGCCGTGCGGCGCCCTATGAGCCGGGTATATCCGGCCGGGGTCGACGACGATGCCGGCCGTGTCGCGCGACGCCTCGGCAAACTCCTCATTTATCGAGTAGTCGAAGCCGTAGCGGTCGAGTGCGGCGAATATGTCGGCGATCTGCGATGCCACGTGCGCCGAGTTGCGGCGCGAAAAAAGTATGATATTCATCTGGCGAAACGAAAAAAATACTTAACTTTACAGGGCAAATATACGAAAGTTTTGGTTTCGCCGAGGCGCGAAATATCCGAAAGCGGATTAATTCGTATTTTGTCCGGCCGATAATTCAAGGTTCGGCCTAAACCCCGAATTTATGACGAAACTGAGTGTAAACATCAATAAGATTGCCGTAGTGCGCAACTCGCGCGGCGGAAACGTTCCCGATCTTCTGGCTGCGGCGCTGGCTATCGAGCGCTTCGGCGCCGACGGCATCACGGTGCATCCGCGACCCGATGCGCGGCATATACGTTACGACGACGTGCGCGACCTGAAACGTTCGATATCCACCGAGCTCAACGTCGAGGGCAATCCGATCGACAGCTTCTGCCGTCTTGTCGACCAGGTGCGGCCTGCGCAGGTAACGCTGGTGCCCGACGCCCCCGACGCCCTGACCTCGAACGCGGGTTGGGACACGGTGCGCAACAGCGGCTTTCTGACACAGATGTGCAGCCGCTTCCGCGAGCAGGGCATCCGCGTCTCGATCTTCGTCGACCCGGACTGCGACATGGTGCGCGGCGCGGCCGAGTGCGGCGCCGACCGCGTGGAGCTCTACACGGAGGCCTATGCCCGCGAGTACGCCGCCGACCGCGAGCGTGCTGTGGAGCCGTATCTGCGTGCGGCCGAAGAGGCGCGCCGCCTCGGGCTCGGACTCAATGCCGGACACGATCTCAATACCGAGAACCTCGCATATTTCCTATGCCGCATCCCTTGGTGCGACGAGGTGTCGATAGGCCATGCGCTGATAAGCGACGCGCTCTACTGGGGATTGGAGAATACGGTCGGCATATATCGCAGATGTCTTTCGGGACGATAGTTGTCAATAGATAAACAGTCGCCGTCGGCGTGTCGGGCGGCAGGGGCGGTGCGGAAGGCGCCGTCCGGAAAATATTAATTCGGTTTTAGATGAAAAGATTCTTATCGATCATGCTGGCCGCTGTGCTCTGCACCACGGCCGTCGAGGCGCAGAACGCCTATAATTATCAGAAAAGGAGCCACTATGCGGCTCTGCCCGTCCACCGCAGCAGCATCGTCTTTCTGGGCGACAGCATTACCGATTACGGCGATTGGAGCGAGTGGCTGGGCAATCCGCGCGTCATCAACCGCGGCATAAGCGGCGACCGTGCGGAGTGGATGCTCGACCGTCTCGACCCGATTGTCGCAGGCCAGCCGGCGAAGCTGTTCCTGATGATCGGCACAAACGATCTGGCCGTCGGCATCACGCCCGAAGAGGTCGCCGCCAATGTCGAAAAACTGCTCGACCGTTTCGCCGAGGAGTCGCCGTGGACGAAGATCTACGTGCAGAGCATCCTTCCCGTAAACGGCGTAGATACGAAGGCCAAGCCCAAGAACCACTGGAAGAAGGGCGCCGAGATCATCGAGACCAACAAGCTGCTCGAAACGCTTTGCGAAGGGCGCAAGAACGTGATGTATGTCGACGTCTATTCCGCGCTGGTCGATGAGAAGGGCATGCTCGACAAGCAGTACACCAACGACGGCCTGCACCTGATGGGCGAGGGCTATCTGGCGTGGAAGACGGTGATCGAAAAATTCGTGAGGTAGCCGCGTGCCGCTGACGAATCCCATATTCCGGCGAATCTCGCGTCTGGCCGAAGAGCAGGGCGTGAGGGCTTTCGTCGTAGGCGGTTACGTGCGCGACCATTTCCTGCGCCGCCCCTCGACCGACATCGACGTGGTGGTCGTGGGCAGCGGCATAGAGATCGCCGAGGCGCTCGGCGCCGAGCTCCGCGCCCGGGTGTCGGTGTTCAAGACCTTCGGCACGGCCATGGTCCGCACGCGCGGGGGCACGGAGGTGGAGTTCGTGGGAGCCCGGCGCGAGTCCTACTCGCGCGACTCGCGCAAACCGGTGGTCGAGGCCGGAACGCTGGAGGACGACCAGCGCCGCCGCGACTTCACGATCAACGCCATGGCCTGGTCGATCAACGGCGACACGTTCGGCGAGCTGGTCGATCCGTTCGGCGGCATGGACGACCTGGAGGATTGCACGATCCGCACGCCGTGCGATCCCGACATCACCTTTTCGGACGATCCGCTGCGCATGATGCGGGCCGTGCGGTTCGCCGCGCAGTTGGGATTCGACATCGAGCCGGAGACCTTCGAGGCCATACGCCGCAACAGCGCCCGCATCGCCATCGTCTCGCGCGAGCGCATCGCCGTGGAGCTGAACAAGATCGTGCTTTCGCCCGTGCCGTCGATGGGTTTCGAGCTGCTGGACATGACCGGACTGCTCGAACGCATCTTCCCCGAGCTGCACCGGCTCAAGGGGGTCGAGCGCGTGGGAAAACACGCGCACAAGGACAACTTCGTCCACACGCTCAAGGTGCTTGACAACGAGTCGAAATACGTCGATAATGTCAACTTCAAAGGATGGGTGTTCACGATCATGCGGAACATCTTCATAAACAACTACCGGCGACAGGTGCGAAACTCCACGATAATCGACACTACGGAGGATCTTTATCATGTGAATCTATCGCAGGAGTCTGGTCTGACATCTCCCGAGGGATCTGTGGCTGTCAAGGAGATATCGGTGGCCATCAACAATTTCAGCGATGAATACAAGGTGCCTTTCACCATGTACCTCGCCGGATACAAGTACAACGAGATAGCGGAAAAAATGTCGTTGCCTCTCGGTACGGTGAAAAGCAGAATCTTTTTCGCTCGCAAACGCCTTCAGGGGCTTCTGAAGGACTACAGATAGCGAGGCATTGACGTCCGATATTTAAAAGACAGTCAAAACAGAATAATGTACATAACCCGAATCATTCCCCGAGCTGCGGCCCGGGTTTTTTATTTCATAGCTGCCCGGAGTTAACTTTTTTTATTAAACAGCTTCTAAAAGTTCCTTAAAAATCCTTTATAATTTTGAATAGTCGGGCATAATCAC
>OFGI01000764.1_pt1 | contig 17743 bp, 10 predicted proteins | sample 1521751 | NCBI WGS metagenome assembly OFGI01 (sample SAMEA3504115, study PRJEB24116) | mouse gut metagenome | biome: mouse gut; feature: mouse-associated habitat; material: faeces | place: Denmark | collected 2011
ATTAGCAAGACGGGCTGGATTATTACATGATTTGGGAAAAGCAATTGATCATGAAATGCAAGGTAGTCACGTTGAATTAGGTGCTAAGTATGCTAAAAAGCATGGAGAGCATCCAGTTGTTGTAAATGCAATTGAATCTCATCATGGTGATGTACCTGCAACTAGTGTGATTTCAATTTTGGTTGCTGCAGCTGATACTTTAAGTGCAGCACGACCTGGAAGTCGTAGTGAGACAATTGAAAACTATATCCAGCGTTTAGAAAAACTTGAAGAAATGGCAAAAAGTTTTGATGGTGTAGATCGTGTTTTTGCGATTCAAGCAGGACGTGAAGTACGTATTGTCGTTAAACCTGATAAAGTGGATGATTTGATGTCACATAAAATAGCTCGTGATATTAAGAATAAGATTGATAAGTTTAACGAAGTAAAAACCAAAAATGGTTTATTTGGCGAAAACGGTGCTTTAGCATCCTTATTCAGTGGCAAAAAGTTAAACAATATCCTAACACCAGAAACATTAAAACAATTTGATGAGTTTAAAAAGAAATTCAACAGCTCCTCTCTCAGTGCAGAAGCATTAGCTGAACAAATGGAGAATGTTGACCAGAGAATCATTGACTATGCTAAGACCTGTAAAAATGGAGAAATGACTACAGAAGGGTTTAAAGCGTCTGTAGAAGGTATGACACTTTCTGCCAAAGCAGGTAAAGTAGCACTACAGGCACTTGCAATGGCTGGTAATATGATTGCTATGTGGGGAATATCAGAAGTTATCTACGCAATACACTCATGTATAACTGCATCAGACAGACTCAAAGAATCTGCGAAAGATTTAGGCAGTCAGTTCTCTTCTACTAAGTCGGATATTGAAGTCTATAAATCAAAAATCAATGATTTATACAAAACAATCAACGATAGCTCTTCTTCATATGAAGATACTTATAATGCCCGTAAAGAATTGCTTGCAATCCAAGATGAGATGATCGAGAAATTTGGCAGTGAAGCTGAAGCTGTAGAATTAGTTACTTCAGCTATTCATGGCAACACAGAAGCATTTGATGATCTTACTAAACAAAAATGGCAGGAAACTGTAAACGAATTTACAAACGGTTCTGATAAAAAATGGACTGAGAGAGTTGGTGATTCATGGGCTAACTTATGGAGTGGAGCTTCAAATAACTTTGATCGTATGATCAAAGAAATGGAGAATACAGAAGTAAGTTTCCGTGTCATTCCAAGATATGATGATGAAGGAACATATGAAGAATTCTCTAACAAACTAAAAGAAAACTTCGGTGCATCAATAACTCATACAGAACGTGATGATGTATTCACTTTATCTGGTGATTTAGACGACATCTATGACCAGTTACTTAACATACAATCTCTTGCAACAAACATGGGAATAGACGATTCTTTCTTACCAGATTTGTCACGTCAAGCTGATGAAACCAAAAAGACTCTTGAAAGCTATCAGGAAATTTATAATCAGCACATATTATATGACAAAATATTTGATAGCGATGCATATGAAAAATCTTTTAATGATATCAACGATGCATACAAGAAATATCAAGAAGCATTTGCATCTGGTAATAACGATGCAATAGAAACAGCAAAACAATCATTTGCTGAAATTGTACAAGGTGCTACAGAAGGAATTAGTGACCAAAGTGTTATTGATTATTTCAATAGTATGTATCCAGATTTGCAGGAAGTCGTTGGTGGCTGGGAATTTGAAGTTAAATTTAAGGCTGCTATAGATGACGATGCAAATGATTTTGAAAATGAAGTAAAAGATGCTATTGGAAAATTCGATTCTTCTAATTCAGTATTAAATTTTCAGTCAAATGTTGCAACACAAGAACAGATTGATGCTTATGCCCAACTGAATTCTATTGCAGATGAATATAATCTGACTCTTGAACAGTTAATCAAAGAGCTAGAACAGCTTGGGTTAATCAGTTCAAATGTCAAACTTGATTTACGAAACAGATTATCAAATGGCACACAGAATCTTGTAATTGATGACTGGATTGCTACTCTCACAGATGAAGAAGCAAGTATGGCAAACAGTACCGCTTTTGATGAAGCATTAAAGCATCAGAAAGAAGAATTAGATGGTGCTGCTCTCTCTGCTGAGAATTACAGTGCTGCTTTAGAAGAAGTTAAAAATAGTCAGGATGGTTTAGGCAACGAAACTGGTATTTCACCACTATCTATCTCCCAGACAATTGACCATCTCAACACACAACTCAAACCAGCATTTGATTCGTTACAGTCTGCATACCAGGATATTTTCACAGATGATGGTAAATTCGCATTAAACACCATAGATATCCTATCAACATGCGACACCATTAAATCCAAACTGGATGATATGGCAGAACTTGGATTAGATATCGACTATTCTTCCTATGAGGATTTTGTAAGGGTATTACGAAGTTCCGAATCAACAGAACAAAATGTAAAAGACGCATTTGATTCCCTTGCTGCTTCCATTACCAGTGCAGGATTATCAGGTGCGGAGGATTTTGAAACACTGAAAGCCGCTCTTGAAGACCTGGGTGTTGTAAATGAGGAACTTGTGGCATTTGAATCACTTGCAAATAATACGGAAGCATTGAAGAAAGCCGGGCTTGACTTGGCAGAAGCTACGGACGAACAAATCAATACCTTTGCAAATGAAATGGTGTCCGCAGAAAATGTGTCAAATGCTATTGCAATACTTACCTTCCAGAAGGAATTATGCGGATTGCAGGATTTGAATACGGCAGGTGAGGTTGCAAATTTACTTACACTTGCTGAAAATGCTGGATATACAGGTGAAGTGATTGAACATCTTACAGAATTGGAACAGATATACCAGCAGATAGCGAGTGGCACACTGACACCAGGACAATTAGATGCAAAATTAGCAAGGGCTGAAGAACTGCGGACACTCATCAAGGAATCGGCAGGTAAAATAAATTATGAACCGAAAGTTGATTTTAAGGGTGCAGGCGGCAAAAAATCAGCCGGAACCGCCGGAAAAGAAGCGGCAGATACCTATCTGGAAGCATTCGAAAAAGAATTGAAAGACCTTGACGATCTGAAATCCAATGGAAAAATAAGCGAAAAACAATACCTGGATGCCCTAAGGCGGCTCTATGTCAAATATTTCAACCAGAAGAAAAAATACCTGAAGGAATACGAGAAATACGAGCATCAATACCTGGAAGGCATGAAATCCCTCTACGAATCCGCTTTCAGCTATATTACAAAGCAGATTGACAAGCGCATAGACGCAGTCAACAGCCAAAAGGATGCCGCCGTATCCGCCCTGGAGGCGGAGCGCGATGCACGCCTGGAAGCGATAGAGGCTCAAAAGGAACAGTATGAACACGAGATCGAGGGCATTGAGGCACAGATAGACGCCAGGGAAAAAGAAATCAAGGCCATGCAGGACGCCAACGGGGAACGTAAACGTGCCATCGATTTACAGAAAGCGGAATATGAACTCCAGCGCATGCAGAACCAGAAAACCTCCTTCGTCTATAAAGACGGCCAGATGGTGTACGAAGCCGATACTTCCGGCATCCGCGATGCCAAACAGGAAGTGGAAGACGCAAAGCTGGAAATTGACATCTCCAAAATCGAAAAAGAAATCGACCGGCTGGAAGAAGAAAAGGACCTCCTCCAGGAACGGATCGACCTGCTGGACAAAGAGGCGGAACAGGTCAATCAATATTATGACCAGCTGATCGCCCAGACGGAAAAGCATTACGACGCCATGGTAAAGGGACTGGAGGATTACAAGTCCCAATTCGAGGCATTGACAGACCTTCTTGAAAACGCACAGCTGGAAGCAAGCCTTTCCGAACTCGGCATCAACATGGACGCCCTGTTAAGCGGCTCGCAGGAAGAATTTGAAAAACTAAAGACTGCCTATATCGGCATCCTGGCGGACATGAGCCGTGGAAATGACGGCGTACTCGAGCAGCTCTCCCGACTGTCCGGCATCAGCACGGAGTCCATCAGCTACCTTAATGCAACAAAAGGTGCGTTGGAAGAACTTGGGGATGTGACCCTGGAAGGGCTGGAAGAAAGCATTGGCGGTATCGGCGAATCCGCAAGCACTCTTTCCACAAGTGCGGGAGAAGCATCTGCCGCCGCAGGAAGCATACAGGAAAGCGTCCGCAATATGTCCCAAAGCATAGCTCCTCTGAATACGGAGCTTGGGAACCTGAAAACCCTGATCGGCGAACTCATTGCATTGTTAAATGACATAACATTCCCTGAAATCGGTGAGGAAGGCTATGCACAGAAACTAATGGACATTGCACAAGCATTCGGTGAAATCGCATCGAAATGCGGCGAATTCAAAAACATCGACTTCTCTTCCATCATCGGCTCCGCATCCGCGCCCAGTACGGACGGTGCCGCGATGCCTGGCGGGGAGGGGATGGAAGGAGCAGCGGGAACCGGCTTTCTGGGGCTTGCATCTGCCATTTCAGAAGCAGTGTCATCCATTGACGAGCAGATGGGCAAGTTAAAGACGGCATTGGATTCAGGGAATAGTTACTTTACGGGGCAGATTGATGTCATCAACGAGAAATATATCCCTGCATGGGAGAACCTGCGGACACGCCTTGCGGAAATCATCGGCGTAGAAGGCGGTGACAGTGAGGATAAGGAAGGCAGGGGGAAACAGAAAGCCGGAAGCACCGACGGCGGTTCCGCATCCGACGGGAAGCCGGGAAGCATTATAGACATTATGCAGACTGGCGGGGATGCCGTTGACGCAAAGCTGGAAGACCCGTGGTTAAAGGCATTCAACGACTTTGCAACGGACGGCGACAACTCCATCCAGACCATATGCGACAAAATCATTGATCTTGTCACAAAAATGGCGGAGATCATACAGGCGAAATGCGAAGCTGCCGCAAGCGCATTGCATTCCCTTGCAAAAACGGCAGAGTCATCTCTTTCCGCAGCAGGCGGCTCCAGATCAGGGAACACAGTATCCGGAAATCCCATCTTTGTTTCCCCAAATGCGAAAGGCACCGTTGGCCATGCATTTGCAGAAGGTACGGGAAAATATAAAGGGCTGGCACATGACGAGAAGCATGCCTTGCGTTCCGAATACGGGCAGCCGGAACTTACCGTATATCCTGACGGAACAGCGGAGCTTACTACGGAACCGGTGCTTGGCAGCTTGCCCAAAGGCACTGTCATTTTCAATGAAGAACAGACAAAACGCATCATGAACAATAAGGGGGAAGAACTTGGCAATACACATGTTGAAGACACAGTTGTAACCAAGGATGGACGTGTTTTACTTCCAATTACCCCCGATAACGAACTATACCGGATACAGCAGAAATTTGAAGCATATTTCAAAGAAAATAAAGGCGCATTTATTGATCCGGCTGCTGCCATGTTCAGAGCGACTGAGTCCATGGACCGGGTGATAGAAACAATCAGCAATAATAAAACCATGCACCAGAACATGATAACCATAGGCGACATACACCTTCATGAAGTACAAGATGCCCACAGTTTATCCAGGGAACTGTTGCTCAGATTCCCAAACATGCTTTTGCAGGAGACAAAAAAAGTATAACTACTGATGAATCAAGAAACGGGATGGCGCATTGCCGCTATCCCGTTTCAAAAAAGGAGAACCGATCTTATGAACGAAGTCTTAAATGAAGACATAAAAGCGGCAAATATGCTGGCAAGGCAGATCGCCGCCATAGTTAAAAACCATGGACATAAATACGACAGGACTTTTGCATCGGCCGTCAAAAGCATAAACAAAGATTCCACCTACACTATTATGGATGATGCGGGCGCGGAACGGAAAGTAAAATGCTCCCTTCCCAATGCCGCCTTAAAAACCGGGCAGTACGTATGGGTAAAGGTTCCTTGCGGCAGACTGGAGGATATGCACATATGCGGATTGAAATAAAATTGAATAATAAACGAACCGAAGGGAGGTGAACGAATATGGCAAAACCGATAGTAAATAAAATAACTCCTTTTGATGCTGAAATGGATAAGGAAATCGGATTTACATGGAATGGAAGCCAGTCATACGCAAACCGGCTGATCATTTATAATGCCGATTCTATGGAAAAGATCTACGATAAAACAATCACTACGTTTACCCATTCCCACACAATTCCTGCCGGAACACTTAAAAACGGGAAGCAATGGATCGCACAATCTCAGACGTTCGATGTGGATCATTTGGAGAGCGGCCTGTCTGACAAACGATACTTTCAGACTTTTAAGACCCCCCTCTTCTATTTCTACGGTTTAGAAAACGGACAGACGATCCATACTGCATCTTATAAGGCACAGATATATTATCTACAGGAAGATTATGAAGATATTCAGTCCTTCCGCTTTTCCCTTTATGACGGAACGAAAACATTGCTCAAAGAAAGCGACACTTTATATAACAGCGACCAGATCAACTATACTTACAAAGGACTGGACAACCATACCGTTTACTACTTCAAATGCCATGGCATTACCGTAAACGGCATGGAAATCGATACCGGCTATATTGAAGTCTATACCGATTATAAAATGCCGTCCACTTACGGCATCATCTATGCCGAAAATGATCCGTTGCACGGATATATCAAATACCATACCAACATAAAAATTATACAATATAACGGCAGCAAAACCTTCCGCTTCGAAAACGGAATGATAGACCTTCGAAATGACGAAGAAGGAATCTATTATGACGAGGGATTTGTCATAGAAGATGATTTCACGCTAAAATTACGGGGCATGTATCTGAACCAGACCGCTACGATCCTGAAACTGCGCAATACGCAATATTCCCTTGTAGTAGAATCCTTTTTGTACGAAGATGGCACAACCCGTTTCAAACTCACCGTTCCCAACCACCTGAATAACTATATCCTCTATTCGGACGCTCTCGCCTTTCAATCTACGGATATGGTCTGTGTCTGGATCAGGCGCGTCCATGATATTTACCAGCTGGAGATTTTAGTGGATCCCGATTTCACGGAAGAAAACAACATCTGGTACGGGCAGCAAATGCCTGGCAGCGGACTGGAAGTATATGATTCCTGGATCGATGCGCCCAATTTATTTACCTACTCCGTGAACCGCGAAGGAATGAATATACATGCTTCCGACAGCGAACCCGACGAAACGGAAACAGATGATCTATGGATTTAAGGAGGTGACAACATGTTTTTTCTCAACAACATCCTTGGAGCAACTAAGGATACGATCCCATTGACTCCGACCCACCTGAACAACCTCACCTATATAAAACTCAGCAATGGCCTTTATGACTGCCTCTACATTACAAAAGAAACAAATTCGGAACCATCCATGGATTGTCCTCGGGAATGGGACTTTGATACCATTTTCCACGCTGATTTTAACAACTCCACCAATGCCGGTAACGTAGACTGGAATTTAGATTCCGTGTCCCATTTGATCGTAAAAAGAAGGGACACGTCCAAATTCCAATGGATCACCATCGCCGTAAAAGAAATCCGCGCGCTCGAAGATTTTTCAGACGGCATCAAGGGAAACGATTATACCAACGCTTCCCATGTGGAATATGAATATGCCATAGTCCCTGTCTTACATGGCACGGAAGGGCTGTATCACACTGTTTTTGTCGATTCGCAATTTCATGATATTTTCCTCGTGGAAAAAAACTGCATCATTGGTACGCCGTCCTCTGACGGTTTCTGCGATACGACGAGAAGAGTCCCTTCTTCTGTCAATGAAACTATCCATAACAAATACCCTTCCTATATCAGAAATACCCTTGCCAATTACGACAAAGGGAATTGTAAGGGTAAATTCATCGAACTGGACGAGGAGCATTGCGACTTTTCCGTTGCAGACGCTCTCCGCGTTCCCTATCAGCGAAAAATCATGGATTTCCTCGCCGACGGAATGCCGAAATTATTAAAGCATTTCGACGGAAGGATATGGCTGGCCGCCGTAACGGGCGATCCCACGGACACCGCCAACGGCACATACAATAACCGGGATATCTCTTTTGAATGGACCGAAATCGGAAATTATGAATCCGAGCGCGACTTATACAATACAAATCTGTCCGATGTGGAAGAGGAATGGTGGAACGAATGATTACAGCAAAAGACCTTAAACTAATGTTGCAAAAACCATTGCACTTTTTATTAAAAATCGAAGTTTTAAAAGATGATGGAAAAACAATACTCGACACATTGAAAGGCGTTGTCATCGGAGGAACTGCCTCCATCGACAGCGCTTCTTCCATCCGAAGAACCTTTTCTGCCTCTCTGATCCCGACCCTCCATGACAACAACAATACAAAAATTACGGAGGAAGGGCTTGTCTGGTTAAACAAAGAACTTCGCATATATGCGGGCGTCATGGACATAAGAACCGGAACATATACTTATTATCCGCTCGGCCACTATGTATATACCAGTTCTTCCGGCTCCTACGATGCAGCTACAAATCAGCTGACCATTACATGCAGTGACTATATGTCCAAATTGGACGGAACAAAAAACGGACAGATCGGCGCATTCACCACTCGTATTCCCGCATACGAGGAAAATGCGCAAACCGGCGAAATCATCAAACACAATATTATACGCGAGGCGGTGATCTCCGTTCTAAAACAATCAGGAGGAATCGACCGCTATATGGTCGATGATATGGGCGAATATAAGGCGCTGCCCCAAAATAACGAGGACTGGAAAAACTACAGGGTTCAGAACCCCCTATGGAACGCCATCCCCTACGACCTGGAGTTCTCCAGCGGATGCACCGTTTTATCCATACTGGAAACACTCCGCGACCTTTACCCCCATTATGAAATGTTTTTTGATAAATACAATGTATTCACATGCCGTATGATCCCAAGCTGTTACAAAGACGATATTATTTTCAGCAACGAATTCCTTCAAAGGATCTATATCTCGGAAAACACCAGCATAGATATGACGGCCGTCAGAAATATATGCGAGGTATGGGGAAAAGTCATCGAAGCGGATTTCTATACCGAACAATGCAGCTATCAGAGTAATATATACCACTGTTCCATCGACGGATACGACGAGGCCTACTATAACGGCGATACGGTTGCTGTAAAAATACCTTCCGCAAACGCCGCCAATCCCAAACTGGATATCAATCATTTAGGGGCCATTCCTATTCTGGACGAAAATACGGAGTCTCCTGTCGCGCGCCTTGCCCTGGAAAAAGATGCTGTCTTTGTTTTCAAAATAAAAAGCAAACGAACCGAAGGCCAAACCACATACAATGCTTATCTCCTCGGCCATTGGCAGGCGCATGGAATGAACGTTCTCACGGATGGCACTGTCGGCAGCGATTACACGTTCCAAGATGGAACCATATGCCCCCGTTACTCCAAAAAATATTTCCAGAAAAAATACAACTGTGAATCCGTGGAACTGGAAATCATCCCCAATTCCCCATTTACCGTACAAAAACTCGGAGAAATACCTGATATAAAAACAGGCGGCGATTACGACCGTATTACTTCCGATTCCCTGGCGCTCTCCCGCGCCAAATGGGAAAACTGGAAAAATTCCAGGCTCACGGACAGCATTACTTTAACTACAAATCTTGTTCCTTTTTATGATGTGAACATGAAAGTATTGTACCAAACTTCCTGTTCCAGCGCGCCGAAACAATATATAATTAAATCCGTTTCCCATGATTTTAGCTCTGGAACCTCCACACTGTCTTTAATGAAATTTTATCCCTTATACGATGACATCATCAGGGAAATGGGAACCCACCGCGCTCTCTCCAACTATAAACATGGTACCTTAAGCCAATATACCCATCATAAACTGACCGAACTCATAGGAGGTGATCCTTATTAACGTAACGACAAATCTAAAATTGGGGAAACCCACAAACGAGGAAAAGTATGATATCAAAGTGCCGAACGCCAATATGGACATTATCGACAGCAATATCAAAAGATTGCAGGATGCCGACCGTAACTTTGCCACCAATGAAAATTTACAGGCGCATACGGAACGCAGGAACAATCCCCATGAAGTCACCAAACAGCAGATAGGACTGGATAAAGTCGTAAACCGGCAGCAAATCTACGGCATCCCCGGCACCGTTACTACAGGCGGAATACCCGTCTTTGACGGCAACGGATATACCGTCAGGGACAGCGGGTTTACCATTGGGAAATCCGTCCCATCCCATGCCGTCTTCACCGACACGACTTATGGAATCGCTGACGACAATGCCCCGGGAATCATCAAACCAAGCGATTCCATCCGAGTTTCTTCCGACGGAACCGCTTCCGTCGCCGATGATTCCCATTCCCACGATACGCAGTATTATGGAAAATCGGAGGCAGCCCTGCTTCATGAAAAAAATTTGCAGGATTCCAAAAAATATACTGATTTGAAACTCTCAGAGCATAAGGCTGAGAATACCGTCCAAAAACAGATCGTTGCTTCCTTGCCCACATCCGGCATAAACACTAACACGATATACCTGGTGCCAAAGACGGATGCTTCCACTCACGACCATTATAATGAGTACATCAATTTAACAGGCGATACAAACGGATGGGAATTTTTAGGAAATACATACATTGATTTGACTGATTATTATAACAAGTCGGAAGCCAACCGTATCTTCTTCCTTAATTCCAATATATCGCAAAGCAACGAAAACAGATCAAATAAGGTTCCAAGCAGCGCATTTTTATTTAGCATCATACAGCAAAAAAATTCACAAATACAGGATTTACAAAACGAAATTAGTGAGATAAACAGCAATTTATCTGAGTTAAACAACCGTTTGTTAAAAGGTAAAGCTGTTACTTATACACCTACAGACATATTTGACAGAATCATCTTCCGAAAAATTGGCCCTGTAGTATTAGTCATGTTTGGACGCATTATCCGCGAAATCTTGAACACTGAAACAAGTAAAACAATGAGCATAGGAACTATCCCAGAAGGATATCGGCCTTCAAGTTCATATGTTACCATGCTTTCGGTAACATTAAGCGGAGTGCCAATGTATTTTGGCACTAGCAGTTCGGGAGAATTTAGCGTACGTATTACCCGTACTATTGCAGCAGGTATAAGTTCTTACGGATCTTGCGTATATCTTTCCAACCCGTAGCCTACAGTAGTTAGCCGGATAGATACTAGGAATTGTAGAATGTGAATGTGGTGCCATGGTAGACTTGTCTTTTCCAAGTAGCAAAATGAAAAGAGGAAGAGCGCAAAACGGAGGGAATATTTGCCCAACGATAACAGCAGAATGAAATCAGAAGAAGTAAACAGCAATTTACCAAAATTGATCCTATTCAAAATATTTACAAAGGAAGTTACACTTACTGACGATAAGGCACAAATAGTAGATATCCCTATTAATTCTATAGCTGGTTATACGGCATATTGCCTTAATTTCTGTGCCTTTAACGGTCACGTAATTAGTACCTGTTTAAGCATTTCAGCGATTTCGGAATCGGTAAGAGGAACCGTAAGATCAGATACGAGTGTAACCTGCTCCGTACGAGCCGTCATTATGTATATAAAACAACTATAGTTTAGAAAAATAAAGTATTTTTGCCGAAAAGACTCAAATTATCAATTATTTCAAAAATTGTTAAAGTAGAAGCATACATAGAATATACAGGAAGATATCACTATGTATATATTTTACACAATACTACTGCGCTTATAGTTATTTTTTGCTGGCCGGACGTTACATTGCGGAGTTCGATAAGGACATTATTTCCGTTAAGCATGAACCTTGTTATAGCGCTTGATGCCGTATTGGCATTTACGGCAATAACGCCTAATGCAATGTAGCCGCTTGGTACTGTATAGGGCAAATTTACAGATAAAATCGTTGAGGCTTCTACGGTAAATTCTTTTGTTTGCGTATTCACAGTTGTAATAACGCTGGAAAGAGACGGACGCCCGGCTATGCTTTCCCATGGAACACTGCCAGCGCTGTTGGCATAATTAACGTTTTGGCTTCCTATGTTACTGGTAGTGATAGCGGTGTTTGCATCTTGTTTGGTGGATAAATTGCTGTTTAATACACTAACCGCCTTACTGGAAGCAGCGATATCTTCCCTTTGGGAATCCAGTGCGGATGATATACCATGTATGCCGCCGACATTGGTTCCCAATATTTTTAAACCCTGTACAATGGCAGATAAGCTTTTTTTCATATTCGAAAGTGTGGAGAATATGCTGGTATGACTTTGGATGGCGTTGCTGGTTGTTTCGGCAGCGGTGTTAGATTCAGCCAATGTGGTGTATGTGCTTGTGGTATCGTCGAATGCGGGCTCTTCAATTCCGGCAATACTTTCGTTTGCTGCAGTCATAGCGCTTTCCAGCGTATTCCCGTCGGCCATTTCAACATTTTCTGCCGAGATGCTTTTGATTTCCGAACCATTTTTTCCGCGGGGAATTCCAAAATCTATATAGTTGTTTAATCCGTCTTTACGGATATCCACGGTTGCGTTCTGATCGGGATCCAAAGTGGTGACATTCCCTTTCAGCATTTTGGGAGTTAATCCGTCTAATTGTTCCGGTGTAAAATCTTCAAACACGAAGGAATCTCCTTTGTCACCGACTACTTTTCCTAAATTTAATTTTGGCATAGAATAAGTACCTCCTTTAATTGTAAGATAAAATAAACAATTCCCCATGAGCCATGGGGAATTTGTTTTTTGAAATATAAGAAATTTTTAAAATATAGTGTGTTAAGAATAGAATATAAAAACCAAATGCTGTTATGCTATCCGACGGTCAGGATGAGGCATCCGTTATCGTCGATATGGGCATCGGGCGGATTGTTCTCATCATTGTAATAGAGCATTAAATTTTCATTTTCGATTTTAAAGGCGATTTGGCCTTCTATTGTTGTGACAACACCGTCTTTTCCATCAATACCGTCTTTTCCGTCCCTTCCGTTAAAATATCCCGAGGCCAATTTGTTCTCTAAGTCGTTGGAGACATTATGGGCGCGTTCGGTAGCTTTACCCGCAAGGGTGGCTGCCGCATTTGCCGAATCGGCAGCAGTATTAGCGTTGTCTGTTGCCGATTCGGCATTGAGAATCGCGGTTTCGAAAGCATTCTGCCGCTGTGCTTCCGCATTGTTTCGGTCGATTTCGTTTTGCTTGCGTTCCTCTTCGCTGGATATCCGCTGGTTCTCATTGGCAATTCTTATTTGTTCCGCATCGGAAACCGTATCGCTTAATCGATTCATGGCATCAATGGCAGCGTTTGCCGTATTGGTGACATCAATACAATGAGTTGTGGCATCGTTGCATTCCTGTGTAGCCTGAACGGTATTTGCAGTTGCTTCCACACAACGTTCGGTAGCAGTATTACAATTCTGAGTAACATTTTCCATTTCTGATTTCAGGCCCGATAAATCTGCCTGAATTTGATGGACTTGATTGATTTTTTCTATTAAAAGTCCGAATTCATCAGAGGATACGACGTATCCTATATCAAAACTTGATTGGGAAATGATGATAAAAAAAGGGAACGATGTAAGCGTCCGGTTTTCAAGATTTGATATGATTGAGATTTCATAATTGCTGCGTCCGCTTACGGCAGACATTTGCTGTGTGATTTCTATGCGGATGGTATTACTGTCCAATATCTGACATTTGTTAAAAATGACATTGTTGTCCGGTTTCGTTCCCCGGATGGATACCGTTACCGCTTCGCTGTTTACCGTATAGGGCTGACCGTTGTTCATAAGTGAGATATCTACATATCTCGTTCCATATCCATCTCCCTGTATGCCTTTTACAAATAAAAAGTTATTATTGCTTGCAAAATCTACAGTATATTGCTGGATAAGTGGAGTAATTGTGTCGGGCATGGAAGTCCTCCTTTCTGAAAAAATGGTTTATTTTTCCGCGTTATCGGCTTCATCCTTCTTTTCCCTTTCGTTGTTTTCGGCATTTTCCAGACATTCTTTGTTAATCTGGGCATAGTATAAGTGTTCCAGATTGTTCATAATGTCTTTCATGATGAAATAAGCGGCTCCGATATCGAGGCTGCTGTTTTCAATGGAATAGTTGATTTGTTCTTTTAAGATTTGGTAGTTTTTGATCATTTGTTCCTCCAATTTTCTTGCTTAATCACCATTTGTTATGTAGACATAAAATATAGTTGGTTTGTACTAGCCCAGACATGGTTTACAGCGCCATCATTATTAGTGGTATATAGTATAGGTGGGATAACTACCTCTACTTGCCGCCAATGTGAAGTTTTATTTTCAAGAGCATCAATTCTTTCTATGGCATTGTTTAATGAATTGACGGTAGCATAATCATTTAACACGCCGGTATTTCTAATGTTCCCAGCAGTTATATTATTTACAACCAATTTATCAAAGTCTCCCAAAGCCCCGCCATTTAGGACAAAGCTGCTATTAGCCAAAAATCCGTTTTCAAACGCACCGTAAGTACCGTTGGTGCTTAAGCTTACCCCGCCAAATGAGCTGCCAGTGTTTACATTATTAATGTAAACATCTTCAAAATGAGCTTTACCATCAGAATTAATCCACCAGTTTCCGTTCGATGCGCGAATGGAATCACTTTGTATAGTAGCGCCGCCAATCGTTCCGGATATTGCAGTAATAACGCCGTTGGTAGTCACTTTAAACTTACTGTCTTTACCAAGAGCAATCCCGTCCGTACCGAGATAAATGCCGGCTTTGTCATCGGAAATAGAAGATTTGCCATGGTACAGTTTATCTCTCTCCAGTACAAAGCCGCCGGTACCTCCAAGATATCCTTTCTCCGCATAAAAAGTTCCATCATTGGACAGCTTCAGCACATTATTGGCACCCAGGGCGATTCCGTCTGTGCCTATATATATGCCGTTTGTACTTGAAGTAAGGGAATTTTTCCGGCAGTATATTTTCCCGTCTTCAATCACAAAGGCGTTTTGGCCGCCGATCCAGCCTTTTTCGGCTTTTATCGTACCTTTTGCGGTCAAGACGCCTTTTTCATCCAAAGTAAGTTTGGTTTCATTGCCGGCGTTGAATTCGAAGGTTCCTTTATTGAGATCGATTTTGGTACCTGTTTTGCCGGCAGAGTAGTTGGTGGATTGCAGGATGCCTCCATAGATTTCGCTGCCCTCTATGACAGAGCCGCCGATATATCCGGCTAGTACAAGGTGGGCGATGAGGCCGAAATCATTGTATGTGACCCCTTGCTTTGTATACTGTACCCGTCCCAGGGCAGTGTTAATGGTTTGGAAGGCGTCATCGCTGAAAAGAATCTGGGAATCGCCGATAAAGATTCTGTCATTGGGGTATTTGGATTCGGGGGTATTGCTGACAATGATCCCCCTGTCGTCAATCGTGACGTCTGATCTGGATGTTTTCAGGGTTTCGCCGGCAGCCAGCAGACCGCTGGCAATGACCTTTGACAAGTCGTCCGCCTCTTTGTTGGCACGGTTCCAGTTGCTGCTGTTAAAAGAAACGGTGGAGGCGACGGAAGAGGCGGTATCCAGTGCCGTTGTGGTATCCGCATATATATTTTTTCCCTTGACTTTATTCATATTTCCAAAAGTAACGGAAAAGTCGTCAGGATGGTAGAAATCCATATCCAGAGTCAGAAGCCTTGCCTTTACAGATCGGAAGAGCGTCGTGTAGGGAAAGAGTGTACGATATAGTCATCGCGAATAATAATATTGATATAATTGCCAGGTTCAAAATCGGAGGAAACGTTTTTAAATTCCTCCATTTCAAAAAGATTCAGCAGTTCCGCGCTGAACTGTAATTGCGGCTGCGATACTTTTTGCAGCTCTTTCCGGCCAAAGGCAAGCATTTCTTTTAACATATCCATCCGCTCGGAATCGGTCATAGTGTCGGTGACGACAAAATTGGAAGAGGACAGTTCGTCCTCACGGATGAATTTGGACAGCTCTTTTAATTGTCCGGCCGTAAAATTCTGCTTCATACTGATTGAGGAAATCATGCGGTCCATTTGCGCGCCAATGGAAGATTGTCGGGTTTTTAAGGAAGAAATTTGTTTTTCAACGGCAGAAATCTGGGATTTGATCGCAAGAATGGCGTTGTATACGGGGAGGTATAAGGTCTTATAGTCCTTGTGGTCTTTTTTCCCCTGTCCGGCCTTGATCATAATCGATTGTCTTCGTTCATAGGAAGCGAGTTTTTCCTGCAGCGGTACAAGCCCATATTCTGCCCAGTTGACGCTTTCCGTATTGGAAGGCATTTTCTCATGGGTAAGATGGTTGATCTCGTTATAATAATTTTGGTATTGGGATAGAAGAGAAGAGTAGCCGGGCAGACTATCGTTCCATTTTTTTGTCCATTTGCTGTATGCATCGCATAATTCTCGGCTCATGAAATCGGGCGAATGAAAGTAGTCCAGCATATAAATTTTGTCGTATCCCATATTTACTTCGCGCAAATTCAGGTCATCGGCGCCGGTAACGGTCAGACATGTCTTAATGTCATCAATGGAAGAGGAGATATCCGTTGTTTTCAGAAGATTATCATAAGTGACAAAAATGTCCGTGTCTTTTCCGACCGTGTCTTCCGTGTACGCATGGATTCTTTGGTGCAAGGTGTCGAAGAGAAATACGCATTGAAAGGCGGCTGCGGCGTCTTTTGTCAGGAAAGAATAGACATCCTGTCTTGTAACTTCGAAACATCGTTCCATTGTCATAAGGGAGGTGTCGATATGACCAAGCGTCCAGTCCGGGCATTTTTCCAGAACCAGATGGAGCAGGCTTTTATCCGGGTTCGACAAGTTGTAAAACTTAACACCGTCTATGCTTTCCGTTGTACCCATGTTGACCGTGAATAATTTGAGATATTTCTGGCCGAGCATAGTTTCCAGGCCGACCGCTTCACAGTCTTTGCATTCCAGGCGCTGTCCTTTGGCTTCTGTTTTTACGCTGGATAAAATGAAGCGTCCAAGTTCTTCCACTTCTATGAACTGTCCTTCGGTTATGGAATCATAGGCCGGATTTTTTACATTGTCCATCTGCATGTAGCTTTTAAACTGAATGATATCCGGGGCATTAAATTTGAAAAAATATTTCTTTTCGGTGCAGCTTAAAACATGCATCCGGTCATGGTTGGCTTTTGTAAGGATATAGGCAGGAGGGACGGTGCGGTCGAACAGATTGGTATGAAATGACAGGCTCATAAAATAAATCCCACCTTTCTCGCTACTTGGTATGTAAAAGTAATCTGGATGCCATGGTTTACCTGAAATTCATTTTTGCCGGGAACTAACCGTATAAAGTGCATATTAAAATCATTGTTTATAATCCTTGATGGAAGGGAGGATGACAATGTATTGTGTTGGGAATCCATGGTGATTATTTCACCTGCTGACAGTGATTTAAGAGTTGTCGTCCAGTTGTTGTCCATCAGGTTGCATATAGTTAAATTAGTGATAGCGGCATTTGACTTTATCGTTACTTTTGGCAGCAGGTAATCGTAGAGATGGTCGGAACTGTTGAACAGGATGAGGTTGGAAGCGGGAGAGGCATGGAACGTATAGTTAAATTCATTGGACCATGCGAAGGGTGAATCGCATTCCATTTCCAAAATGATACCGGCTATGCGGCCTCCGGCTTTCTGGTATTTTACATTTGCCACTCGGATATGGAAAAAGAGCAGTTCGTCAAATTCGTAAGAGAAAACCTGCATTTGTTTATACCCGCGGAAT
>OFGI01000768.1_pt1 | contig 17556 bp, 21 predicted proteins | sample 1521751 | NCBI WGS metagenome assembly OFGI01 (sample SAMEA3504115, study PRJEB24116) | mouse gut metagenome | biome: mouse gut; feature: mouse-associated habitat; material: faeces | place: Denmark | collected 2011
TGAACTGCGGCTGGATAGCTTTCGGAAGTTGGATGGTCAAAACGAATCCAACGATCAAATTCCACTGCGAAAACCAATAAAATGCTGCCACTGTCCGGAGAACTCAATCCTTGCGTATAATGATCTGTGCAGCCAAAGGAGGCGTTCTTATGAAACAAATGATTGATTTTCCCTGCATTCCCTTCGCTCAGTTGCCCACGCCCTGTATAAGCTGGAAAACCTGAGTCGGGAGATCAGGAAGAATATTTACGTCAAGCAGGACGACATACCGGCGTGGCTCTGGGTGGTAACAAGGTCCGCAAGCTGGAGTTGCTTCTGGCAGATGCCAGGAGCAAGGGGGCAGCAAAACAATGGAAGTTAATACGAGTACAAATTTTTCCGAAAGTTGCATATGAGCATACAACTTTTGGCTGCTTTGATCCATAGATATGAGTATTTTTGAGGCAGCTATTTGCAAATAAGGAGGCGTGACAATCTGAAGTGAAACGGAGTAAGACAGCCAAATTGTATGAAACAGGCACTCCCGCTTTATAGTTGATGGACCACTTAACTCCCATTTAGCATATTATAGTAGTAATCGCACCGCCCGCTTAAATGGGAAAGCAAATTAAGTGTTTATTTCAAGACAAGAGAACTAATAATGTTTCGGGAAAGTTCATAGAATAGTAACGATTAATCAACAGCTTGAATTAAATTTGAGAGTATATTAAGAAATAGAATGATATTGTAGATTTGGAGGTTCAATAGTATTGTCTTGTACCATAAAATTTTTTGTATTTAAGGAGAAATAGGTATTGACAAATGGGAAATTATATGATAAAATACCGCTGTATTTGTTACAAAAGTATGAACACCAAGTTGAGAAAATTGTAGAGGTGGCTGCATGAGTTATTTAAAGATTGACAGTACTTCAGCTCAACGCGAGGTACAACTCCGTGTAGCTTGCCAAGTTATTACCGATAGAAATAAGGATGAATCGCTTGAGGATCGAAAATCTTACTCCATCACTAGCAGGGAGAGCAGTGACAAAGGCGCAGATTTGCCCTTTTTTAAGACGCGTAGGTTTGGGCGGGGATAACCTGTTAACGGTGTTGTAAATTAGCGTGGACTTGCTTAGCCAATAAGTCCGCGCTATTTTTTTGATTTCCAAAACGTTACGAGTTTGGAGATGGTACAAATGAGATGCAAGTTGTGGCAGCTTTTTGGCAAATATGCATTGAAGCATCCAGCTGGTTCATTATTTCATCATCCGGTGAGATTGAGATGTTGGTCCGGGCTTTGGGGGATTATATTGCTCATATGCCTATTCGTATACGCTTTGATAAATTTTGTCTTTGGCTTTCATTTTTTGGATTTATCGCAGATTTTGTCATATTTCCCTTATCCAGATCGAATAGTAGATACAGATGCGATTCAAGCTGTGATTACAGCACTTGGGACAGTGTGCTTTGCATTATCTTATATTGATTCAACCAAAGCCCGCCGGGTGAATGGAATTTTATTAGAAAACATCATTTCCTATTTTTTTCCCAATTATAGAAAGGTTTTTGTTCTTCATGGTTGTTTTGCAATACTGGGATTATACAGTGCTGCGGATATCACGCCGAAAGCCCCTCGCACTGCTGCTATTTGTTTGATTGGAATGCTCGTTTGTCTGGTTTATGCACTGAATATGGCTAATGCAGTCTGCTTTAGCCGAAATAGTCGTAATAAGCTTGTCGAGAAATACATAAAATATTTGTTGAGAGATGCTAATCCAAAGATATCCATACCAGCAGCTTATCAACTTGGACAATATATTGGTGAACAATACCGAACTCACAATATTAACTTAGGTGAGCCTATTTGCTTGCGAAAGCATTGGCATAAAAGAGAAGAAAGTATCATTTTTTCCATGACGAGACTGTTAATGCTAGCAGATGTCCCAGAGGATGTGACATCCAAAAGCAGGGACTCGGCCTCCACAGAAATTCCATCGGGAGATGACATGGCGTTCGATAGCGTATATAATATTTTTCTGACAGTCTTTTCCTCTGAAACCGGTTTGGAGCCTGAGTATATCCTATTTTTATTGCCAGCATATAAAGATCACTGTGAAAACTTTCAACATGGTATTCAGCATTACAGTATTCTATGGGCTAATCTCCTTTCACAGCTCAAAGACGAGGAGCAGTGTGCCGCGTTTGTCTGTGAGTTATTATATAGTTCTCCTGAGGTTGTATATCCGTGTTGTGGCTTAGTTCGCTATTTACATAGTACATACATCCAACACTCTGAAGGAGAACGTGGATGGAGAAAGTGCGCCTATTTTATTGCACGTACGGCAAATGTTGTCAGCAACCTAGAGCTTTTTTCCATAGCAAAGGAAGCTCAGAAAAGAGCGAAAAAAGTGGTGAGATGCTGTTGTCGAGATATTACTATTTTGTTTCTCTGCCTTGCATTTCTGGAGGAGGCGAATTCTCCCATAACGGGGGTCGGAGAATCATTTCGCGCACTGTTTCATAGTGAGTTGAATAATAATAACAGTATAGATTTCCTTTTTCATTGGGATGAACGTCTCCTCTGCGAATACCTAAGTTTTGCCTATATCATTTTCTTGTCACTTGCCTCCCCGGGGGTTATTTTGCCATCACGGATAGACTTAAATCGCCAAATTCCCACCATTATCCAGCAACTGCAGTGTTGTCTTAATCAAAAATAGTAAAATGAAGGGAATATCATGACTGAAAACAATCCCGTCTATGATGTACAAGTAATCCGTTTTACCAAGTCTGCTTCTACAAAAGCACTCAGTTCTTTTTTAAAAAAAGGCTTCGGTCACTATGTCTGTCTCGGCCATTTCGATATGATGGAGGTATCCCCTCTTACCTCCAACGAGTTTCCGCTACAGGTTATTCAAGACGACCTTCAAAAGATGCAAGAACAAACTCAAGATGGCGGTGAAAATTATCAATATCCGCTTTATATTCTCAAGCAACAGCGTACCATGCCTCAAGGTGAGACAAATGCACTGAAGGAGTTCTGGTTAGCGGAGCAGAATTTTCTTTTTATTACCCGGTTTCATTGTGATCGCATTGACAGCAACCAGAATATGTTTCCGCCAATTACCGATATCAAGAATCGACGATTAAAGATGAGAGAAATTTTCAGCAGAAGATTGCATATTCGATCAAACAGCAACTCTCCTCAAATACCCTTAAATTTGCGTATTTGAAATCCATCAAAGCGGAACTGCCGGGAGCCATGTTTAAGGCTGGTGCTAACCAGCAAAACCAGAAAGATTTTCAAAATGTTCTCATTAAAAATGAAACACCGCAAACGCAATTGTCCGAAATTCGTCAGATGTGCAGTGCAACTACGTAATCATCTTGCGCTTGTAAAAAGTACAAAATTTGACTGGAATGAAATCCGCAAATATCTAGAATCCACTCTATCTAACTAAGTAACATCTCCGTCTTGAAAGAAGAAAGGTTAAATCACGGGGTCAATTACCTTTCAAATAAGCAAAGGATGATTGTTGTCATCAACAAAACGCAAGGACAACTTTCCTACTGTGTTGCTCAAATATCTCATCTTTATACTACTCGGCTACAAATGTAATTTATATTGTGCAAACGGTAGTTTCTTGCCCCGTTTTCATTTAATTATAGCAATCATCAAAAATAGCAGCAGTAGTTGACAGAGGTGATATAACAAATAGCGGAGATGAGAATATGTTACACAATGAAGCACGGGAGTTGCTGGTACAGGGATATGAAGCGAGCCATGATGCGGAAGGAATAGCCAAAGCATATTCGGTGAGCCAAAGGACAGTGTACCGATTGGTGAGCCAGAAGCGCAAAACAGGCAGCATGGCTGTGAAAACCAGCCAGCGAGGCCGAAAGCCAGTTCTGACAGCAGAGGACCGGGAAAATATCCGCCGCTGCATAGATGAGAAGCCTGACATCACAATCGAAGAGATCCGGGAGCAGTTGAAACTGTCTCCGAGTTATTCCACCGTGGAGCGTGCGATAGCCGCAATGGGCTATACCCTGAAAAAGAAATCACTCTATGCAAGTGAGCGTGACCGTATTCGATGTACAGGAAAAACGCAAGGAATGGAATGAGAGCATAAAACCTGATATGGTGGAACACTTGGTATTTCTGGACGAAAGCGGTGTTAATACAGATCTGACCCGCCTTTATGGACGGGCACCTTCATCCCAGAGGGCAGTGGATCATGCTCCCCTGAATACGCCGCAGACAACGACCATACTTTCTTCCATTCGCTTTGATGGAGAAAAGTATTTACAACTTATCAGGGAGGAACAACAGGGGAACGTTTTGTCCAATATTTGAAGGAGACTTTACTTCCAACTCTTCGACCGGGCGACATCGTTGTGATGATAATATGCGCTCTCACCATGTAAAAGCCGTCCGAGAGATTCTGGAAATCAAAAGCATAGGACTGCTGTACCTTCCACCCTACAGCCCTGATCTGAACCCCATCGAGAAAATGTGGTCCAAGGTCAAAGCAATCCTTCGTAAAAGTGTTGCGAGGAAACGGAACCGGGGACATCGTTGATCAATATGTCCGATTCTGCAAGATATCGGACGAGGAGCGGAAGGAGCATGGGCGCAGCCGGAAGGCCATCGAAGAGACGTTGCGCAGGTGTATAGAAGAAAATGTGTTAGCGCCATTTTTGACAACCCGTCAGAAGGAGGTGGCAGAGATTATGGTAACCTTATTCGATCAGGAGAAGATCATGGAGATCCATGACTACCACGTTGCGGAGGATGCCCGGAAGGATGGCCTTCAGAGGGGACGCGCGGAGGGACGCGCAGAAGGTATGACGGAAGGGACGCTGCAATCAATTCAGAATCTCATCAAAAATATGGGGTTATCTGTCGAACGAGCAATGGCAGTATTGGGGGTGTCGGAAGCTGATAAGCCGAAGTATGCAGAAATGCTGAAGCAGTAAATGCTCTATCCCTATAAATAGCGGAAGTTGGGCCAGCGGTTATCGTGAGATAGCCGCTGGCTTCCTTTTGGGCGGATTGAGTTAATATTTACATTCATATTATCTGGTTCTCCAGAAAAGGTTGTGTAAAAGCAGACAAGCAATGGTCAAGTAAACAGGAGCAAATCAAGGGGCTGCACGGGCAGGGTTCAGCCCAGCTTAACCGTCATGACCCGCTTGAATAACACCAGATTCACCACCTCCGGCACGTCGATGCCGGTGTCCAGCATATCCACGGCGATTGCGATCTGCGGCAGTTTGGCCGGGTCGGAGATCTGGTCTGGGCGTACCGGGTCTGATTATCGATCACCTGAGTCCAGCCCACATAGTCGGGATAGTCCCGGTTAAACATCTCCAGAATCTTTTCCGCGTGGCGGTGGTTTTTTGCAAAAATGATGCTCTTACCCAGCTTATTGCCGTAGTCTACCCGGATGCCCTGGGACATCAGGGTATCCTGTGCCTTGCGGATGGTATCCTCGTTGAATACCTACTCGTTGAGGGCGGCGATCTCGATCCGGTTTGGAAGGACACCGTCCTCATCCGTAAAGGTATTTTCGTACTGCTCGTTATCTTCGTCGGACAGTTGGTCGTAGGCAATCCCCTCGCTGGAGAATTTCAGCTTAGTCTCCAGGCACCGGAAGTCCACCAGATAGCCGTCCTCCACCGCCTGGCTCAGTTCGTAGTCGTAGGTTGGGTCCCCCTCCCGGAGGTCGAAGATGCCGTAGGTGTTTTTGTCGATTTCCGCCTTGGATGTAGCGGTCAGGCCAACCAGATGGGCGTCAAAATAGTCGAAAATCGCCTGGTATTTCTTGTATATGCTCCGGTGGACCTCGTCCCCGATGATGAGGTCGAAATGCCCCACGGTAAACAGCTTTCCGCCCTCCTCATCCCGGGTGTCGTCAATGCAGCCTATCATGGTCTGGTAGGTGGAGAACACCGCCCGAGCGGTAAAATTTTCCCGGTCCTCGCAGAGGTGGGTGAGGCTCAGGTCCGGTAGCAGGTTCACAAACGCCCACTTGACCTGGGTCACCAGGCTGGTGCGGTCCGTCAGGAGCAGCACGTTTTTTACCCAACCCTGGCGCAGCAGCACCTCTACCAGAGAGATGGTGGTCCGGGTCTTGCCGGAACTGGTGGCCATCACCAGCAGCGCCTTCCGGCGGTTCTCCGTATCGAAGGCATGGCAGACGGCCTTCACCGCCTCCACCTGGTAGTACCGGCCGGCGACCGAACTTCTGCTCCAGCAGGCCGTCGTACAGCTTGGCCTGCGGCCCGCCGCCGGGTCCTGGCAGGTGCGCTTGGCCTCCACCAGGGCTAGGGGGCGGCCGTCGTCTCCCAGAAGTACTTAGCTCACAGCGCTCGTGCCGGAGGCGTTGGGCATCCCCTCCACCGGGTACTCGTTCAGCCAATCGGCGCCCTCCGTCCAGCCAGCATCCTGGAGCATGGTGTCAATGTAGAGCTTCCGCGTCCCGTACTTGGTGAGGTCCAGGGGCTTGGGGACGCAAGCGGGCTTCTGCTCCTGCTGCCGCTGGGTAAATTGGCTGACTTGTTCCGCCGCCGCCTTGTAGAACATTACGGGCTCCGCCGCAGTTGCCGCGAGGTCCGTCCGGTCCACGATCACCGCGTCCTCCAATTCCAGCAGCAGGGCGGGATCGGAGTCGTGAGGCTGGTAGTCCGGGTCGTAGCAATAGGCGATGAAATCAGGAAATAAAAGAGATTCTCCAGAGACAGGCGGGCCTGGCCCCTGGAGATTTTTTTCGTACTGTGGGCGGCGGTATTGCCTAAACGGCGCAGAAAGTCCAGCCGCCGGAGGAGGTTTTATCATCCACCAGGTCCACGAATTCCACGGTACTCAGCAGGACGGAGAGGTCCTTCTTATAGTGAAAAACCAGTTGCTTGTTCACCGCATACATCCACTTCACCGCCAGCTCCATGGCCCGCCGGCAGTTCATAGCGCAGGCGGCTGGGGCGATGGCATAAAGACGCTCCGCCGTCAGCGCGGCAGGGGAGAAGGTGGCAAATTGGGCAGTCTGGTAGGGGGTGAAGTTGGGCATAGGGGTCATCTCTGTAAAATAGCAGTTTCAGCTGTTGTCTGATAAAAGATTAACAATGTCTTGTGCTATTTTATCAAACTGCATTGTTGACAGTTCCATCAAATTATACAACAATGCACCATTTCCAGCAAGTTTCAAAAGTGACGGAGTAAACCCACCTGTATCAAGAATCACATTTTCTGAGAAAACTAAACTGCGCCGATATAAATCCAGGATCTCAGATGCGATGCTAATTTTCTCGTATCCTTGAATGCCTTCAAATATTCTATCACGCCGCTTAGGAACTAGTTGTGGATTTGTTTGGTATGAACCAATGACATAAAGAATGACTATTTGACGATACGTTATATCAGATGCAATTTTAATAAGTTGATTTGCCATTTGCCGATTTATTGTTGAATCAAAATTTATGTTTGCATACAAGTTGGCAAGGTAAGAAAGCTTTTTCTCTTCATGTTCACGTTGGGCAGCAAAAATTGTTCCTTCTAAAATCTCTTCTGAGGAAGAACGATCATCTATCATTTTTGAAAAAAAGTCGTCATTACGCAGAGCTTTTCTGTTCTTCAAGTTTGATTCGATCTTTTCTTTTGCGCACGAATATACTGTTTCAATTTTTCGGCTCTCCGCTTTTGATAGAAATTTTTCTTGAATTTCTTTCCCAATTCGTTGAATTACCTTTTCTATTGCTGTACCAGCTATTGCTCCCCCAGCTATACCGACTGGTCCGGCAATCACTGCCCCAATTCCGGCACCAGCCAATGCACCTGCTACACTGCCGCCAATATCTGCAAACTCATCAACAATTTTGTTCTTCTCTTCGTCCATTAGAAATTTTCCCATCCAAAATACTCCTGCATCAACGCCTTTTTAACACCTCTAGTTTATCAATGCTCCGCTGGATTGTCAACTTGGATTTACCAACTTTTCCCCTAAACTCGACAAATTGGTGTTGTAATTCAATTAGAGGAATATAAGGCGATACTCTGCATTTCCTAGGCCCCTGCCAGCGCAAGGACAGTGATATACTTTTGCCGAAGCCCTTCGGTGTAGCTCCCGGCGCTCTGCTCCGGCTCCACGGTAATGTAAGTTCCGTCTGCCGGGATACGCAGCACTCGGCGCTCCACGGTTTCTCCAGCCTCCACGACCCTCTGGCCGTGATCCTTAGAAAATGCCTCACTGCTCCATTTGTAGCCGCTGCCGTCCGTGGCCCGGTAGTAGACCATGTAGACGGTCTTGGTGGGATTCATGCGGCGGTCACGGCTGCTGGCCCCGGTGTTCTGCACCTGAACCGGCAGAATGTCATAGGGCTGGAAAGTGAGGACGCCTATATCTTCGTAGTCCTCCGCCGGGCGGATGTCCGACAGGGCCTGCATGGCGACGTACAGGGACACCGCCGAGAGGATCAGCAGCCAGATCCCGGCTACGGGGATGATGGTTTTCAGTCTGTGCATAAGCACCTCCGAGCAGTATTGGGAACCATCCAATGGTTTTTTATACGCCGTTCCTGTTGGCAGGTGGAGATAGCGTAAATTCAATGTATCTTTAATCTATTCTTCCGTAAAAAGATATGGAACTCCTGTCCAAGTCAATTCTGGCATTTTATCTACCTTGTTAAAATAGATATAAATTGTTTGTTCATCCCCCCAATATCCTGACTCCGGCAAACAGGTACATACCGTCATTTCATAATATCCATCGGGAAGTGCTATAATTTGATCTTGCGGAAAATCAGTGTTCCATTTTGACAACCAGAACAAATCGCAAAATTGTATAGACCCGCCTTGAACATCCAGTGCCAAACGGATTGAAACGGGGAACTTCTCCAATGTATCAATTGATGGATAACCCTTAAAAAAGTGAATATCAAAGCTACCACTTGACCCAGTACAAAAGGCTGTAATATCGCCCTTTTTAATATGATTTGCAATTTGCTGGGGAGATGTGAATTCAGACGTTAAAAAATCAGTATCTGGAATTACATCTTTCATCGTTTCTGCTGAAAAAAACACAATTCCCATTCCATCAATGTCCAAGTGTACTTTGTTGTTCATGTAGACATTTCCTCCTTGTTTAACTTTCTATTTCCACCTTGTCCCAAAGGGCCGAACAATCCCAAACAAAACTGTTCGCCATAGCCTGCGCCGCCCCATGCGATAAATTTTCACTACTCAGAAAACTCCGCCCATTGAACGGTAGGGGACAGCTGCCCTGTCTTTGCGAAGTAGATAGCGCACTCTGCGGCCAGAGCCAGATCATCCAGAGCAAAGCGTTTAGGTACAGGGGGCTGTCCGCCAATCTCCACAGGGGCATCCTCCTCCACGCTCTGATACTTCTCGTTAATTGGCTGGAAGCAGACAGCATCACCATTTTCATTCCAGATATTGAATGTGGGAGCTGCCCAGCCCTCCTCAATATCCATGGTGAAAAAGTCTTCCTCTCCGTTTTCATCCAGGGAAATGAGAAGGGAGTCAATTTGTCCAGTCCAAATCAGCGCAAAAAGGTTCTCTAAGACATCATCTGTCAGTTCATCGTTAATAAAACGATTTTGACCATACTCCAAAAGTCGGGCGACAAAGGTGCCGGATGCAGGTACAGAGACTTCCTGTGCAGGCACGACTTTATACTGCGGGAAACTGTCATCCTGATAAGTGGGTTCGTCCGTGTATATCTTGCAGGACAGCGTATCCAGCACTTCGGTGTGGATCAGCTTCTTTCTGGCTGGGAGCGCCAGACTTTTCAACTGGGTCAGGCCAGAGAGCAGGGAGCAGTCCGTAAAGCTGGTGAACTGCAAATGCAGACGATACAGATTTTTCAGCTTGGGGAGGAATGAGAAATCATCAATGATTCCGGGCGGAGTACGCTTGGGGAACTCCAACACCTGGAGGTTTGTCATTTCTTCCAGCATCGCCCAGTCGCCGGTTCTGGACTGCAAAATATCCTGGATGGGGGCCAGCTTCTGCTTGGTATATTCGCTGTGGGGAACCGGAAAATCTTTGTCTGCCAGACGCTTGATCCGCCGCAGCTGCCCAATGTCCGTGAGCTTCTTTGGCGTCATGGCGAGATCAATCCAGCACAATAAATAGGGACTGGTGCGCTGAACCATTTCTTCAAATGTCATACGATCACCTCAATCTATAATTCTCAGGCCGTCTTTTCCTGGAACGTCCACTGGGTATAGGACAGGGCATTGCAGTTGGTCAAGTCCGCCATCTTCAGCTCCGGGAGATAGAAACCGATGTAGAGGGTGCTGTTGCCGCCCTCCTGGACATCCTCCGGGGAGGAGACCAGCCGCTGGTTGTGGAGGATCACCGCGTAGAACGTATCCAGGCACACCTGATACCGCTCCCGGTTATCCTCCAGCTCTCCCGTGGCGTAGAGATAGTCCGACGGCTTGCTGCCGCCGGGGATGTAGCCGTTCATGTTGGCGGCCAGCACCCGCTCCAGCTCCTCCATGGTCAGGCCGTACTCGGTCATGGAGGCCACCTTGTCCATCGCGGCTTGTCCGTAGTACACTTCGTAGACGCCCTCGTAATACGGCTTTTCGTGATCCTCCGCTGAACTGTACCAGCGGAAGTCCCCGCTGTCCTGGAGGCAGAGCTGGGAGCCGTCGCCGCAGAGGAAGGTGTTCCCGCTGATCTCGTCCCTGGTTCCGATCTCAAAGGTCAGGCTCTCACACAGCTGGTTCAGAACCATCCAAACGACAGTAGGTTCCTGCTGGTCTTTATAAGCCTGGGCGTCAAAGGTCAAAACAAGATTCTTCTGCGGGGCAATGACGATCTTCGTGCAGTATAGAACGGACTCATAGACGCCGGTGAGATCCGCCGTCAGGCATTCCACACCATCGCCGGACTGCCAGGCGGTCAGATTCTCCGGAGCGGAAAGGGTATCGAACTGACCTTCGTAATAGGCCACCAGATCCTCAAAAAGCGTCTGGGGCTCATAGGAACCCAGGGGCGATACACCGTTGAGTCCGTAGACCTCGTTTTTATCGGTGTAGAACATATCCGTCCCATTCGCCTGTGTCCAGTCCGCCGAAACTTCAAAAGCAACTCCATGGGTGGAGTGGATGATGGTGCTGTCAGTGGTATCCTGCTTTGAGCTGGAATCCGCAGGCGTGACAGGCGGCGTGGGATCGTCCGATGGAGAGGTCTGATTGCTACAAGCCGTAAGAGACATAAACAGCGAAAGCACCACCGCAACAGTAAGTAATCTTTTATTCATACTCATAGCAAATTCCCCCTAAATAAAGACAATACTTGCAGAATTATCTGCATTTATTTTTCATCAGGCCGATAAACGTGAATTTAAATACCACGATTTTATGAGCGTCTATTGCTCACCGTGGGTTTTCAATAAAATCCTCCAAAAGCCTTGAAAACAAAGGATTTTTCACAGTGTGTTCGCCTTATCCCTTTATTCGGTTTCACACAAGTTTACCCTTACTCTGATTGCTCATAAGGGCAAAAGCAAGGGCAGGAAAATCTCGCAACAGGATATGACAACGTGTGGCAATCGGAGAACTGTGACGTATGTGCGAATATATTATAGCGGAGGATTTCACTATGGACAAGTACATTTTTAACGAGACCAACGGTCTTTGGTATGAACTGATTAGCGACTACTATTTTCCCTGTCTGACTGTACCCACTGAAGAAGAACAGCCTGTTGGCGTGTGGGGTCAGCGGCACAAGCGGTATCTCAAAGAACACCGTCTGGCCCTTTATAACGCTTTGCTGTTGAGCAGCAAGCTGAACAACTACTTGGCAGATATTGACCAGCAGGCCGAAGCAATGTTCTCCTGGCTGGTGGAGCAGATGTCTAAGCAAGAAGACATTACGGAACAGCTTAAAGCTGAGTGCCAAATGGAATGGGTACAAAGGATGAATAATATCCGTGAACGGTCTTTTGAAGTTGTAAACCAAGAAATAATTTTTGCTTGAGAGATAAAAAGCATAGTAGTCAAACGGGGCGGAGAAATTTGAAGCTATCTCCGCCCCGTAGCCATCTGAGAGCAATAATCACAAAAACTCAGATATGAGTTGATTGCTCAGTTCTGACAATGACCTAATAAAACCGAGGTTGGTATATTCAAAGCTTTGCGTTAAACTATCCCACTGCATAAATCCAAGGCAGTGTTCCCGATTGATATCGCCTACGATTGTTCTGATATGTGAAATATGATTTTCTGTTGAAAGGATTTGCGATAGCCGAGGACTTGCACCATTGTCAATATTTACAAGAAGACCATATTTTGCACCAGAAACAAGGCAATATCCAACTAATTGAGACCATTCCTTTAATCCAGCACTATTCATAAGTTTAACTTCGAGAATAAGAAGCTCAAATTTTAAGCCGTCAGTCACCAATGCAAAAACATCCAAGTTCAAAGGAGGAACCTGCTGGGCAAATACTCTTGCACAAGCACATTTTTCTGGGTTTTCATCTAATATGCGCCGAAGATTTGATTTCAGTTCACCAATACCCCAAAAAACCTCAAGGTCACGTTGACGTTCTGCCCTAAAATTGCTTTTTAGCTGCGCCTCGATAAATGTTTGTATTTCAGGATAGTAAGAAACCTCATTGCGACCGCGCCTATTCGGCATTCCTTAAATCCTCCTCTGTTATTTCACGGGCAAGCAATTTGTACTCATTATCAGGAGCGCGCGTAATTAAACGGCTATAAACTACGGGATTTGTAGCTCCAATCAAAGCCCCGCGACCATTGCCGATGATAACGAGAGGTGTAAGCAGATCGGGGTTCCTGATTTCTACTGTCAAGGCTGGATCATTTGCGACATGGTTTTCTATGATTTGGAGATATCCTCTTGGACGCTTTCCGTAAAGCTCATTGTCATTTGCTATAATATAAGCTACGGCTTGCATGATCTCAGCAATAGGATAACCACAAGCATTGGTTGACCCGTACATCATAGATGTACGATTAGCTTTAAATTGTGCCAGCAATGAGGATACCAAAATATTGTTCGTAGTATAGTCCCGTTGTGCCATCAATTCATCAGACTGGATCATGTCTTCTATGCGCAAGTCCGTATCTCGATGCAGGATGGGAAACGGATTGACTAACTCACCGAGGTTTTCGAAGCATGAACAAATTTTATCGTAGGGGGCGTGTTCGCAGCCCAGGACAGCGCAAAAATGCCGGAAATGAATATAATGCCCACCACGAATTATATCTGGCAAACGAGGGTCATTTTCTGCCGGATGTATAGAAGATGGTGTGACGTGTATTTCACGTTCCTCACACCGCTCCGCCGTATGCGTTTGTTGTTGCAGTCTTCGATTTTCGGTTGATGTTTCAGCTTTTGTACGAAAGGCAAACGCCCCAAAACGTGCATATTGGTCAAGCAATATGCGCAACTTAAATCCTTTGCTCCACGATCCATAGTAGGGATCACTGGGGCAATGTACATTGGGATGGTTCCAATTTATCTGATCTGGGATACAGTTGACACTATATAAAAGACGGCATAAATTACAGACGAACTTAAAGTTGTGCCCTTTGATTTCAAAAGATAAAATTTGGTGTTCATCTGTGAACCTTCGCTGGGACTTTGCCATGCTACCTATCGTATCAGCTAATCCTGCAATAAAACGGCGTTTTAGGTTATCATCGACCAAATCAAGAGCAAGATTACTTATATCTGCTGTTCCTCGGATTTCGCCTTGCGGTGCAATTCCGTAATTGGAAAGGTCATCTTTAACACCTGTGGTGTCACCTTCACAAAGTATCGTCCATGTGCCACCAGGTGTTGTTTCATAACTAATTGAAAGATTGTAGATAACCCGAAACATTGGCCCAACTTTTCGCAGTATATCATCTGCAATTTGCCCTGCGCGCTGGGGGTTTTCAATGTAGGAACCCCACTTTTCGTATGGCAAGCGGATTCTAAAGACATCCTCGGCGTTCCCGAATATCCCTCCGCCAATTATTAAACCGAGAAGATATGCCTTATCGGTGTTCATCAATACCGCCTTCTTAGTTACCGCATTGGGTATTTTGTCAATCGTTTCAGTAGTCGCCTTGTCAGGGGTTTTGCTATTATCATTGAAAACTTGGCTCATAATAGCAGTAGCAATGGCATACGCCATATTTACTGGAACGGCGTTTCCAATCACTTTATACATAGCCACAATATTTTTAAGGCCGTCATCGATAAAGCGGAAGTTATCCGGAAATGTTTGAATACGAGCAACTTCCCGTATAGTAAACCGGCGATTTTGTGTCGGGTGTATGATACCGCAGTTTTCTGGCTGAGCTGATGCCGTCATTGTTCCGCAAATCTCATTACGAGAAAAGCGTCTATAAAACTTAGGTGAGTGATACTTTTTCATGTCATCTCTGATTTTTCTGAACCGGGGGGCCAGATGCTCATAAGGAACATCTTTCCATGAACCGCCCTCTGGAATATACTCTATCATTTCTAACGCTTGAGGCGACAGGGGCCAATCCACTTGATTGGGGACATCATCAGGTATGTTCAGAACATCACCTAAAGTCAGATGCTCCTTGGCTTGCTTGGGCGGAAAAGAAAATGTAATCCCTAAATCTTTACGAACACCGACAAAAAGCACACGTTGCCTGTTTTGCGGAACATCGTAATCAGAAGCATTGATTAACTGGTGGACGACATCATAGCCGACATCATTCATGATGGAAAGATCTTCAACAATAACATCAGCCAAATTACGCCCGTCAATATATTTGGTAGAAAGAAGCCCTTTCACATTCTCAAAAACAACAACTTTCGGCATCTTTGCCGAAATCATGCGCAAACATTCCTTATACAGCATTCCTCGTGAGTCATGAACACCTTTTCTGCTCCCTGCATTAGAAAAAGGCTGGCATGGGAACCCTGCGGTTAAAATATCACAGTCTGGAATCTCATCCTCGCCCACAGTCAAAATGTTTCGACCATCTATTTCACCCAGATTAAGCCTATACACAGCCTGTGCATCTGCGTCAAAATCATTGGCCCAAATAATGTCAAAACCAGCTTTTTCAAATCCAAGATCAAGCCCGCCGCACCCAGAAAATAAGGAAACCATTTTCGGCTTAGTAATAGTTGCTCCCATAATGTCATCTCCTTTTACTGGTATGCTTTGAAGATACCTTGATTTGGTTAAAATTTCACAAATACATTATGAACGATTTCCCGGCATTCGTCAACAATCAAATGTCACAAATCATTGAAATTTTAGGAAATTTCCTATGTTAACTTGATTCTACCATGTATCGTGTCCCATAATACGGACTGACTATCCAGAGTTCATATGTAGGCACCGCATGGCCGTATGGCTGTGCGGTGCTTTTCATCTGCTGTCAGTCTTTTGTGTAAGTGTCCACGATACGTACTTCCAACTCCCTGTTCCGCTCCAGCGCCCTGCGGAGTTCAGGCACTTCCAGCAACCCTTTGGCGTTGGCGATGATGAGGATACGATTGAGGCTGGCCCCCACCCTGCGGACTTCATAGATCAGCTTCGGTACATCGACGGAAGGGGCCTCCCGGATGGTAACGCCGCTGATACACTGGCGGATGAACCGCTCACGGGAACCCTGTGCCCTGCTGACCTTTTCGTTGAGGTCGGCCAGCTCCTCGTTGGACAGACGGATGATGATTTGGTTCGTTCTGCTTCGCATGGATTCTCCTTTCTCCAGGGTCATAGGGGTGGAACCCCTGTCAAGCGGTATTGTGATATCACAATACGTTGCTTGCTAAGACTGTACCACTTCTGCCTCAACGTATTTTGCGGGTGCGTCCCCGCCGCCCCGGCTGTTCTTTTCAGCCGGTGAATTTTGGGGAAATGCGCTCAGAGTACGTCACTCGACCCGGCGAACGTCACCCTCCCGGAGCAGGTTCCGCCCCTGGTTGGCGGCCATAAACCGCTCCAGCGTGTCCCGCCGTATGATGGCTTTCCGGCCCACCTTCAGCACCGGCAGCTTGCCCCAGTCCACCAGCTTCCGCATGGTGTTCCGCCCAATGCCCGTACACTCGGCGGCTTCCTCGATGGTCAGCCCCATTTTAACTGCGCTCATTCTGCACGACTCCTTCTGTTACGCTTGTTTTGCAACTGCTACACCGTTATTATACTTAAACCGCCGCCGTTTGTCAACTCGTTTTAAGGCGTTCCAAAAAATGTTTTTGAAAATATATGAAAAATATGGTTGCAATTCAAATCTGGCTGTGTTATACTCGCACTCGATAGGAGGTGAACTTCTTGGATAACGCAGAAATGCTCACTCCAAAAGAGGTCGGCAAACGTATCAAGGAGCGCAGAAACGAGATTGGTATCTCCATGCCGGAGCTTGGACGGCGGGTGGGGGTCAACAAATCCACCATCCAGCGGTATGAAACGGATGGGGTCAATCCCAACCGCAGCATGATCATCAACGGCTTGGCGGACGCCCTGCAAACCACCCCGGAATGGCTCACGGGTCTGTCCGAGGAAAAAGAAGTCAAAGACGAGGATGGCCGAACCATCTGCGAGGGAGAGGTTTTAGACCATCTGAACAGCTTCTTGGACGCTGTAAGCAGGACAGTACAGCCGGAAGTCCAGCGGCGGTTCCTCACGTCCACACTTTGCCTGCTGATCGACCTGTTCTCTATCACCGCCCAGCACTACGGCAGGACGCTGAACGAAATCGACCGGCTGGCCGGGGATGAAGCCCTCAAGAAATCCATCCAGCAGTACACCATCCACGTTGACGACATCATCGTGCCGGTCTATCGCCGGGAGATGGAAGCTCCTATCGAGGATATGAAGCGGTTCCTGGACGGGCTGTTACATATCTTCGACAAAGGGCGTACCAGGGTCGATACAGTTTACCTGTATAACATCCTGCATGACGCCCAGGTGCGGCTGAACGCCGCCAACGATTCCGTGGCACCTTGACAACATAATATGCCGGGAAAACCCGGCAGAAATGATGGAACGCACATCATACGTCACAGGCCCGATTGCCACGGATAGAAAGGAGCATTTTATCTATGGCAAAAGGTTCTGTACGCAAAAAAGGTAAAAAGTGGTACTATCGCTTCTATATTGAGGACGAGAGCGGGAACCGGGTGCAAAAGGAGTACCCCGGCACCGAGAGCAAGTCCGAAACGGAAGCCCTGCTCCGCAGGGCGATGGAGGACTACGAGGAAAAGCGGTTTGTGGCGAAAGCGGAAAACATCACCGTGGGCGATATGCTGGATATGTGGGTGGAGGAAGAATTGAAGCCCGGTACATTGAGCAACGGTACAGTGATGGCCTACCAGGGGACAGTAAACCGTATCAAGCGGCACCCCTTGGGCAAGCGGAAGCTGAAAACCGTCACCGCCGACCATCTGCAAGCTTTCATTGACTTCATGAGCTACGGCGGTGCCAATCCCGATGGCACGACCTCTCCGCCCATGAGCCGGGGCTATATGCTCCAATTCACGGCGGTACTGCAAAACTCGTTCCGCTTCGCTGTATTCCCCAAACGGTTTATCACGTTCAAC
>OFGI01000777.1_pt1 | contig 17280 bp, 8 predicted proteins | sample 1521751 | NCBI WGS metagenome assembly OFGI01 (sample SAMEA3504115, study PRJEB24116) | mouse gut metagenome | biome: mouse gut; feature: mouse-associated habitat; material: faeces | place: Denmark | collected 2011
ATATCCGCCTTACTCATGACTGAAGTCACGAGAATGCGGCGGATATTTCTTCAAAATTGCGCTGCTCTCTTTGCGAGGGCGGCGCAAAAATTTTTGTATCAAATTCGATATTTTTTTGAGCAACTGCATATCATCCAAGAAGCAGGCGGCATGCGTCTAATCCCAACCGTCTGCCCAGGGGTCAGGAGCCGCTGTCCCCTGATATTTCTCAGGCCCTCTGCATAGCACGCATAAGGCTCAATATATGCATGATTCCAGGCAGTCGACGCCTGGGGTGTGTTTCAGGGTCATGAATGGAGGAGGTGGTGATATATATGCGGGCGGCGAAATACGCAGCAAATCTCCAAAACGATCATCCGAACCTTTGAAAGGAGGTTTACAATTTTGAACAAAGCATGTAAAAACGTTTTTACGCGATTCCTTTCTGCCATGTTGGCGGTTATCATGGTTTTTAGCCTGCTGCCAACGGGACTGCTTACAGTAACGGCAGAGGCGGCTGATGGCACTCCAGGCACGATAAAGCCTGCGGGCGATATCAATATGATCAGCAATTACAATTCTCCCAATGGACTTGGCAAGCCGTATGTTCATGTCTTTGAGATGAATGCTGGTTCGCTTGGTAATGTTCACGGCTTTTGTCTTAACCATAGCGCCCATATGGGCAGTGCTGTTAAAAATGAGACGTGGAAGCTCAAAGGCACAATCACTCCTGGCAGAGCGGCGTCGGCCTTTTTGTCATGTTATTATGACCAATGGACCGACAATGAAGCGGGCAACGCTTGGGCCCAGGCTGCGCTCTGGTTGGATAAGGCCGGGAAGTTGAGCGGCAGCGATGATAAGATTGCTGAAATCCTGGCAAAAGAGCGTCCGGCGGTATGTGCTGGCCTCGCCGGCTTTGACGCATCTGCTCCCGGAAACCAATACGAAGCGTCCAAAAGTCTTGCAAAGCAAATTTTGCAGGCTTATGATGAGAACAAGTACGGAAATTGGACGTTCTATGAGTATACCTATGCTGGCAGCTACAAGTATCCTGATGGCAAGGGCGTTCAGAGCCTGCTGATTGCGGTGCCGGAGCCGCATACTGGTAACGAATTTTACCTCACTCTCGACAAACATGACCCCGATGGCAACCCCATGGCGGGGAAGACATTCAAAATCTATACCGACGCAGCTTGCACAACCCCACTGCCTGACGGTGACCTTGTGACGGTAGCCGAAGATGGGCATGTATATGGAGCATTCGAAATCCCCAATGGTGCTGAAGAGGCAGACGTTTGGGTGCGAGAAGAAGGGGCTGGCGCTACTGCCGAAGCCGCTACTCCCCACCAAGTTCACGTAACGAAGGATAATGACCGCGATAACCCCGCCCTCGTCCCCGGCAGTCCCTTCCAGAACGAGACCACGGGGACTACTCCGTCCACAGGCACCACCCCGACAACTTCCGGCGATGATGACCTTATCACGAAGCTGGACGCTCGTACCAAGCTTGCCGTTGGCGGAGCTACCTTCCTGATTCGGGGCGAGGTGTTTGAGGATGAGATTCCGGATTCTTCCGGCAATCCTTCCGCTGATCCTGTTGTGGGGCATCAGGAGTTCTACAAGACGACCAATGCCCTGGGCGTTATTCATCTCCAGTGGGCCGACCCGGGCGGAGAGGACTATATTCCGCCGGGATCCTATACCGTTACGGAAATTTCTCCGCCTCCGGGCTATGAGAAGGGTTCCAACCCAAGCGAAGCCCACCTGACCCTCCACTATGATATCAAGAACAAGATCCAGACCAAGTCTGGGCTGCTTGTTTTTGAGAATAACCCGTACCACACAGTGCAGATTGAAAAGTGGAGTGAGGGACAGCCTCTTGCCGGCGCTGTTTTTGAGATTTACTGCGATGGACAGCTTGTCGCCACCAAAGAGACGGGTTCCGATGGTAAGATTTACTGGACTGGTGAGGATGGACAGGGTGCGAAGAGCGGACTCTATGAAATCCGCGAGATTAAGGCCCCTCCGGGATACCTGCTCCCCACCCGGACAACACAGTGGATTAACGTGGATGCCACCGATACCTCCATTTTCAAACATGTTGTTTCGTTTGAGAACTACAAGTACCCCGACATTCGTATCAAGAAGGTGTCCCGCGGCACCGAGACTGGACTGGGCGGGGCGCTGTTCGAGGTCAAGATTGACGGGCGCACTCTTGGAACCTATCACACCAATCTTGGCGGCGAAATCGTCATTGGCTACGGTACCTATGGTCGCTTCCTGGAGGAGAACAACCTGCTGGAAGGCAAGTCCAGCTGGACCATCACAGTCACTGAGCTGGTTGCTCCATCTGGCTACTTCATCGACAACCCCAATGTGCAGACAGCCGAGTTGAAGCAGGGGGAGACGCTGAAGACGTTTACCTTCACCGATACCAAGTACCCCGAATTCAAGATTCGCAAACTTGCAAACGGCACGACGAACGGGCTGCAGGGTGCGGTTTTTGAAGTAGCAATTGACGGCACCACCTTCGGCACTTTCAGAACGGACGGCGATGGTGAAATCCATATCACCTATGAGGATTACAAGGATTTCATCAAGAACGACAACTCCGAAAGTTGGACGTTTACCGCCCGTGAAATCGTGGCTCCTGACGGCTATCTTATCGACAACAAGGATTGGCAAATCCTTGAAATAAATAAGGGGCAGGGGCTGGCGGAGATGACCTTTACGGACACCAAGTACCCGGAGATCCTCATTATCAAGATCGACCGGGAGACCGGTGAGCGTCTGCCGAACACGACTTTCCGTATCGTCATTGACGGCACCAGCTTTGCGGCTGAGAAGGCCACCGATGAAAACGGTGAGATTCGTATTACCTACGATGAGTACGGACACTTCCTGGATGAGTCGGATAAGGATAAGTTGGATTGGACGGTTACCGTCACTGAGCTGTATCCTACTGCCGGCTATAACCGCGATAAGCAGCTGACCTCCGGGGATTACACCCAGACCCAGCAGCTGAAGTTCGGGCAGGATAAGACCGAATTCACTTTCGAAGACACTTCTTTCCGTAATATCAAGGTCATCAAGAAGGACGCCGAAACCAACTGGCTTCTGAGCGGCGCCACCTTTGTGCTTCACTGCATCAAGGCTGACGACCCCAAGGAAGGCGCTAATGTGGCTGACCGCGTCCTGACCACAAATGAGGAAGGCTACGTGCTGTTCGAAAAGATTCCCAATGGCACCTATGAACTCTACGAGAGCAGTTCCCCCTTCGGCTACGCAGACCCGGATGACGGGTACTGGGGCGATAACGAGGAGGCGAACCACAGGACCATTATTATCACTTCGGACAACGACCCTGTCATTGAGTTTGAGCGGTACAACCAGCCCCAGAGCGGACTGTTGATTCGCAAAATCGACTCCGTGACCAAGCAGCCCATCCCCAACGTTCGTTTCCTGATTACCCCGCACTCTCCGCTGACGAAGGAGCCCTGGGAGGCCACCACCAATGATAACGGCGTTATCGTGGAGGAGAACCTGCCCCTTGGCACCTACACTATCAAGGAGATTTCTACTGTGGACGGTTACGTTCTGAACGAGCAGTCTCAGACAATCTCCATTGATAATCAGCACGACGCTTATACCGTCACCTTTGAGAACAACCAGAAGAACATGCTGAACATCCTGAAGCTGGACGCCAATACCCGGAGGCCGCTGCAGGGCGCTATGTTTGAGATTCGTACCCCTGGCGGTGCGGTCATCAAGCAGGTGACTACCGGCATGTACGGCTATGCCAGCATTCCGAATCTGGAACCCGGCAGTTATGTGGTGCAGGAGATCATGTCTCCTCTGGGTTATGAAATTGACCCCATGCCGCAGACTTTCGAGGTGAGCGAGGATGAATCCGGCAAGGTTATTACCCTGGTGTTCTGCAACTCCCCCTATGCCAACCTCTACATCCGCAAGTATGACGAGGTCACCAACAAGGGCATTGAGGGCGCTGAGTTCAAGATCTGGCGCGGGGACGGCACTGTCATCCGCGAGCAGGCGATTACCGACGCAACCGGACTTATCTGGGTTGGCGAGCTGACGACCGACACGATTTACGTGCAGGAAATCAAGGCTCCCGAAGGATATATCCTGGATGAGACCATTCGCACGATCCATGTTACGACCGGTCAGAACTACACCCTGGAGATTCCCAACAAGAAGCCCGGCGGTGTGACGGTCACCAAGGTCGATGCGAAGACCGGCGCAGCTCTGGCTGGTGCTGAGTTCGCTTTGACCACCATCACTGGCGATTTGATTTCCAAGCAGACTACTGGCAAGGACGGCATCGCCCGCTGGGCGAATATCGAACCCGGCTGGTATGTTCTGACTGAGACGAAGGCCCCCAACGGCTACATCATCAGCTCCCCCGCATCCCGGAACATCGAGGTGAAGGAATTCGTTTCCACTCAGGTCACCTGGGAGAATGGACAGAATGCCACCTTGACGATTACCAAGCGGGATAAGGAGACGGAAGAGCCTTTGTACGGCGCTACCTTCGAGGTGCGTACGATGGGCGGCGACGTTGCAGAGACCCTGACCACCGATGTCACCGGTAACGCTACCACCGACCGCCTGAGTCCCGGCTGGTACCGCGTCGTTGAGGTCAAGGCTCCTGACGGGTACATCCTGAACACTGAGGAACAGACCGTCGAGATCAAGGAAAATACCCCCGCAACCCTGAACTTCTACAACACTTCCGCCAAGGGCATCACCATCCACAAAGTGGATGCTGTAACAAAGCTGCCTCTTGCCGGCGCTGTCTTTGAAATTCGGGATGCAGGGAATAAGCTGATTGAGGACTACACCACTGACGCTTCCGGTACAATCAACACAAAGGCCCTGGAGCCTGGATACTACACTGTTGTGGAGACGAAGGCCCCAGACGGCTACGTGCTTGACAGTACGCCTCACCAGATTGAGGTTGAGGAAGGCAAGCAGTCCGTCATTACCATCGACAACTACCCTGAGACCGTCATTCAGGTCTACAAGGTCGATGCTGTCACCAAGGATCCTCTGGCATTCGCTGAATATGAGGTTTCCACCTACGCCGGCAAGGTCGTTGGCTATCTGACAACCGATGAGACCGGCTGGGGCAGCAGCATGGTGCTTGAACCCGGTGAGTACATCGTGAAGGAGACAAAGGCTCCTACCGGGTACTCCATCGATCCGACTGAGCATCGCGCTACTGTGGAGAAGGGCAAGAATACCATCCTCCGTCTGGAGGACTATCCCGACACCGTTCTCCATATTTCCAAGGTCGATAAGGTCACCCGTAATCCCCTGGAGGGCGCTGAGTTCGAACTCCGCTACGATACCGGACACGGAGACTGCACCTACATCGGCACCTACATCACTGATAAGTTCGGTATGATCCATACCGAACCTCTGACTCCCGGTTTCTACATGATTAAGGAAACCGTGGCTCCCGAGGGCTACGATATCCGGACGGAGGAGTACCGCTACTGCGTCAAGGCAGGCGAATACAACCATCTGGTAGTCGAGGACATTCAGCTGGGTTCTCTTATCGTTCGCAAGATCGATTCCAAGACCGGCAAGCCCATTCCCGGAGCTGTTTTTAAGCTGGAAAACGCTGACACCAGCGACCTTGTGGGTACTCTTGAGACCGACGCCCAGGGCGAAGCCGTGTGGACTGGTCTGAAGGAAGGTTTCTACATTGTCACTGAGACCCAGGCTCCCGAAGGGTACACGAAGAACGAATGCCCGAAAACTGTCAAGGTTGAGTACGGCAAGAACACTTACGTGGATTTCAGGGATGACGAAAACGGCAGTCTGGTGATTATCCTTCAGGATAAACACTCCGGAGACTACCTTATGGGCGGTCAGTTCCAGGTTATCCGTATGTCTGACCAGATTCTTGTGTATGACGGAAGCACCGATGTTACCGGCACCATCGTGGTGGGTAACCTGCTCCCCGGCTGGTACGAGGTCAATCAGGTGTTCCCGCCCGACAAGTATTCCATGGTGGATGTCACCACCAAGGTTGAGATCCTGATTGGGCAGCAGCAGACCGTCTACTTCAAGGATGAGACAGCGCAGCTGGTCATCGAGAAGTCTGACGCACTGCATCCCGAGCTGATGCTGGAGGGTGCCCGCTTCCAGGTGAAGCGCAATTCTGACGGCGTCGTGATTGGCGAGTACCGCACCGGCAAGGACGGACTGGCTATGGTGGGCGGGCTGTCTGACGGCCTCTACACCGTTACCGAGCTGGTTGCTCCTGTTGGCTATTCCATCGACGAAGGCCCCAAGACGGTCCATGTGCGGGGCGGCACCGCTGCGCATGTGAACTTCCAGGATACGGCCCTGTCCAGTATCTCCATTAACGTGGTGGATACGAATGGCGAGCCTATCCCCGGCGTCAAGGTCGAGGTTTGGCAGCAGAACGGCAACCTGGTCAACTCCTATGTCTCCGATTCTACGGGCCTCATCATGACCGATAAGATTGCCGCCGGCGTGTATGTGCTGAAGGTTACCGTCGTTCCTGATGGGTACGTCATCTCCGGCAACAACACCCTGCTGGATGCGTCCATGCAGGCTACCGTGGAGCTGAAGAATGGTTTCGAGACCACCTTCGAGTTTGCCGTGAAGGGAACTGGCTCCGCAAAAATCATGAGTGTTGACGCCGCCGGCAAGGCGATTGCCGGAATGAAGGTCACGGTCACTACGCTGGAAGGCGCTAAGATTGGCGAGTACATTACCGGCTCTGACGGCTCTGTCGTCGTGACGGGGCTGGATGCTGGCTGGTATGTCGTAACGGAAACCAAGGCACCAGATGGCTACGCCGGAGTCACCACTCCGAAGAACATTCAGGTCACTGATAAGGGAAGCGTGGAAGTGGTCTTTGAACACAACGCCTTCTCTACCATCACACTGAACACCATCGATCTCAGTTCCCGCCGCCCCATCCCGGGCGTCAAGGCCGAGGTCCGTACCCAGGCTGGCGTCCTTGTTGGCAATTACACCTCCGACTCCAATGGCTTTATCCGCACGGAAAAGCTGGACGCAGGTATGTATACCATCAAGATTACCAGCATCCCTGACGGGTACAGCATCAATCCGTCTTCCACAACCATTGGCGAGTCTCTGCAGACAACCGTGGAAGTGAAGGCAAACCAGGAATTCTCTATGGACGTCGAGTTCGTCCAGCAGGGTTCCATGCACATCTCCAGCGTTGACCTTACTGGTAAGGTGATTGCTGGGATGCAGGTGACGGTCACCACCCAGAACGGCGCTAAGATTGGCGACTACACCACCAATTCCAATGGTCTTGCTGTGGTCAATAACCTCGCTGCTGGCTGGTACGTGGTCACTGTTTCCAAGGTCCCCAGCGGCTATGCCATTGATGCGGATTCCCAGACCGTAGAGATGAAAGCTGGTGCGACCCTCAAGGTCGAGTTCCGCTTCAAGGCTATCACCAACATCAACATCACTGCTGTTGACGTGACAACCAAGAAGCCTATCCCTGGCGTGAAGGTCGAGATCTGGGAGCAGAACGGCGGCATCGTCGGCTCCTACGTCTCTGACTCCACAGGTGTGATTCGCACTGAGGAGCTGCCGACCGGCTTCTATGTGGTGAAGGTTGTTAGCGTACCCACCGGCTACAAGATTTCTTCTTCCTCCACCATCATTGACACTTCCATGCAGACGACCGTTGAGCTGAATACCAAGGTGGATATCAACATCGACTTCGAGGTTGCTACCAAGGGCAGAGCAAAGATCCTCAGTGTGGATGGCGATGGCAAGGCGGTGGCTGGCGTCAAGTTCTCCATCACCAACGCCCTGGGCGCTCTGGTAGGGGAGTACGAGGTCAACACCGATGGCTCTGTCATTGTGAATGACCTGGCTCCTGGACGCTATACCATTACCGAGGTCAAAACTCCTGACGGCTTTGCCGTAGACGCTGAGACGCAGACCTTCCTGATTACAGCTGGGTCTACGACCGAGGTGACTATCCGGCACAGCGCCAAGTCCAAGATTACCATCAATGCCGCCGACATTGACACTGGGAAGTTCATTTCCGGAGTGAAAGTTGAAATTTGGCATCTGAATGGAGCGATTGTCGGTACCTATGAGACTGACAGCACCGGCTCCATCATCACTGGTAATCTGGCTGACGGGCAGTATGTGGTAAAGATCGTCTCTATTCCTGATGGCTACGCCCTGTCCGCCCAGACTTCTCTGGAAACGACAGTGACCGTTAAGGCCGGCGTATCTGTCAACTGCTCCCTGCGCTTCTCTGTTCTGGGTTCCATGAAGATTGTGGCTGTCGGCGAAGATGGTTCTGCCCTTGCCGGCGTCACCGTGTCCGTGAAGACCAAGGACGGTCAGACTGTTGGAGAGTACACCACTGGCAAGGACGGCTCCGTCATCCTGACTGGGCTGAGTGCCGGCGTGTATGTTGTCACTGAGACTGCTGTTCCTGATGGATTTGCCGGCGAGGCAGCCTCCAAGGAGGTTGAGGTTAAGGTCGGCGCTCAGACTGAGGTCACCTTCAGTCACGCTTCCAAGTCCAGTATCATCATCAGCATGGTGGATGCGTCTTCCCGCAAGCCCATCCAGGGTGTCAAGGTGGAAATCCGTCAGCTGAATGAGGCGCTGGTTGGCACCTATACTTCCGATGTTGACGGTGTAATCAATACTGGCAAGCTTACCGCCGGTTCGTACACCATCAAGGTCATTTCCGTCCCCGAGGGTTATGAACTCTCTACCGCCGGTTCCGTCCTCGACAGCGAGGGCAAGACCACGATTGAGCTGAAGAACAGCCTGACCCTTACCTTCGAGCTGGAGGTTAAGGTCAACGGCTCTCTGAAGATCATGAGTGTGGATAAGGACGGCAAGGCAGTCTCCGGCATGACGGTCACCGTCACTACTCTGGAGGGTACCGTTGTCGGCACCTACACTACTGGCGCTGATGGATCTGTCCTTGCGACCGATCTGGCTTCTGGCTGGTATGTTGTGAAGGAAACCAAGGCTCCCGCCGGGTACACTGCCGCAACGACCGCCGAGCAGCGCATTCAGGTTTCCTCTGGAAAGCAGGCTTCTGTTGCTTTCACCCACGGTCAGGTCTTCGGCCTGCAGGTCACCACGACCAATAAGCAGACCAATGGCAAGCTCGCAGGTGCGAAGTACGAAGTCCGCACCATTGAAGGCACTCTCATCGGCACCTATACCAGCGGCGAGAACGGTCTGTTCTACGTAGACCTGGAACCCGGCTGGTACATCGTGACTCCTGTCAGCGCCCCCAACGGCTTCCAGTTCGTTGACAAGACTGCGAAGAACATTGAGATCAAGGCTGACAAGATTGCCTCTTTCGAGTTCTTTGTCAATCAGATGTCCAGTCTGAGAGTCAAGGTTATCGACGGTGAGACTCAGAAGGGCCTGTATAATGTCCGTATCCAGCTGAGAAGCTCCGAGACGGTCATTAAGGAGTTCTACACTGACAGCGAGGGCTACATCAACCTGGATTCCTCTCTGCTCAGCGGCGGCTACACCATGGAGATGCTTTCTGCACCCGGCGGCTACGTCGTCGATTCCATCCCCCGGAACGTCAGCACCATGTTTGGCGCTACTACCGAGGTCACCTGGGCGCTCTATAAGAGCGGCGGTCAGATTCAGGTTGTGGTCAAGTCCGCTGACGAGAACGCAACGCTTGACAAGCCCGCTGGCTCTGTCCTGCAGGGCGCTGTGTTTGAGATTACCAATCCCGACACCTATCAGGTCGTTGGGCAGATGATTTCTGACGCAAACGGCGTTGCTGCCTCCAATGCCCTGCCTCTGGGCCGGTACATTGTGAAGATGAAGACCGCTCCTGCCTACTATGCTGTGAATGAGTCCTTTGCGGCGGAAGTCCGCCTGAAGGTCAAGGATGATGTGGTGCGAGTGGAGACTACTGTCTCCAGCGTGAGCCTTGACAGCAATATCAAGCTGAAGAGCAACGCCAACATCAAGGCCGGCAACAGTATGCGCGTTGACATTGTTGACGCAAAGAACGCCTCCGATGCGCGGCTGGATAACTTCTATCTGCATATCAAGGTGCCTACTGACGCCGCCCGAATCACCACGTTGAGCACCGGTACTTGGAACAAGTCCGTGTTCTACAGCATTTCCTACAAGACCAACATGCACGATTACCGCTCTCTGGCGAAGAACCTGCAGAGTACGAACGTGTATCAGTATGGACTCAGCACACAGTCTCTGGGCCTGCAGTCTGGTGAGTACGTCACCGATGTCCGTATGGAATTCGGCACCGTACCCGCAGGATTCGCAATCGTTCAGAAACCCGCATACACCCAGTACGTCCTGGCAACCGTCTACAACGGCTACAAGCTGATCTCCCGTGCGGAGCTTGGCGGACAGTACAATACGGTGAATGTGAGTACGAACCACATCGACCCGAACAACCCCTACTCCTCCACTGGCGCTATTGTCATCGTTGGCGGTGACAACGCAGGCTCCTACGGTGGATCCGGGAACAGCGCGGCTGTCTCTGGCAACAGCGGGCAGTGGTCTACAAGCACCGGCTTGTGGACGACTACCGTGTCCAGCAATGTGCCGATGCCGAAGACCCTGCCGAAGACCGGCTATTAAGAGACCCTATCCCAGCAGTCGGTCTCTGGTCTTGCCGGAAAGTTTCCCCAGCCTTCTCCCCATCCCCTTCGGGGGAGGGGAGGGGCGGGGACGCTTCCAGCAGGGTACGTCCCGGCTGTCCTATACCTGTTAGAAAGGAGCAACTGAAACAGTGGTTATCAACAATGTACGTATTTTTCTTCACCGGGAAGAGAGCAACCTGAAGGCGACAGCGACCGTACTTGTCAACAATCAGATACTGCTTCAAAGCATCCGGGTTTTTCAGGATGCAGAAGCAGCTGACGGGAAATCCGAGCCTTGGGTCTCCTATCCGGTTCAAAAGATGAACAACGGAAACTTCCAGCACTGCATGTATCCATCAAATGCGGAAGCCCGAAAGAAGTTCAACGCAGCAATTCTGGAGGCGTATCATAAGGTTTCGGCTGGGGAAGTGGACGGGAATACAATCGTCTTTTCCGACAGCACGGACCGCCTCCCTTATGCGGTTACCCGCGCATCCGTCTTCCCCTCTGGGCGAAACGCTCATGTGAGGGCAAAGGTGGGTGTGGAGCTGGATGGGGAAATCTGGCTTCGTGGGATGCGCATGCTGGTCCGGGAAAACGGCTCCCTGTTTTTGAATATGCCCCAGCGTCAGATGGGAGAAGGAGAGCGTCATATGGCCTATTTCCACCCCGTCGACCAGGAAGCGAGAAATATCCTTACGGCGGCTGCAGTACCCTATTACGAGGCGGCTCTGTTGTCGAAACGTTAAAAAGTAGGGCCTCTGCCATTCAATTTTGGCAGAGGCCCTTTTTCAAATCCTTTTTCCCAGGAGAGATTGGTCAAAAGCTGTACGCATGTAATTTGTCCTTGCTGGCAAGAAAGTGACGCAAGGCACAGATAAAGTCCACTGCGAGAGGAGGAGTCCGAATGGTATTGTTGGCAGTCCCGAGAAGTGAAGCGATTGTCCTTAACGACACAGACGCATCTATTTTGCACATGGAGAATACTGCCACCCTGACTGCGCTTTGCAGAGTTCGCAAGGTGGAAGCCTCTACGGCAAGCGCAGAGCGGCTGCGGGAACTGGACAGACGTATCCAAGTCCTTAAGAGCAAGACGGCAGATTGAAAAAAGAAACCGGGGCAGAATCTGCTTCGGTTTTCTTTGCATGAAGAATGATCTCAAATATTCGATATTTTTCAGGATAACAGCATAATATCCAACACCAAAATATGATCGAAAAAGGAGCTGATTTCATGAAAAAATTTCCTCTTCTATTCCCCCTTCTTTTTCTCTCCATCATCCTCTCCTCCTGTTCACGGCAGGAGATTTCCCCCAACTTGGCTGCAAAGGCTGATTTGCTCTGGGCGCAAGTGGAAGCAAGCTGGGAGGAGCCGGAGGAAAAGCTTGCGGGAGAGGCTGGGCATGTTGTCTTTTTCTCCATGTCCGACGGGACATCTAAGGCCATTGTTCGCTATGCCCGGGGAAATACTCTGGCGTCCGCCTGGGACAAGGCCCTGGCAAAAGGGGATTCCGCCATGCGGAAGTTTGGAAAAGAGCCTGTGTGGCTGAAAGTTGATATTGTCAGAGAATGCAGCCCATGCTCCGCCAATCTTTTAGCGAACAGGATTGAGCAGGGACTGGATTGGGGCTTTCGGCAGGGGATAGCGTTCGACTCAAAATTTAATGTTGCCTTTTTAGAGGAGGAGCTTAATGGGTCAAGTATCATCAACTATGACCAGGGAGCCTTTGATGCGAAATTTCTCCAGGAACAGCTTGCCGCTAATGAGCTGGGGTCAGTGAAGCAGTCCCCGGCAGAGTTCTATTTGTTTCGATGCAATGCCTGGTTCTGTGATGAGAACAACGAGGTTTTTGATCTGGCTTACGACGGATACAATCAGGGGCAGAGGATGATTGAGGGTGTAGACGGAGAGTATGCCAGGGAACTGATAGATGGTTCCGCAAAATATCTGACAGCAAACATGAAGGAAGACGGAAGTTTTATCTATGACTATTACCCTCAGTACGATCTCTCCACAGACAGTTATAATATTATCCGTCATGCGGGTACAGTCTGGTCGATGTCCCAGGCATACCAGTTGTTCCCAAGCGAGGAGCTGCGCAGCAGCATAGTTCGAGCCGCCGACTATCTGGTGGACGCCCTTGACTATAATTCTGACGGCGCTGCCTTCCTGAGAGACAGGGAGGGCGAAGAGTATACGCTTGGGGGAAGTGGATTGGCGATCCTGGCTTTCAATGAAGTGCAGGAAGCATTGAATACGAAGAATTACCAAACCGCAGCTCTTGCCCTGGGTGAAGGGATTCTGTTCATGCAGCGGGAATCTGGCTGCTTTAACCAGGTTCTTGATATGGATTTTAAGGTCAAGGAGCAGTTTCGGACGATTTACTATGACGGAGAGGGAACCTTTGCCCTGTGCAAGTTATACAGCATGACAGGCGATGAGAAATGGCTGATTGCAGCGTCCAAAGCCATGGATTACTTTATTGCCAACGACTATGTACTGTTCGGAGATCACTGGCAGGCATATTCCGTGAACGAACTAACAAAATACATCACAGATAACCAGAACTACTGGGACTATGCTATGGCGATAGTGACGGAGAACAAAACCAGCCTGGTTGATCGGCAGTACTCGTCGCCCACTGATTTAGAGCTGTTAATGAGTGTGTTTGAGACGTATACCAGGAGACCTGACCAGGCATCAGTTTCATCGGCGGAGTTGGAGACATTATTTACGGGTATCCGGCGGACAGCGAAGAGGCAGACAAATGAGTTCTTCTATCCGGAATTTGCCATGTATGTCCTGGAACCACGGAGGGTTTTGAATACCTTTTTCGCAAGGAACGATTTCCGCATCCGCATCGATGATGTCCAGCATAATATTGGTGGATTGTATCTGTTCCAGAAGGATTATGATGATCTGGTGAGATATGGATACTAACGATGACAGCAGGGGGCCTTTGCCGAAATTCGGCAGAGGCTCCTTTTGTCCCGGGAAATGCTGGTTGTCCAAGCAAGTAATGAGGGGGGTAATCTTCTTGCCGGCAGGAAAAGCCTTTTGCCCTGTATTAGAGCAGGGCGTTCCATTGCCATGCAGGAGGTGTAAGAAGCCTGCTCTGTGAGGGGCAGGAGTGATCAAAAACTCCTGAAAAACCAGAACTTTTGTTCTTTCTGACGAAAATTTTATAGCCGCAAAAATTTGAGGATATAAGTTTGGCTGTAATTGTGGTGAAAAAAAGAGCATTTTATCAGGATGCCTAAAAAACTCAAACAAAAACACCTTCCAAATCATCCCAGACCCGCTCCCTTGACATCTGCTGTTCTTTTTGCTACAATCGGGACCATCCAAAAAGAACGAGTGTTTCGGGTAGAAAGCGGGTGATGAGATGGCGTATTTGTCGAGAGGATCAATAGAGAAGATTGCCCGAAAAGCTGTATCCGCATATCAGGGGCTTCCGGCCTGGGAGGGAAAGAAGCAATTTCGGGTGGATCCGGAGGTCTTTGCCAGGGACTTGCTCGGGCTTTCCATGGAGTACCACGCATTATCGCCCGACGGGTCCATCCTGGGAGCGACTTCGTGCGACAGAACTACGCTCCCTATTTTCGATACCCCAGAGGTACTCGATTTTTTTCATTTGGACGGGAGGACAATTCTGATTGAGAAAGATTTAATCGGCGAAGGGGCTAACCAGGGAAGGTATCATTTCACCCTTATGCACGAGGCATGTCACCAACTGTTGGGGCTGATTTTCCCAGAGGAAATGCAAACATCAAGATATCGGATTCGGTACTACATGGAGGGAGCGGAGGCAGCAGAAGACTACTGGGAAGAGTGGAGGGCGAACACTCTGGCGGCGGCGATATTGATGCCAGCGGAAATGATTCGCCATAACATGGAAGAGTTTGGACTAGGGGAGAAGATTCAGACGCTTAACCGCATATATTTCCCGAAGGTATATGATAACTTTTGTAAAATGGCGGAATATATGGGCGTCTCCCTCCAGGCCCTTTCTATCCGCCTATCCCATCTCGGACTGTTAAAGAACAATTATTTGGAAAATCCGTACCGTATGGTGGATATTTTCCCGGATTGAAGAGGAGGATTAAAAGGGGTAAAATATGGGAAGGTATAGTCTGAAAGAGGCAGATCCCGCCCTGTATGAACAGATATTGCAGGAACAGAGGGAACTGCGTGGAACGTATGCAAGCCGGGTGACGATGGCTCGCCTGTGCCCCTATTGTAATCACAAACTGGAGGTGCTTTGCCGGGGAAGCCATGGCAGTTCATCCATTAAATGCCCAAACTGTAATGAGGAAGTATTCTTCCCTCCGGTTTCGTTCAGGCGAGCAAGAACGCCTGATGAATATTATTGGTCGAACAACCGAAAACTGAATATTAGGCAAGAACGCTCAGCTAGATAAGGTTTGCGCACCGGGAACGATGCTTCCCACAGCCGCCATCTTGTGAGCAGACAAAAGTTTGTGCCGCGGAGCCGCTCAATTCAGTGGTCTCCTGTGCCGCTTGGTCATTTGCTTCGCACTCCAATTTGGAGCGCGTAGAAGCCATGCGCCACGGGAAGCTAATGAATTGAGCGGCATTTTTTCGCCCATTCGTCCCCCTGGCAGGGAACGGATGGACTTATTTTTTGAAGAAAGAAAGGAAATTTGATATGAAAAACGTGAATATGGTTATTACAAGGGATATGGATTTTGAAAACGTACTCCAGTCTATCATGCCCATGATTCGAAGTATCGCAAGACAGGCGGACGGTGTGTGTGGACTGGAGATGGAGGATGTGGAACAGGAACTTTCCATCCAGGCGTACAGGTCTTGGGAGACGTGGGAGCCGGAGCGCGGGTCGAAATTCAGCACCTATGTTTATGAGACTTTGGTAAAGCAGAAAAATTGCCTGATTCGGACGGCAAAGGCGCAAAAACGCAATGGCGGGGTGACACCTGAGTCCTTGGATAAGATAATTGATTCCAAAGGCAGGGATGGAAAAGAATGCTGCCTGTACGACTTCCTTCCTGACCCAAGCCAGGACCCGGAGGAGCAGATACAGTCGAGGGAGATTTGGGAAGCTGTTGAGAGGGCGCTTGATGGGATGCAAGAGAAGGGAAGAAGGGTGGTTATTGCGTTGCTGGAAGGACAGACACAGTTGGAAGTCAGCCGTGCTGCTGGCATTTCTCAGCCTCTTATCAGTTATTACTTAAAGTCCTTTCGGACGAAGGTGCGAACAGAGCTGGGAAAAGGTTGGACAGAGTGATTAGGGCCTTTATATTTTGTGGAGAAATAGCATATAACCCTCCAACCAGTAGCTTAGAAAGGTTTACCATTATCTACGCGAGAAACTGAAAGGGGGATTTTGATGAAGAACCATTTTTCCAAGGCGGAAGAGCAGGCGCTTGCCACCATGAAAGCGAACGACCAGGGAATCGTCAGGGCGTTGCTGAATGGACAGACACAGCAAGAGGTCAGTTTCACCACCGGCATTCCTCAGTCTGTGGTCAGCTATACACATAAGATGTTTCGTGCGAAAGTGCGGGCTGAAATGGGGGAGGGCTGAACCGCGGCGATCAAATCAAGCACAAAAACAAGTGGAGTCACTGCTGACGGCGTTGTTTGACGATTGACGAAATGCGGTTATTTCGGTATAATGTCAGTAACAGGAAACACTTTCAGGAGGATATACAGCATGGTGTTGGAGAATAAATTGGGTGTCACCGACTCTGCAGAACTTGCCCGGATGGAGGAGCGGATCAGCAAGGCGAAGGCACTGGAGCTGTTTGAAACAGGTTTGTTGGATCAGTTTGAGATTGGGACATTTCAGGGGCTTGCACAAATCCACCAATATCTGTTTGGCGAGATATACAGTTTTGCGGGGCGAGTCCGTACCGTGAACATCGCAAAGGGAAATTTCCGCTTTGCCCCTGTCCTTTACCTGCAAGCGGCGCTGGAGCATATCGGGCAGATGCCGCAGTCCACTTTTGACGAGATCGTGGAGAAGTATGTAGAGATGAATGTGGCGCACCCGTTCCGGGAGGGCAACGGCAGAAGCACCCGGCTCTGGCTGGACGCCATTCTGAAAAAGGAACTCCGGCAGGTCATTGACTGGAGCCGGGTGGATAAAGAGGACTATCTGCTGGCGATGGAACGCAGCCCCATCCGGGATACCGAAATGAAGGCCCTGCTGCGGGCGGCCCTCACCGACAAAATCAACGACCGGCAGGTGTATATGAAGGGCATTGATGCAAGCTACCGTTATGAGGGATACAGCACCTATAAGACCGAGGGCTTGAAAAAAGCAATGCCCGACAGGGACGTCAAAGAACGTGAAAGATGATGAAAAGGCCCCGACCAACTCTTTTCGGAGTGGTTAGGCCCTTTTTACCAAAATGATTACATTTTTCGCTTTTCTTTCAGCCGCTGAAGTTCTATATATTCCACAACAGACTTCCGACCATGGTCACTTAAAGAGAGTGTATCTTGTACTAGCTTCTCACAAGTGCAATCTTGCGTAACATAAACCATCTCCAAAGGCTTCTTTTCATCATAAGCACTTCGGCCAATTAAGTAGTCAGCGGATACACAGTAGTGTTTTGCAAGCGTGATAAAATGCCGCAGCGGAAGTTCATAT
>OFGI01000778.1_pt1 | contig 17260 bp, 17 predicted proteins | sample 1521751 | NCBI WGS metagenome assembly OFGI01 (sample SAMEA3504115, study PRJEB24116) | mouse gut metagenome | biome: mouse gut; feature: mouse-associated habitat; material: faeces | place: Denmark | collected 2011
GAAATAAAACGCCCCCGCCGACATATTAAAAGAAACATCCGTCAGAACGTCGCGTGCGCCATCATATCCGGCGGCCACGTTCGCAAAAGAAATTACAGTCTTGTCTTCCATATCCAAAATAGTATAAAAAAAAAGATATTTGGTCAAGTGTCCAGACACCGTCACATCGCCGCACCCGGACAGATTATTGGGAAAAAAATCCCGCCACGCGGCGGGATTTTTGTTTATTCGGCAACAACCGTTGTTGCATTTCTGTTCAATGACCATACACGTTCGCCGGTGCCGGTGAACTGGGGTCTTTCTTTGCCATAAGAAATGGTTTTGATGCGTTCCGGTTCGATGCCGTCTTTAATCAAAACATGTGCGGCATTGCCGGCGCGCAGCGCGCCCAAGGCCAGGTTGTATTCGGTCGAACCGCGTTCGTCACAGTGTCCTTCCATGATAACATTAATGTCGCGGTTTTGTTTCATAAACAAAGACTGGTCCATCAGTTCTTTTTTTGCTTCGTCGGAAACGACCGCCGAATCAAAAGCAAAAAACACCATGTCGCCATTGATTTCTTCGGTGCCGCGACATGCCCCCAACGCCAACAATCCCGCAATTAAAGCATACTTTTTCATACGTCAATCCTTTCCGTTATTTTGTATAGTGGTGTGTTAAGACTTCTTTCCCTTGGAATGTCTGTAATAGTAACGATGTTTGAAAAATATGTCAACATGTATCATTTTATATTTTTATTCAATGGTGAAATGTGATATACTGCCCGTGAAATAAATATCAAGTGGGGGGAAATCATGAAAAAAATATCTGTATTTGCATTAATTGCGGCCGTCGCCGCCAGTGCGCATGCCGCGCCCAGCCATATTACACGTGACGGCAACCGCGGTTACAACGTGACATATGATTACCGGGACAAGGCAAAGACCGGCTGGTACGTTACGGGTCGCGCGGAATTAAGCTTCTTGAACTGGAAAAACAAATACAAATCCGAATGGGTCGGCATCGACGCCAGTTCGGATTCCGATAAGTATTCGTTTGAACCGGTCTTTGGCGGGGCGGTATCGTTCGGTAAGAAAATTAATTATTTCTGGCGCCTGGAAGGCGAAGCCGGATATATCGGCAGTTTCAGCGACAAAGACAATGGTTTTGAATTCAAAATTTCTACACCGTATTTGATGGTCAATGGGTATCGTGACTTTGTCAACGGTTTGTATGTCGGTGGTGGCATTGGTATGGCGATTCCGACAACCAAATTGGATGGCGACATCTTTACCAGTGGCGACCGCAGCAAGACAACCGTTTCCCCGATGGGCGGCGTGATGTTGGGCTGGACACATAAACTGGATGACAACTTTGTTTTGGATATCCGCTATCGCTTGGCCGGGTATAACGGGCCGACCCAGACGCGCCACTTTGAAAGTGTGGACGCGGCTGGTCGCGAACATGCGGAATATTTGGAAAACAAGGTCGGATTTGTCTTGGATAATTCCATCTCGGTCGGGTTGCGCTACGAATTTTAATCGGGAAAGGTCTTGACCCGATTCGCGAAAAGTGATAGGATAAAAGTATCAGTAGTAGGGATGTGATGAGAAACGGTTTAAAGATATCAGCACTGTCAATGTTTTGTGTATTGTGCGGCACCGCCGGGTCTGTGGCGTATGGTGCGGCATCGGTTCGTTCGTTGGGCGGAACCGGTACGTATAACGGCGCGTCCAGTGCCGCCGCGGCCAAGGCCAGTTCCGGCAGTGCTGCAATCAACGCTGTGCGTGCGGGTTCTATGCGCGTGTCGCCGTCAAATGCAACGCGCCCGGGTACCGCGGCCAAACCGGTGACCAATTCCACCGCATCCACATCGCGTTTGTCGATTGGTAAATACTTGGGCGGCGGCACCACCGTCAGCGGCGGCAGTTCGATTAAAAATCCGAACCCCGGTACGTCCGGCGGGGTAAATAACAAACCCGGGTCCAGTGGTGGTGATTTTTCGTCCGACGATTTAAATGCGTTGCGTGATGAATTGCAGAAACAAATTGAATCCCTGGCCCAGGATTTGGATACCCAGGTTTCCGGCATTACCGGTCAATTGGATAACTTTGTGACATCCGCCGATTTGGACGGGCTGGTCACGGACGAAGATTTGGCTGGTTTGGCGACAACCGATGATTTGGCGGGCAAACAGGATATCTTGACGGCCAAAGATTATATTACGATTGACGCTGATAATAACATCTTTTTGGAAATTGGCGAATTGGCCAACGATTTGAAATCATCGATTGGTCAGCAGATTCAAATGGCCATTCGCAATAACGCCATCGCGTGGAGTGTTGATGGCGCCACATGGAATGAATTGATTTCTTTGTCTGAATTAACCGGTGTTGACGGTATCCAGGGTCCCCAGGGACCAATTGGTCCGATGGGCCCCCAGGGTGAAAAGGGGGACAAGGGTGACGCCGGCGAAATGGGCCCCCAGGGACCGATTGGTTTAACCGGTCTGGCCGGCCCCCAGGGCGCGCGTGGTGACACCGGTCCCCAGGGTGCAACGGGTCCGATTGGCCCCCAAGGGGAAAAGGGCGACAAAGGGGATGCCGGTGAAATGGGACCCCAGGGACCCCAAGGGTTAAAGGGTGACCCGGGCGACGCCAGTGTCGAATTGGGTGACTATTATAACAAGACAGAGGTTGATAACCGTTTGTTGTTGAAACAAAATTTGTTGGAATCTGGTAATTACATCACGATTTCCGACGGCAAGATTGATGTCAGTCTGTCTGATTTAGAAGCGGATTTAAGTGTTGCCGGTCCCCAGGGTGAAATGGGGCCCCAGGGCGCGCCGGGCGAAACCGGTCCCCAAGGGGAAAAGGGCGACAAGGGAGACACCGGTGAAATGGGCCCCCAGGGACCGATTGGTTTAACCGGTCTGACGGGACCCCAAGGGGCGCGTGGTGAAACAGGCCCCGCCGGCCCCCAGGGCGAAAAAGGTGACAAAGGCGACAAGGGGGATACCGGTGAAACCGGACCCCAAGGTGCCGCCGGCGCAACCGGTCCCCAGGGTGCAACAGGTCCGATGGGACCCCAGGGTGAAAAAGGGGAAAGGGGTGATACCGGTCCCCAAGGGCCCAAGGGTGAACCCGGGGACGCCAGTCTGGAACTGGAAGACTATTATAACAAGACTCAGGTGGCGGGTGTGATTGCCGATGCGATTACAAATGCTTCCTCGAACTATGCGACCGCGGCCCAGGGGGCACTGGCTGAAACTGCGGCGCAACCGGGCGACGCGCCCAAAGATGGCAAAGACTATGTGTGGGTTGTCAATAACGGCATCCAGACCTGGGTCGAAGTCGCCGAATAACAATCAACGCATGTGTCAACATGCCTTATAAAATCTAAACGGGGGAAATATGAAAAAAAACACAATTATCTTTTCTGGCGTTATGGCCGCCATCTTGACTACGGGTGCGGCAAATGCGGCAGTCGCAAAAATCGCCAGTCAGGAATATGTTGACAGACAAAATACTGCCCAGACAACAACAATTACTGAAAACATCACAAACCAGGTTTCGGAAACCTTGAAAAGTTACCCCACCACCGAACAGGTTACCACAACAATCACAAACGAAATCAACACCGCCATCGCCGAAGGTGGTGCCATTGATGAAGCCTTGGCCGATTATGCGACCACCGCCGATTTGGAAAAGAAAGTTGACACAACAACAATGACCACCGAATTGGACAAGAAAGCGGACAAGACAGCCATCGCCGATATGGAAACCAAAACCAGCGCGGCCGCAACTTACGCGGTTAAGGCAACCGAAGGCGTTGCAAACACCGCCACCCAGGACGCGACCAAGGCTTTGACCGCCATCGGTACATTGACAGAATTGACAACCACGGCCAAGGGGAATGTTGTTGCCGCGGTTAATGAAATCGATGCCGCCGTCACAGCCAATGGCGATGCCATTACCGCCGCGCAAACTGCTGCCGAAGAAGCGGCATCCGCCGCCACCGCCGCCCAGGCAGCTGCCACCGCCGCGCAAACAGCCGCATCTGCCGCCCAGGGTGATGTAGATGCACTGGAAGCCGTTGTCACAAACGAAACAACCGGTCTGGCCGCGACCAAGACAATCGCAGACAATGCCGCAACCGCTGCCGCGGGTGCGAAAACTGCGGCTGATGCAGCCCAGGCTGATGTTGATGCCCTGGAAGGGGTCGTGACAAACGCCACAACCGGATTGGCGGCAACCAAGACCATTGCAGATAACGCATTGGCGGCCACCCAGACAAATGCGACAGAAATCGCAAAGAAAGTTAATTCCACAGACCTGGGGGCATTGGCCACAGCGGCCCCGGGTGAATGTGCAGATGCGGAAAGCAAATGCGTGCTGACATTTAACGGTACTGCATATGGTTGGGAAGTGATTGCCCGATAAACATCTGGCAAAAAAATATGGGATGTGATAAATTGACCGGTATATCACATCCCAGAAAATCGCATAACATGCGCAAAAATTAATTAACAGAATATCAGTACAGAATTATGATGAAGACGACAGGTTTCTTAGCAGTTTCATTAACAGCCATTATGGCCGTGGGTGCATCATTGACGGATGGGCATGCAGCCACAGTTGACCGCGTGGCCAGTGTGGATTACGTCGATCGTCAAATTCAGACAATTGAATTAACCCCCGGCCCCCAGGGTGCGACCGGCGCCCAGGGGGCAACGGGTGCAACCGGTGCTGTCGGACCCCAAGGGGCCCAGGGTGCAACGGGTCCCCAGGGGGAACGTGGATTACAGGGCGTCCAGGGCCCCCAGGGCGCAACAGGGGCCAAGGGTGACACAGGCGCCCAAGGCGCGACCGGCCCCCAAGGCGTAAAGGGTGATACTGGCGCGACCGGCGCGACCGGCCCCCAAGGTGCCGCCGGTGCCAATGGCGCCACCGGTCCCCAAGGTGTAAAGGGTGATACTGGCCCCCAGGGTGCGACAGGTGCCCAAGGGGCCAAAGGCGCCACCGGCAGTGTCGGTACCGCCACCGCCAACAGTGCCGCCGGAAAATTCGCGCGCACGATGGCTGTGTCTGGGGGAAATCTGACGGTTACGTACGAAAATATTCAGATTCCCGTGGGATCGGCCACCGCCACGACATACGCCACAATCTGGGTGGAATAAAATTAAAAACGCTGTCGAATGACGGCGTTTTTATTTAACTGTGATTTGCATTATCTAAATAAAAACCACCAATGGATTGGTGGTCGGGAAGTTAGAAAAATCATAACAAAGAATGACCCTGACGGTTTTCAAGTACGGGGGTACCCTGTGGTATTACCGTCAGCCTCCCGACCAATGTGGCTGGTGTCGGGTGACCGAACATCCATGCTCGGTGGATTTGATGCGCGCGGCATCACTTTGTTATGGGATTTTCTATGTCCCGAACCTGCATCCCTGCAAATTCATTGCACAGTATAATTAACACATCGCCCCAGTGCAAGGGGGAATTATAGCATGTGGCGAATCCCGCCAATAAACCAATTTATTGGTGTATGGGTGATTTATCGCAGGGTGGGGCGGGAATTTTTATTCGCGCAGGGTCCGGTCATTTGCCGCGGGGGCATCCGGCTGGGTTTCGACGTCCCAGTAATGATAATCGTTGTGGCATCCGAAATTTGTGTGATGTATCCGATATGCCCAGTCATCCATTTGCCGGCGTTCGAATTCGGCCCGAATTTCTTCGTCATATTTATACAAAATGGATTTGACCAGAATTTGAATTTCGCCGCGGCGTTTGTCGGTCGTGTTATCGCCGGTAAAGATTTGCAAATACCCCAGCATGTCCAGATGCAGGAAACGCCCCCCGGCAACAAAGCTGCGCACGACCAATTCATAATCATCCACAACCCACAAATTTTCGTTGTGGCCGCCGATGGCGTCGTAAAATTCGCGCCGCCAAATGCGGACATGATTGGGCACACCCACGATGTGGCGAATTGTTTTGGGATTAATCGGACACGCAACGCATTCGGCATATTGGTGGGCATACCCCGTCAGCGGGTTGACGGCCATTGTTGTTCGGTATGTGCCGTATCCCATGGCAAATCCGGGGCCCCATGTTTCGCCGGTTTCAAACGAATCGTCATCGCGAATAACAATCGACGCGTTGTTGGAATAAATAAAATCGTATCCCCCCCCATGGCGCAAAATTTGGTCGGTTAATTCGGGCATTAACAAATCGTCATGGTCCAGTTCCGCCAGGAAATCGCCCGTGCATAAATTGGCCGCACGCTTTTTCACCCAGCCGATAAACCCGTTTGATTGACGGTTGCTGCGATAATACTTGATACGGTCATCGCCGATGGATGCAAAATATTTTTCCAACCGCGCGGCGTCGGCTGCATTGCTGGAATCATCGACCAAGACCCATTCCCAATTCGGATTTGTTTGGTTCAATACCGTGCGCGCCGTGCGTTCGATGGATTTTTGGGGCGTGTTATACAGCGGCGTGAAATAAGACACCCGGGGCCGATGGAAATCGGCCGTGTCAAACACGGGCCGCATCGCCGGGATATTGTAATCGGTATAATAATCCAGCGTCATCATGGGGATTTCGGGAACATTGTCCGATAATTTTTTAATCACGGTAACGCCAAAATCATACGGGAACGTTCCGATTTGCAACGCGTCATCGCCCGCATCCAGCGCCGACAGGACCGTTTTCCAAACTTCGCCATTATACGGCAAATGTTTTTCAAAATTGGTGATTTGTGTTGCGTCATAATCAATCGGCATTGCGTCGTGCAGAACGACAAATCCGCCAACCGGAATAACGCGCAGGGCATTGTTCAAATCCCGCAAAGATTGTTCATACGAATGGTCACCATCGATAAAGACAATATCAAACGTATCATGATTTTGGGCAAAGAATTCATCCGACGTCATCTGGTGTGTGATGTGTGGGCGGAACATGTCGATTGTGGCCGCGTCAAAAAATTCGCACTGAATACACGGGTCAACCGATGTTTTCGACGGGCATTTAATTTCCAGAAAATTCGTCCATGGGTTCGAAACCCCAATTTCCAAATAGCGGCGCAAATGGTTTTCCGCAATCAGTTTGTTGATAATATACGTACGCGACAGCGGGCGGGCCACAGACATGATAATACTTCCTTTTTCTGAACTTTGTGATTTAAATAATAGGAAAAATACAGACGCGTTTCAATTGGAAATGTTTTCGGGGATTGGGTGAAATTTTCTGCTTGAATAAAAGGCCGCTAAATGGCAGAATACCAATATAAAGGATACACAGGCAGATGCCTAATCCAAAGGGTCGTTTATTTTCAGCAAGCAAAATGGGAATAAAGCACCAGGAAAGGGTCGTTTAAAAAACGGCTTTTTTTCATTTTATAAATGCCCAAATTCCTGGGGCTTTATTCCCATTTTGCTTGCTGAAAATAAACGACCATTAAGATGCGGCAACAAAAACGGGGGAAATTATGAAACATATCCTGATACGAATTGCGGGCGGCTTTGTCGCGGCGCTGACGGTTGTTGTGAACTATGGCCACGCGGTGTTGATTTCATCTTGTGGGAATTACAGCACCACACTGAAACAGACCGGTGGTGTTAAGTACCGGGAACGTTCATGTACGATACCGGCATATGAAGAATTCAGTATCGATTTTAAAACAATGTCTGGTGCCGATATTCAAAAATTCCCATATGCCAATACTTGTTTAAATTCAACCCAAGATGTTGGATATACGGGCTGTGCCAGTGGTAATGGGTATTGTAATAAAACGGGTATTGTGTGTTATAATGATTATGCGCCTTTTCTGGCCCAGGATTGTTGTATCATATCCGGGTCGCTGGTTGGGCTGGGGCATGATTGTGCAAATTATACGGATATGGGACGTAAGTGCCAGGTCAAAAGAATTTCTTATGCAGCTGGGTCCATAAATGAATACGTGGCCCATGAATGCGCCAGTGGATATTATTTGACATCCGGTTTGTATTCGAATATAACTGGATGCAGTGGTTATGGCAGCAACCCCAGTGAAATTGTGGGATGTTGTACCGCGTGTTCTGGGTTGGCTGTGTCGGGAAGTAATTTTAACACCGGCCCCCTGGGGCAGACGTCATCGGGTGTGTTAATTGTTGGGTCATCCACCAACATGGGACTGACCGCGTGCAAGGCGGAAATTCCATCGCCCATCGTACAAAAAGATAACACCGGTACGTTCGAGGTTGCATTTTCCGGTACCACCCAATGCCAGTACAAGGCGGGTGTAAATTAAAAAAATGATATTAAATGGCGCAGACTGAAATTAATATTTTGGAAATAGACAGCTGGGACAGCAGATTCCAAAGCGGGGTTGCGCGATATCTGGATGTTTTGGGGGCGCATATGCCCCCAAATGTTCGTGTGTTACAGATTTTATTCCACTATGCGCCGGACGTGACCGATGTGCGCATTATTCCCAGTCAAAATGAATTGCATGTGTGGCATCCGGCCGGATTTGCGTCACAAACATTGTACGAAGCGGTAATGGCCATGTGGGGCGCACGGTTGTCGGCGTTGCCCAATTTGATTGTCAAATGCAATTGTTTGGGGACGGAAAATTTGGCCTATCTTATTCGCAGCCGCGTGCATTGCCGTGTTGTGGGCGTGTTGCATTGCGTGCCGCCGGCGCCAAATGTTCCAAATGGTGCGAAACCGTATAATCCGTATTTTAACATGGATTGGATTATTTCCGTGTGCGGGTGCGCGCAATCGTTTTTGGATGCCGTGCAAAATACGCGGCCCGTGACCGTGATTTACAACGGAATTGAACGGCCGACCGGTGCGCCGAATAAAAAAACAGACGACGTGTTTCGCTTTGTCTGGGTGCATGGATGGGCCCCGCACAAGGGGTTGACCCAAATTATTCCCGCCATTGCGCAAATCGCATCCCAGCATAAAATCGAAGTTCTGGTGTTGGGGGGCGGGGCGCCCGATGATAAAATCCGGGCCCAAATTGCAGATTTGCCCATTCGCCAAATTGGGCTGGTGACCGACCCGGCGGAATTGAACAAATATTATCAGATGGCCGATTGTGCATTGTTCGCATCCCCGTCCGAAGCATGTCCGTTCGCCGGAATCGAAGCCATGGCGAACCAGTTGCCCATCATCAGTACCGACGCCCCCGGTTTGACCGAAATGTTTGGGCGTGCGGCGGTCTGGGTCCCATTGAATGAACAACGCCAGGTGAACGCCGATGCGTACGCCACGCAAATGCGCCGCATGATTACCGATGGGCGTCTGCGCACACGTTGTGCGGTGTTGGGGTATGGGCGGTATCTGGAACGGTACACCGTAAAAAAAATGGCGCGCGATACGCTGCGCCTGTATAACCGGCTGATTACAACAATAAAATAATACATAATCCGATGGCGGTGACCGTGATTGCGACAACCGTCAACGGCCAGAAATATTTTTTCACCAATGCGTTTGCCTGTTCCTGGAAACGCCACAGCAAAAATCCAACCAATGCGAAACGTGCCGTGCGGAATATCGCCGATATTCCCAAAAAGACCAGGGCCGGAAATCCCATAAACCCGGCGCAGATGGCCATTAATTTATACGGGATGGGTGTCACCGCCGTCAAAAAGATGATAAAGATGCCGTGACGGATAAACAAATCCTGGGCCAGGGCGAATTTTTCCATGCTGGCAAAATTCTGAATCAGCCAAATTCCAACCGAATCGAACAGCCACAATCCGATCATGTACGCCGCCGCGCCCCCCACCAGTGACCCCAGTGCCGCCGCAATGGTAATCGGCAATGCGCGTTTTTTGTCCGCAATGATGGGCGGTGTCATAAAAACTTCGGGTGGAATGAACAGGAATATAGATTCACAAAATGTCAGAAAAAAAACCACCCAGGAAAATGCCGGATGTCCCGATTTCTTTAATATGGCGTCAACAAGCTTCATTGATATATGGTCCCCAATGGCATCGAAATTTACTTGATTGTACTGAAATGTCTGGTAATTTACAATCATAAATATTCGCAACAACAGGCATTTTATATGAAAAAACAGATAAATTCAAACCGTGGGGAACGCATCGCCAGCAAGGTTCAAACGTTGGTCGCTGAAATTTTGCGCGATAATTACGGGGATGATGATTTGATTTCCGGGGTGTCTTTGGTCGGGGCCGATGCCCACGGCGGGTTGCAGTTTGTAAAATTATTTTATTATTCACGCAACGAAGATTTGAACGCGGTTCAGCGGCGACTGGACGCAGTGACGCGCCCGGTGCGATTTGAATTGGCCCAGCGCATTGACCAGAAATATGTTCCCGATATCCGCTTTGCATACGACGACACGTTGGAACGCGCCGCGCGCATTGACCAGTTGCTGAACCAGATCAAGGATTAGGGTCACATGGAAATTCACATCGAACAGGTTTTTAACATAAACGATTCGCTGTTGCTGGATTGCTTTTATATCGTCAGTGAATTTATGGGCGATGCGGAAAATTTCTATTATTCCGTCCAACACGAAGTGAACAATTCAAAACATCCGATGTTTGTGTGTATGTCTGGCGTGAATGTTTTGGGCTTTATCAAGGGGCGCTTAATGTTAATGGGTGGGGGCGTGGCTGACAATAAAATGGCGCGCGTGGACCATTTGTATATCTCTCGGCGTTATCAACGTATGGGGGTGGGCGCGCGGTTGTTGGATGCCTATACTGATTATGTGCGGCGCAATGGGGCGAATCAAATTACATTACAAACGCGGTTGACGCCCCAGGCCAAGAATTTTTATCAAAAGCATGGCTTTGAACTGATTAATTCGAATCGGGTCGGCCAGATGCAAAAGTCTTTATAGCGCGTTTGGCTAAAAAATCACCTTGCGACGGCATAAATACTGGTGTATCATTGCCGCATGAGTCAAAAGCATATTCGAAATTTTTCTATTGTTGCACACATCGACCATGGTAAATCGACACTGTCGGACCGGTTGATTGAATTCACCGGCGGTTTGCAATCGCGCGAGATGAAGGCCCAGGTCCTGGATTCCATGGATATTGAACGCGAACGCGGCATCACGATCAAAGCGCAGACGGTGCGTCTGAATTACACGGCCAAAAACGGCGAAACGTATCAGCTGAATTTGATGGACACACCGGGACACGTCGATTTTTCGTACGAAGTGTCACGTTCCCTGGCCGCCTGCGAAGGCGCGCTGGTCTTGGTTGACGCGACCCAGGGGGTCCAGGCGCAGACGTTGGCGAATGCGTATTTGGCGTTGGACAACGATTTGGAAATGCTGCCCGTTTTGAACAAGATTGATTTACCGTCCAGCGATGTCGCCGCAAGGCGTGAACAAATTGCGGATGTTATCGGGCTGGATGCGAACAACGCATTGGCGGTATCCGGGAAAACAGGGGCGGGCGTTCCCGAATTACTGGAACAAATTGTGGAAAAACTGCCCGCGCCGCACGGCGATGAAAATGCACCGACGCGCGCGTTGCTGGTCGATTCGTGGTACGATTCGTATTTGGGCGTGGTTGTGCTGGTGCGCGTTGTTGATGGCAAGCTGACGCGGGGACAAAAAATCAAGTTTCTGGCGACGGGCGCCGAATACGTTGTCGATAAAATCGGATACTTTACACCCAAAATGGTCAATACAGACGGACTGGAAACCGGGGAAATCGGATTTATCATCACGGGGATGAAAACAATCCATGATTGCAAGGTTGGCGACACCATCACCGATGCACGCGCCGCGGGCGCGGCCCCATTGCCGGGATTTAAACCGTCGGTGCCGGTGGTGTTTTCATCATTCTTTCCGGTCGAAGCCGATGATTACCCCGCATTCCGCGAAGGTGCGGAAAAACTGGCCCTGAATGATGCGTCATTTATGTTCACAACCGAAAAATCCAGTGCGCTGGGATTTGGGTTGCGGTGCGGATTTCTGGGGCTGTTGCATATGGAAATCATCAGTGAACGGTTAACACGCGAATTTAACCTGAACCTGATTAACACGGTGCCCAGCGTGCTGTACCGGTTGCATTTGCGCGATGGGGAAATTGTCGATTTGGAAAATCCCGCCGACATGCCCGATCCCACAAAAATCGCCATGATAGAAGAACCGTGGGTGCGCGCCACCATCATGATGCCGGACAAATACATGGGCGGGATTATGGGACTGTGCGCGGAACGCCGCGGGGTCCAGGAAAACATTTCCTATGTCGGTAATCGCGCTGTGTTGGTTTACCGGTTGCCGTTGGCGGAAATCGTGTTTGATTTCTATGACCGGGTGAAATCCATTTCGTCGGGTTACGCGTCGTTCGATTATGTGTTACAGGGATACGAAGCGTCCGATTTGGTCAAGGTGTCCATTCTGGTCAACGAAGAAAATGTGGAACCGCTGTCGTTTATGTGCCACCGCAGCGGCGCAGAAAAACGCGGTCGCCAAATCGTGGAAAAGTTAAAGGATTTAATCCCCCGCCATCAGTTCAAGATTCCCCTGCAAGCGGCCATCGGCGGCAAGATTATTGCGCGTGAAACCATCGCCGCTTTCCGCAAGGACGTAACCGCGAAATGTTACGGCGGTGACATCACACGTAAAAGAAAGTTATTGGAAAAGCAAAAGGAAGGGAAAAAGCGCCTGCGGTCGTTCGGCAACGTCGAAATTCCGCAATCGGCATTTATCAACGCTTTGAAAGTATAAGGATACTGAATTATGAAAATTACCGTATTACAAAATCTGAAACAAAAATTTTATGCGTTGGGCGATTATATGCGTGAATATCGCCGTTTGGGCCGTGAATGCAGACAGCTGCACGATGAATATACGAATAATGTAGCGACGGTGACAGCCAATTTGGGTAATTTTTGGGCGGCGGACGTTCAGGGGGCATCACGACCCACGACATGTGTTCATGCCGGTTATACGTGGATTCGCAACTTAAACGATTCGTGCAATGTGGAACCGGTCTTTTTCGTGTCGTATTGCAAACATTTTGGTCATGAAATTGGGAACGGGGCGTGTGCGGAAACAGGTTGTGCATGCTTTGCCCGGAACCAGGAATGCGTTCGTGCGTGGGATAAATATGTCGCCGCACGTGCCGCGCGTCGCGCATTTTTGCAGGGGGCGAAAACACACACCAAATAAAAACCACAGGGGGGAATCCGTGGCGCATCAATTCTTTTTTAATCCGTATATCCTGGATAATCTGCCGGCGCCGAATACCGGTTTTGATGTGGTCCAGGATTTGTCGGAACCGCGTCTGCGGATGTATGTGACCAGCCGTGGTGTAAAAACGTTCTTTGTACGTAAACGCGTCGCCGGCCGGGACAAGCGGATTATAATCGGAAACTATCCCGATGTTGATATCGAAGATGCGCGCGAACGGGCATCTGAAATCTTGCGCGCGCCGGCACAGAAACCCAAAATCAGACGCAATAAAATCGAATTTAAAAAATTGGTGGATTTATATATGGTGCGCCGTGTTCGCCGCGTTGACATGGCACGCGAAAAATTGGTGCGCGCGATTAACCGGCATTTGTCCCCGTTGTTTACGCGTTATGTGAACGAAATCACATCAGATGATATCGCGGCTGTGTTGGGAAATATTTCCGGACCTGCGATTGCCGGTCGCATTCATGAATTAATGCAAAGCATTTTTAAATTCGCCATCGAAGAAGGCTATGTCAAATCCAATCCCATGACATCCGTGCCCAAGGTGCAACAGAACCGTCGCACGCGCCCGCTGACGATATCCGGATTGCACCGATTGGTTGCGGCCATCGAATCCCAACCGGATGCAAATTTACGTGCGGCGTTTATGATGCTGATATTCGGGTTTGCACCAAAATCCAGAATTTTTGCGATGCGCTGGCGCGATTTGGATTTTAATCATTACATGTGGGGCACGATGCCGTTGTCGGACCGCGCGACGGTTCTGTTACAGGATTTGCCGCAACAGGATGATGATTGGGTTTTTCCCGGGCGGGGCGGGCGGCATTTAACCGACCCGCGTCACGCATGGCGTGCGGTTGCGGCGGCGGCCGGTATTGATAATCTGACGATGGATGATGTGCATAAATTCCTGATGCGGCGTGTGGTGTGGGCATCGGACAAAGACGATATGCGCAACAACATGAACCGATTGCTGGACGAAGTTTTAATGCCCCAGGGGCAAATCTGATTTGTCAAGTTTTGTTACTGTTTGTTATAATTTCTTGACACTATGCCCATAAAATGATAGTTTAGAAATAATGACGCCACCAAGGTGGCCAGAAATTTAACTGAAACAAAGGATAAAAAATGACAACTTTCGAAAAAGTAAAAAAGATTGTAGCGGACAAGTTGGGTGTCGCCGACGAAAAAGTGACTGAAACTGCTTCTTTCGTGAACGACTTGGGCGCGGATTCTTTGGACGTTGTTGAATTCGTTATGGAAGTTGAAAAAGAATTCGATATCACCATTCCGGACGAAGAAGCGGGCAAACTGCTGACCGTTGGTGACGCCGTTAAATATATCGAAGCACACAAGAAATAATTCTTTGTCGGTGTTTTTTATGTTATGACACAAATCCGCTGCAATTACTGTTGTTGGCGGATTTTTTTCTGTATTTCGTTGTATAAAAGGTTTATGATAGGGTGAATATACAAACTTATTTGTAAACCTTTTAAAAGGAAAAATGATGAAACGAGTTGTTATTACAGGTATGGGTATTGTATCGCCGGTTGGGACCGGGGTGGAATATGCCTGGAAAAATATTATTGCCGGCCAGTCTGGTGTTCGCAAAATTGATGAATTCGATGTATCGGATTTGGCGTCGCAAATCGGCGGTATGCCGGTGCGCGGTACCGACGCGGGCCAGTACAATCCGGATGTGGCGGTTGACCCCCGCGACCAGCGTAAAATGGACAAGGCGATTTTGTACGGCGTTGTCGCCGCAGTCGAAGCGGTCAAAGATGCCGGCCTGGAAGAATATGCCGGTGACAAAGAACGCGTTGGCGTTTCCATTGGTGGCGGTATCGGTGGGTTGAACACAATTTATGACAACTGTATCGAACTGCGCGAAGGCGGCCCCCGCCGCATCAGCCCGTTCTTTATCCCCAAGGCGATTATTAACATGACCGCCGGCCACGTGTCGATTAAATACGGGTTCAAGGGGCCAAACATTTCCATCGTGACCGCATGTGCGTCCGGTGCCCATTCCATCGGCGAAGGTGCGCGTTTGATTCAGCACGGTGACGCCGACATCATGATTTGCGGCGGATCCGAAGGGGCGATTGGTCGCACCGGATTGGCGGGCTTTTCCGCGATGAAGGCGTTGTCCACACGCAACGACACACCCGAAACCGCGTCCCGCCCGTGGGATAAAACACGCGACGGCTTTATCATGGCCGAAGGGGCGGGCGTCCTGGTTCTGGAAGAATATGAACACGCGGTTGCGCGCGGCGCAAAAATTTATGCCGAAGTTGCCGGTTACGGCATGTCCGGTGACGCGTATCACATCACGGCCCCGGCACCCGGCGGCGAAGGCGGCATGCGCGCCATGCAGGCGGCCCTGCGGGATGCGGGGTTACAGCCGTCCGATGTGGATTACATCAATGCGCACGGTACATCAACGGGGCTGGGCGATATGGGCGAACTGATGGCGGTGAAAACTTTGTTTGCCGATATGCCGGTTTCGATGTCATCAACAAAATCCATGACGGGCCATCTGTTGGGTGCGGCCGGCGCAGTCGAAGCAATTTTCTGCACACTGGCCATCCGCGACGGTATTGTTCCGCCGACCATCAATTTGAATGACCCCGAAGACGAAGTGGGCAACTTTGACCTGGTGCCCAATGTTGCGAAAAAGCGCAAGGTTGATGTCGCAATCAGCAATTCGTTCGGGTTCGGTGGCACAAACGCCAGCCTGATTCTGAAAAAGGTTGAAAAGTAAAAGAAAAGGGAAGGGGGGGCTGCCCCCCTTTATATATTATGACGAAAAAATATTTATTAACACAAGCACAATATAATGCGTTGGTCCAGACCGGGCCAGCGGCGGCGAAAATATTGCAAGCCATTTCTCCGATTGCCCCCATGACATTGCGCAGTGACCGGGAACCCTTGACACCCGAAAATATACGTAATGCCATTTATCCGTGGGATATGAATCGTTTGCTGTATTATGATTTTCAGGAAAAATCTTTGAATACAGATAACGTTGATGGATACAAAATTCAACCTTTGTTTGATGGTGACAAAAATGATTCCATTTTACCCATGAAAAGATATTTGGAACGGCGTGTGTGCAAAGAAGCCTATCGTGGATATTCTTTGGCGGCGGTTGCGGTTGAATTCAGAAATCTGCATGACGGCCCGTATCGCCCAGGTGACCTGTGGTCGCCGCGCCCCCGCTTGATATGGCATGACGCGAACGGTTATGTGGCCACCCCCGATGATGGATTGCCGTTTGTTGACGACTGTTTGATATCAAGCACGATGCGGCATGTAAATCCCGAATGGGACAGTGAAATTACCAATGCTTTGGTACGATATTGCGCCAAATTATATTGGCAATACAAACTGAACACCAGATAAAAAACGGCGGGATTTTTTCCGCCGTTTTTTATTGATTCGGTCGTTAAAACAATTGGTTATAAAACAAAAAACGGTGCCTGATTCAAAGGACCGTTTTCCTACTGCGTTATTTGATATCATTTTATCCCGGAATTCCGCCCTGTGTCAACACCAAAAATCGCCGAAAACAAACGGTGGTTTACATGGCAAAGAAATATGTCGGATGCGCGGTTGGGGCGGTGTGTTGTCTGGGGTGGGGGACATGTGATGCGGCAACGTTGATGGTCCGCTGTTGCGAACAATTAAATCCATCAACCGGTATGTATGAAACGGTCCGTGCGGAATCGTGCCGCAAATGTCCCGCTGGTTGTAATGATTTGTGTTTGGGGACAGTTGACCCGCCAATTACCATGGAATGTGCAGACGAGTGCAAGGGGATGACGGATTGGGGCGCCCCCCAGGATTCAATCAAGATAGTTTTTTATCAAACGCGCTGTAATGGAATGGCATGCGAATACAGATGCGCGGCGGGGTATTATGGCCAGGGTAAAAACTGTACAGCGTGCCCCGGGAAGAGCATATTAACGCTTGGGCGTGGGGATTATTCAACCAGCGCCGCTGGAACAACGGTGGTAACCGGTTGTTATGCCACGCATGGTGATGATGACAGCGGAGAGTATGACTATACATCACCATGTTATTACAA
>OFGI01000781.1_pt1 | contig 17193 bp, 17 predicted proteins | sample 1521751 | NCBI WGS metagenome assembly OFGI01 (sample SAMEA3504115, study PRJEB24116) | mouse gut metagenome | biome: mouse gut; feature: mouse-associated habitat; material: faeces | place: Denmark | collected 2011
CCGGCGAAATCCAGAATTCCCCTCTCATAATCGGCAAAACCATGTCTCATCAGCCCCCTGCTTTCCGTGTCCTCCAGCACAGGAACCGCCTTCCCTCCTTTAAGCTCATACCCGCAGGTCTGACCGTGAGGCGCGCGGCACATCATCTCAATCACCAGATTATTTTCCAGAAAACCGGGCATAAATGTGTCTGTCAAAGAGTTCTTCACCAGATTTACTCTGTCGATTTTAAAGAAAAAGGTGCGGATGGATTTGGGATATTGATCCTTTATCAGCTCCTTCAGACAGCCTTGGGAAAGCCCTCCGCCCGACACATCCACAAAAGCAAAATCATCGTCCGACATGTCCACCTCCTGGGTCAGATATCGAACAGCCAGACTGCGCTCCCCTTCCAATTGCTTTAAATGAAACTCCCGAAAAACATCATCTTGGGATAATCTTTTGACAATATATTCCAGCTCCTGATTGGATATATTCTCATTCTGACGCCTCTTTTTGTAAACTCCCGGAAGAAAATCATACAGCTTCTCCAAGGGTACATGCAGTACGCCCGCCAGATCCCACAGCGTTTTTATTTTCAGTACATGGGACCAGAGAATCAGCTGATACAAATTATAGTGATCCTTTGACAGGGACGCCATCCGCCACGCCTTTCTGGAGCCGTAAATATACTGCGTTTTAATATCGGTTCCTTCCTTTTTCAGGATCACATCCACAATTTTTTTTACCAGGTAACCATCTCTGGCGATAAAATACAGCCTTTTAATTCCTTTTTTCACGGCCTGGTCTACAATCCATTCGCCATAACTGTACAACACCGGCCCGGCATACCGGCACCCAATCTCATAGGCGTCAGCAACTTCACCTTTGCGGCGGGCTTGGCCTCATCCGGCTTGTCCTCGTCGTCCCCGTCCTCCGGCTCCTGGGTCTCAGCGGGCGGCTGGACCTCCGGCTCCGGCTTGGTGTATTTCGCCGCCGTGTCCTCATCCATCAGGGCCAGCAGGTCCGCCTCGTCCACCAGGTTCAGGAAGTGGACGGTCTGCTCCCCCTCGTCATCCCGGTCGATGATGAGGTAGAAGGTGTTCCCGGCCTTTGTCACCAGCGTGATGAACTGCTTGCCGGAGCCGTCCGCATGGGCCTCATCATAATCGTCCACCAGCGTCAGGTTTCCGTCCGGGGTGAGGGCGGCGGAAGGAGGACCTGCCGCATCGGTATTCCCCATGCTCATCATCAGCAGGAGCATCATCATCAGGGTGTCCTCGTCAAAGCCGCTTGTGTCAGGCGCATCCTGCCCCTCATCCGCGGGCGGGGCGGCAGGGGACTCCTGTTCCGCCACATCCAGATAGTCCTTGTAGACATACCCGGTGGCCTCCGGGACCACGACCTCATACCAGTCGCCGCTCTCGCCAACGACCTCCACCTCCGTACCCCGGAGCAGATGCCCGATCACCGAGTGTTCCATGCCGGAGCCGGAGCGGAGGTTCAGGTAGGTGTCGCTGCGGACATTGACTGTGCCAACGGCAACGGTCTCTGTCGCCGCCTCCGTTCCGGCATCGGCATCAGCATCGGTATCGGTCTCCTCGCCGGTGTCCTTGCTGGTATCGCCGCCCATCAGGGCCTCCATGATCTGCTCCATGCCCTGGGCGGAAAAGGTGATCTTCCCGTCCTCGCTGATCGTCACACCTTCCGGCAGGACGATCTTCGTGCCGAGGGTGGCGCCATCGGGCAGGGCGGGGCTGTCAGTCTCCACAGCGTCCCCGGCAGTCCCGTCCGTTCCAGCGGGGGCTGTCTCCACAGCCTCTGTCCCAGCGGCCCCCTCCGTGGAAACCGGGGAATTGTCCGCCGCAAAGCACACGGCGGAGAGGTTCCCCATCATCAGAACGCCCGCCAGAAGGCCGGCGATCATGCTCTTAATCTTCATGCTCTTTATCCTCCTTGATCTCAGAAGTATTGTTGTCACGGCCAGCCAGCGCATCCGGCGCGCCCGCCCCCGGCACAGCGGCCGGGAAGGGGAGCAGCCCGCCTTGCAGGGCTTTCAGGACCTCCGCAAGCTGGTCCGGGGTCAGGTTCCGCGCCCGCACCATCTCGTGTATCTCCGTGTTCTCCTGCTGGGTGTACTTCTGGCAAAGCTCCTTGTAGCGGGCGTCCCACAGGTCGCGCTTTTCCTTTGCGCGGTCCCGGTCGGCCCTGATCTTGTCCAGTCTCTCGCTCATTTTCGCTCCTTTTTGCTGTGCCTGAAACGCCCGGAACGGGGATGCGGGTGTCCCCGCTATCTCTCTATGCCGGGGGAGTGCCTCTCCTTTTTCATTTCAGGCGGTTTCTGTGTTGCCGCCGCCTTTCTCTCCGCAAGGTCCTTTATCACCGATGTCCGCCCCACGGCCTCCTTCTCCGGCGCAAAAGCCTCCCGCTCCTGGGCGTCATACAGCGCCTGCAAGCGGCCTTCCGCCGATGTGAGCATATCTTGCAGGATGGCTATCCGCTCCTCTATGCGGTCAGATGCGTCACTTGCGCCGCCTGTCTCCAGCATGAAGCGTTCCAGCCGGTCCTTTTCGCCGCCGATATACTGCTCCAGCAGCTCACACTCGGCCATCAGGCTCCCGATGGTATCGCCAGGATATGCCTCGGATGGCTGGCGCGGGTCTTTCCCCATCTCATCCATCTTGTTCCTCACCTCCCATGGTCTTGTGGTCTTGCCAGCGGCGTCACCTGATGCGCCCGAAGCACAGGAAATGGCTCTGCCAATAGCTGCTCTCGGTGCTGGCGTAGGAGATGGGGTTGCCGCAGTGGATCATCATCCCATCGCCCACATAGATGCCCACATGGGTAGCGTCGCTGGGGTCTGAGGCGTCGTAGGTGTGGTGGAAGAAGATCAGGTCCCCCGGCTTCGCCTGGTCGGGCGGGATGATGTCGCAGATATTTTTCAGCCCCCTGGCGCCCAGCCGGCCCACGTTCCAGCCATTGCCGCTGTGGTTGATGACCCACGACACGAAGCCGGAGCAGTCAAAACTTGTGCTGGGGGAACTGCCGCCCCAGACATAGGGGTAGCCCAGGTACTTCTCCGCCTCGGTTATCATCCTGCGGAATTTCTCATCGGTCAGCGCCTCGCCGGGGATGTCATAGTCCGTGTACTCGCCCCCGGACACGCCGTACACATCCTCCCCGAACAGCTCCGAACGGTTGCCGCTGGTCGTCATCAGCACGTCGTAGCGGTCGGCCTGCTCCGTTGTCAGCCCGGAGTCCCGGATCACCGCCCCCAGCCCCTTGTTGGTCAGCTTCACATTGAGGATATGATAGTTGTACGGCACTTCCACATCGTAGTCGTTGCCCTCGCTGTCCGTCCTGGTCTCTGTGCGGTAGCGGACCTCTACCTCCGGCGTGAGGGTGAGGGTGTACTGCTGGGCGAACAGGCTTTGCAGGGTGCTTTGCACCTCCGCCCTGGTGTAGTCCTCGAACAGGACGGTCAGGTAGGAGGCCAGCTCATAGGGGTTGTGGCCGATCTCCGCCAGGTCGTAGCGGTACTCGTCATAGCCGGGGTGGGTGCTTTCGATATTGCTTATCTGGTTGTCCAGGGCAGTCTCCAGCGCGGAGTAGTCCGCGTCGGCCCCCAGGATGTCAGCGTCCTCCGCCGTGTAGGAGGTCCCCAGCACAGCGTTCCCGCTCCCGGCGAACATGGCGGTGCAGGAGGAGAACATCCCGGCGATGAGCATCACCAGAAGCCCCAGGGCGCCAACGATGAGGATGGCCTTGGGATGCTCCTTCACGAACTCGATCCCCTTGTCCACCACTGACTTCGTTCCCTCGGCGGTCTTTTTGCCGCCCTTCGCCGCCCCGGAAGCCCCGGCTTTGCCGCTGGCCTTGGCTTCCATATACCGCTTTTTCAGTTCCTGCTTCTGCCGCCACCTGGAGATGGGGTTGGAGGAGGGGTTGGTGTCATTGTGGCGCTCCCGCTGGTACAGGGCCTCCACATTGGCGCTGTCTGACTTCCGCTCCAGCCTCGCCGCCTTGTCGTACTGTTTCAGCTTGTGGCTGTAATGGCGGTTGTTCACGACGTTCCCGGTGTTCCGCACCGTGGACTCCCCGCTTTGCAGGGCATCCGCGCCGGAGTTGCCCTCACCGTCATTGTCCGAACGGCCCACAGCGTCCCGGACGGTGTTCCTTGCCGCATGGAGAGCAGCGGCGGGGGCGTTCACCGCCGCCCGGCCACCCACTCCCGGCTTCCGGGCGGTGGCTTCCGTCACTTCGATGCGGAGCTTGCCCCTTGCGGCTTTCGTAGACTGCCGTTCCGGGCGCAGCTTATCCGAGAGCCGCTCCGCGGTGGCCTCCACCTTGCCGCTTCTGGCGGTGGTGCGGGGTCGCCTTTTCGAGGGGGCTTTTTCCTTTTCCCTGTCCGCTTTGGAGGACTGCCGGGACTGGTGGAGCTTATCCGACAGCCGCTCATCCACGGCCTCGGCCCTGCCGCTGTCACGGATGATACGCACACGCCTCTTGGTCGGGAGCTTCTCATTCGCCCGGTCCGCTCTGTCGGCGGCCTTGTCCGCCTTTTTCGCCGCCCTGCGGATGTCCCGGTCAGAAAGCTCATCCTCCGTAAAATGGAGGCGGCGCGCCTTGTCAGCCATTGCTTACCTCCCGTTCCTTGACCTCCGTCAATTTGGTCGTCATGATCTTGTAGAGTTCCAGGTCGGTGGGGAAACGGTCCACGAAGGGCAGGATGACATTGCCGAAAAACAGCAGCCCCTCACCCTCGCCGGAGTGGGTCACATAGGAGAGCTGGTGGGGCGAAATGTTGAGCTGCTTCGCCAGGATGGCGCGGTCCCCCGCCGCCTGGTTGAGCATGATGATGAAGTCGCTGTTCTCAAAGATGTTCTCCACTTCCCGGCTGGAGAGCAGGTCCTTCACATTCTGGGTGATGCCGGTGGGGATGCCTCCCCATTTGCGGAACCGTTTCCAAATCTCCACGGAGTAGGCCGCCGTCTGCTCCTCCTTCAGGAGCAGATGGAACTCGTCCATGAAATACCGGGTGGCCTTGCCCGCGCTGCGGTTCTGGGTCACGCGCCCCCACACCTGGTCCTGCACCACCAGCATCCCGATTTTCTTCATCTGCTTGCCCAGGTCCTTGATGTCGAAGCAGACGATGCGGTTGGTGATGTCCACATTGGTGCGGTGGTTGAAGATGTTCAGGGAGCCGGTGACATAAATTTCAAGGGCGGTCGCCACATGGCGGGCCTCCTTTTCCTCCTGCTTTAAGAGCGCCTCGTAGAGGTCCTGCAAGAGGGGCATATTCTCCGGCCTGGGGTCCTCGAAATACTTCTGGTATATCTGGTGGACACAGCGGTCGATGACCGTTTTCTCCACCGGCTGGAGGCCCTCCTTGCCGCCTACCACTAGCTCGCACAGGGAGAGGATGAAGTCGGCTTTCAGGGCCACGGGGTTGTCCTCCTCGGAGTAGTTCAGGTTGATGTCCATCGGGTTGACATACTGGCTGCTGGACGGGCTGATCCTGATGATCTGCCCGCCGAACCGCTCCACCAGCGGCGCGTACTCCGCCTCCGGGTCGCAGATGATGACATCATCGTCCGACACAAGGAAGGCGTTGGCGATCTCCCGCTTGGCGGCGAAGGACTTGCCGGAGCCGGGAGTGCCAAGGATCAGCCCGTTGGGGTTTTTAAGAGCCTTCCTGTCCACCATGATGAGGTTGTTGGAGAGTGCGTTCAGGCCGTAGTAGAGGGACTCCTTCCGATCCTGGAACAGCTCCTGCGTGGTGAACGGGATGAAGATGGCGGTGGAGCTGGTGGTAAGGCCCCGCTGTATCTCGATGAGGTTCTGCGCCAGCGGCAGGGAGGACATCAGGCCCTGCTCCTGCTGGAAGTCCAGCCGCCGCAGGACGCAGTTGTGCTTCTGGGCGATGCTCTGGGACTGGAACACGTTGGTCTCCAGCTCCTGCTCGGTGCGCCCGGTGTTCATCACCAGGAACGTCACCATGAACATCCGCTCGTTCTGGCTCTGCAATTCCTTCAGGAGCGCCTTGGCGTCCCTGCCGTAGGTAGCGAGGTCGGAGGGGATGATGTCGATGTCGTACCCGGCGCGGACGGCCTTCTTCTGTTCCTCGATCTTGCTGCGGTCCAGCTCCGTGATGGTGTGCTTCACCGTCTTGATGGCCTTGTTCTGGTCGATGGACTGGATGTGCATGGTTACGATCTGGCTGGAGTCGATGTCCAGGATGTCCGCCAGCATACGGTCGCTGATGTCCGAGGCGGTGATGGACAGGAACGACAAAGCGCCGTACATACCGCCCACCTGGAAGGTGCGCCGGCCGTTGAAGGCAAAGGCGGCGGGGGCGATGAAGTCCTTCACGGACAGCCCGGACTCCACCAGCCACTTCCACTCAAAGGCGAACGGGTCGCGGTCGCCCATGTGGAACATGGAGTGCATCAGGCGCAGGCGCTCCTTCCCGTTCAGCACAGCGGCGGTCACGCCGATGCGCTTGAAGTTGTTCAGCAGGTCCGTCTCCACATGGTCCAGCCGGGGCTTCGCCTGCCGCATGGAGGCCGCCTCGATGCCGAAGGTCAGGTACTTCGCCTTTGTCAGGCCGTTGTTGCCCCTGGCAAGCTGGCTTTTCAGCATCTGGCTGTACTCCGCCCGGACGCTGTCAAAGGCGTCCCCAGCGGGCGGGATGCGGACGGACTTCTCGAAGCTCTCCGCGTCGGTCGCCATGTTCATGAAGGACAGCTCGAAACGGATGGAGCTGTCGAAGAAGTTGAGGAAGCTGCACCACTCCTCAAAGATGGCCGTCTTGTCCTCCTGCTGGGCGAGCTGGTAGTTGATGTCGTTGAACTGGACGGTCTTGGTGTAGTAGTTGTCGGTGACACGGCAGATGCCGTCCGGGAACATCCGCTGGAACGGGATGGACTGCTGGGCGGTGCGGGGAGTGCCGTCATCCCTGCGGGCCTTCTCGATGATGGCCCTGATCTGCTTTTTCTCCGCCTTTGTCAGGCTTGCGGGGAGAGCGATGGGCTCCGCTTTCCCGCGCCCGCTTTTCCGCGTTTTGAACAATGGCCTGTACCTCCTTTTCCACTTGGTCCTGCCGCATGAGGGCAGAGTAATAGTTGTTGGTCGCATAGGGGCGGACCTTGGGGCGGACGAACTTCGCCTGGATGAAGTGCCGCGCCACCGCCTCCAGCGGCTGGCCGTCCTTCTCGTACATGGCGAGGAAGAACAGCGGGAGCATGAGGACAATCATCCCCATGACGGAGAGGCTGGTGTTGCCGGAGCGTTTCATCAGGAAGAACGCCGGTACGCCGATGAGCGCCGCCGCGCCGAAGCAGACGAGCTGCCGCTTCGTCAGCCCAAAGAACACCTTGGTCTTTACCCGCGTCAGGTCGCGGGGGATGGAAATATACGCTGCCATGATGACCTCCTTTCCCGGTCAATGGGCGTTCAGTACGCTTCGGGCAAGGCCCCCGGTCTTGAACAGGGTGAACACCAGCAGGACCGTGTACCCCACCACGCCCCAGAGGGAGCCAACTATATCCGAAGTGAACGAGATGGACTGTATCAGCACAGCGTAGATGCCGACACAGATGATGATGAGGAAGCCCTGGAAGCCCAGGGCGAACAGGGAGCGGAGGTAGTTCTGCCCGGTCTGGCTCTGCTCCCGGCTGCCGAAGGTGGACAGCGGGATGGGCGCGAGGCTCGTCATCAGATATATCTCGATCATGCGCCCGTAGACGATGACGAAGATCACGATGGAGAGTATCCAGAGGGTGAGCTGGATGACGAAGCTCATCAGGTAGATGCCCAGGAGCGTACCCACGCCGTAGGTCTCCAGCGTGGCCTCCATCGCGGCGATGGCCTCATCGCTGACCGATGTGGACGCGCCGATGATGCCCCCGCTCTGGGAGATCACGCTCTGGCAGACATCAAAGACCGCCATCACGATGTTGAAGCAGTTGGAGATGAGCGTGACAGCCACGAAGGTCTTGAATATCCACTTGAAGATGATCCATGTCTCGAAGTTCGAGAGGTTGTTATGCTCAATGATGAGCTGGATCAGCTCGTAACAGGCAATGAAGGTGAGGATCAGCCCCGCTATGGGGATGATGACGGTCTCCGATACGCTGCGTATCATGGAGAAGATGCCGGGGGAGAAGCTCGCCGGGGTCATGCCCACATCCGTGGCGATCTCCCCCACGCGGGAGTTGACCGAATCGAAAACACCTGTGAGGTTGCCCATGATCCCGCTGATAAGCAGCTCTTTGAGCCATTCCGCGATTGCGTCAAGAATACTGCCCAAATCAAATACCTTGTCCTTTCATCTGGTGGGGCAGGGCGGCAGGGCGCCGCCCCGCCCTGGTTACAGCGGGCCTTGTCCTGCCTCCGTGTCAGGCGGTGAACAGCCCGGAGAGCAGGGGGACCAGGGTGATACCGATGAGGGCGACGCCTCCGCCGGCCATCAGCTGCTTCATGCCCTGGCTCTTGGCTCCGGGGTTGTCGTTGCCGTAGCCCTCCAGAAGGTTGATCGCGCCCCACACGCCGAGGCCGGCGCCCAGCGCCACAACGAGGGTCTGCAAAACACCGATCGCACTGTTGAAAAATGCCATAAATTTGTCCTCCTTAAAGACAGGGGGCAGAGCCTTTGCCCCGCCCGGTTCGTGGAATGGTTTTGATGGTACAAAAGGGCGCCCGCCGCCCCGCATAGTCAGCCCGCCTGTTGGATGCCTGCCGTAAGGTAAGTGGGGGCAGCTTCATTACAGGCGGGCGTTGTCCCACGCAGGGAGGGAACGCCCGGACATGGAAAAAGCCCCGCAGAGGGGGCTTTACGGCGTGGCGCTCATCCGTCCGCGTCGATCACATCAAACTCGTCCTTCGCCCGCAGCTTCAGCCGGTGATCCAGGAACTTCTCGATGTCGAAGCGGTTCTTCTCGTCACAGTCCGCCGTGTACTGGAAATTGGGGTGCTTTGTCAGGTCGTACTTGTCCGACAAAAACGGCCTCACGCCCCGGAGCTGGAGGATGCACTTGCCGCCGTCCAGCACCGCCAGCTCGTCCACGCTGGCCAGCTCATGGCCCGTCCGCTGGTAGTTCACGCTGTGGGACTCCTGGCTGCCCTTGCTCACCCCGGTGTTGAACATATCTATGGTCTCCTTGCCCAGGGCGGCGGAAAGCTCCTTCAAGGTGGTCGGCTCACTGCCGCCGAGGAAGATGCGGGTGTCCATGTTGCCGATGATGGTGTCGGCGTTGTCCTTGTAGATCGCCTTTAGCTGGCTCTGCGCCTGCAAGACCAGGCAGGCCGATATTTCCCGGCTTCGGATGGTCGCCACCAGCTTCTCCAGGTTCGGTATCTGCCCGATGTTGGCGCACTCGTCAATCAGGCAGCGCACATGGACCGGGAGCCGCCCGTGGTACACATCATCGGCTTTCTCGCACAGCAGATTGAAAAGCTGGCTGTATATCATGCTGATGAGGAAGTTGAAGGTGCTGTCCGTATCGCTCATGATGAGGAACAGGGCGGTCTTGCGGTCCCCCAGGGTGTCCAGCTCCAGCTCGTCATACCGGGTGATCTCCCGCAGTTCGGCGATGTCAAAGGGGGCAAGCCGAGCGCCGCAGGAGATGAGGATGCTCTTTGCCGTCTTGCCGGCCGCCAGCTTATAGAGCCGGTATTGGCGGACAGCGAAGTGGTTTGGCTCTTTCTTTTCCAGCGCCTCAAACATCTGGTCGATAGGGTTCTGGAACGTCTCATCGTCCTCCCGGACTTCCATAGCGTTCAGGAAGGTGATGAGCGTCCCGAAGTTCTGCTCCTCCACGGGCGCGATATAGTGGATATAGGCGATGAGCGCCGTGTAAAGGAGCTTCTCGGCTTTCTCCCAGAACTGGTCCCCGCCCTTGCCCTCGCCCTGCGTGTTCACCATCAGCGTTGTCACCAGCTTCAGGATGTCCTTCTCCGAGTGGATATAGGCGAAGGGGTTGTAGTGCATCGACTTCTTGAAGTTGATCGTGTTAAAAATCTTGATGCGGTACTTGTTCCGCACCAAGACGGCCCCGCACTCCTCGACGATCCCCCCTTTTGGATCAGTGATGACATACGAACTATGGCACTGTAAAAGGTTGGGCTTGAGCCAGAACCTGGTCTTGCCGCTGCCGGAGCCGCCGACGATCAGCACGTTCTTGTTCCGGGCGGTCTTGGGGTCCTTGGGGCGGCTGTTCATGGTGAGGCTCTCCGTCCGTGTCAGGATGACATTGTTCTCAAACACGGGGTCCGCGAACGGCTCGATGTCCTTTGGGCCGCCCCATCTGGCGCTCCCGTATTCCTCCCCGTGGCGGTATTTCTTGGCGTTCTTGCTCCGCACATACACCACCAGCCGGAACGCCGCGCCGATGGCAAGCCCGATGCACAGGTCGAAGGGATGGAAGCTGGGCATGGGGTTCCCCCATGCTGTCCCCATCGAGGTGAAGAAGCCCAGCAGTTTTGTGGAGATGTCCGTACCCTCTGCGATGCGCCACGCCTCGCCGATATTGGAGCAGAACAGCCCGATGATGGCATAGGGGAGGTTCAGGATGATGAGTTTCTTTGTTTTCTGGTTCATCGCTCACGCTCCTGGTTCTTCTCCCGCACCTTGGAGGGGATGGACTTGGCAAGCTCTTTCAGGTGCGCCAGGGCTTTCAGGACGCTGGGCCGCTTCTCTTTCTGGGACAGCTTCACGGAATACTCCTTGAAGGCGGCGGTCAGCACATCGGCGTCCTTTGCCTTGAAGAACACCATGAAGCGGGGCGGCTCCTGGGAAACATCCTTTCGGATGGCATAGTCCACGCCGTACTTGTTCAGCACCCGCTCAAAGTCCTTGATGCCGCTCCTGGCGATGTCGATCTGCTGCGCCCCCTGGTCCTTGCGGATCAGCTTCTCCACGGTCATCTTACCGTGGTCGCCCTCCGCCGCCCTGCCGGCCTTCACCCGCGCCCGGTGCTGGGCGTACTTGCGGAATGCCGCCACCAGCGTCCGCCCGGTCAGCTTGCTGGTGCTTATCATCAGGTTCACTGTCCTGTTTTCAACTTCCTCCTGCAAATCTCATTCCCCCTTTCTTCGGAAACGGCGCCGGAGGTATGATGCCGTTGGTTTCAGATGTGGAACGCCGGGAAGTCCTTCCCATCGGCGTAGAGGGTCACGGTATGGTCGGCAAAGTAGACCACGGCGGCGATCACATCCTCCGCAGAGAGGGAAACGCCGTCCCCGTCCTCATCGGTCTTGTAGACGATCACGGGGCCGAGCAGATACCGCTCCCTGCCCAGGTTCAGGACGCGCCGCCCGTCAAAGACGATAGCCAGCCCCTCCACATCCAGGCTGTCATCCGACACGACCTCCAGGCAGTCATAGCTGCCGCGGCTCTCGATCTCGTCCCAGCACTGGGTCTCCTGCATGACCTCCGGGGTCTTGTCCGGGCGCATCACCATCACGATGGAGTCCGCCTCGGCCTCCGTGACGGCGGCCTCCTCCGCCGCGTCGTGCAGATACTCCTCCAGGGAGTCCACCAGCTTTTTGTAGCCGAGCCTGTCCGCGCTGTCGGGCAGGGACAGGTTGATGTTCACATCACCGTTGAAGTGAAAATGGATACTGTTCATAGGCGTTAAGCCCTCCTTTTTTTCATAAAAATGCGCCCGCAGATGAGGCGTGTCACCGCTGCTGGTCCCGCTGCCGCCGCCTCTGCCACTGCTCCAGCAAGCGGAGGATGGTATCGCTCATCTGCCTGGGCGTGTAGGACTTGGGGAAGAACTTCTGAAGGTCGCTGGTCTTGAACGCGATCTGTCCCAGGTCGTCCTTCTTCACCTCGTCCATGATGCCGCACATATCCTTCAGGGTACAGCCGCTCTCCTGGCTCTTTTTCTTCATGCGCTGGGCCTGGGACAGGGACGGGGCGGCCTGGGCATAGTCCATAGCCTCCAGAAAGTTCCGCTGTTCCTCCGGCTTCAGATAGGACAGCTCCACGGCGGGATTGAAGGCGATCTTCTTCTCATCTACCATGTCCAGCACTTCGGGGATCAGGTTCGTCAGGCGGACGAACCGCCGGACGGTATCGCCGCTCACGCCCGCACCTTTTCCCACTTCATCATCGGCGCGGAACTTCGCCGCAACTTGCGGCGAAGTTAGGTCTGTGCGCTGTCCCTGATGCCGGAGGGCGTCCATTTTCATTTTGTAGGCTTTGGCCCTCTCGCTGGGCAGGATGTTCTCCCGCTGGAGGTTGGAGTCTACCATCATGATAACGGCGGCGTCATCGTCCAGTTCTCGGACAATGACGGGGATGGCATCCAGTCCCGCCAGTTCTGCGGCATGGTGGCGGCGGTGGCCGGAGATGATCTCATACCCGCCGTCCGGGTCCGGGCGCACGATGAGGGGATTAGCGATCCCGACCATCCTGATGCTCTCCACGGTCTCCGCCATAGCGTCATCGTCCAGCACCTTGAAGGGATGCCCCTCAAAGGGGTGCAGCTCGGAGAGGGGGAACCGCTGTACCGTTTCCGTCACGGCTTCTGCCGCAGCCACGGTCTGCGCTTCCGGCTCTTTGGGCTTTGCTTTAGGCATTTGTGTTCACCTCGCTTTCTCAATGTGGGTTTATGGGAAAAAGAAAAAAGGCGTGTACCCAGCCCCCAAGATGGGGCAGGATACACGCCTATGTAACCGTCTGCGGACGCAAAAAAAGAGCGGATACCGACCGCCGGATTTCTCCGACAGCGATACCCGCTCTATGAAGTCTTGCTTTGTCTGATGGGCGTCCTACCCTCCTTGCGCCGCCCTGCGCTTTTGTTATCCTCTGTTTTGGGTCAAAAAACAGAACTAACATCACAAAGTCCCGTGTTTTCAGGGCTTTCTGAGTTTAGTTCTAAAATAACACAATCATCTTTTACGATAATGACCGCCACGTTCCCGGCTTCCACTTCGGCAATCATGGACTGGAAACCTTCCCGGTCGAATGTCGTCCCACTCACTCCGTCGTCGGTGAAGTGGCGTATATTGACAAAGCCGTTCTTCCTTGCGTAGTCCTCTAAGAAATGTTTTTGGTTTGTGATACTGTTGGATTCGCCCTGTAGCTCATCATCACGGGAAAGCCTTTCATACAGGGCGGTAATCTTGATACTGTTTAATTGTTTGCTCATTATATAACCCCCGTTCTGTTATGATGTAACGCTTTTTAGTTCCTTATAACACTATCACGTTCGGGTCTGTGACAACATAGCTGCTGTGCATTTGCATAAGCGACGGTTTGACGAAAAACCTTGTCTTGCCGCTGCCGGAACCGCCGATCACAAGGATATTTTTGTTTCTTGCATATTTCGGCTGCTTCGGGCGGCTGTTCATGGTGAGCCGTTCCGTCTGTGTCAGCGGGATATTGTTCTCAAATACCGGGTCGGTGTAGGGCTTTATATCGTCGGCGGTTCCCCAACGCGCGGAACCGTACTCAATGCCTTTGCGGTATTTCTTCGCGTTCTTGCCTTTTAGGTAAACGGCAAGCCGGATAATCACCGCCCCGGCAACGCCGATCAGCAGGTCAGCGGGGTGGAAGCTGGGCGCGGCACTGGCAAAGGCGGCTGTGAAGCCCTCCCCAAGATGTAAAATCTTTTGGCTTGCGTCTATGCCGGGGGAAAGCCGGACAGCCGCGCCCACCTTGTCGAACAGGTACACAAAGAGCAGATACGGGAGATTGAGAATAAGCAGCTTTTTGATTTCCGGCTTCATAGCGATACCTCCCTGTCCTTGTGTTTGGTCTGCTGGCGGCTGGCGTTCAGCTCCTTTGCCTTTTCCCGGAAAGCGGCTAATGCCTTTCGGATTGAGGGCTTTTTATCCTGCGTCAGCTTCTTTGCGGAAAACTCCTTGAAAGCGGCGGTCAGCGCGTCCGCGTCCCTGCCCTTGAAGAATACAAGGTAGCGGGGCGGGGTTTCCGTCGCGTCCTTTTTCAGCGCAAAGTCGATACCATATTTTTTCGCTGTACTCTCAAAGGCTTTGATGTTGTCCTTTGTGATCTCAATGTTGGAAACGCCTGTATTCTGCTTCATAAGCTGCTTTAGGGTCTGCTTCCCGTGGGGGATTGCCTGTCTGTCAAGCTCTTTCTTTGCCTGTGAGAGCAGCTTTTTGATTGCCTTTTGCAGCACTTCGGCGGTCAGCTTCCCGGTCTTGATATACAGGGCAACGGTTTTTTCGTTGATTTCGTCCTGCATGGGGTCTGTCCCTCCTTTCGGGGTAGTCTATGGGGCGGCGGTCAGATACGCACCCGCAGCCCGTTTAAGTCGTCGGCTCTGATACCCACCAAGTACCATTCCTGCGCCATATTCATTTCAATGCGGGTCGGCTTCCACTTGCCGCGTGTGAACACGTCGAAACAGTCCCCGCAATGCAGCCCGCCGTAATAGCTGGCAAGGTCAAAGCGAATGTCGTAGCGGTCTGTGCGCTCGTCAAATACCAATGCTCCCGTCATTTTCTGTGCCATAATAAAATCCTCCTTTTGTGGTTGTGGGTGGTTACAGGCTTTCGCCCTCGTTGCATGAATAATAGTCCGGGTCGCCGTACTGCGGCTTTTTCGGTGACAGTGCGCCGCTTGCCATGTCATGGGCGACAAGGGAAGTGTAATAATTGCCGATAGTGGACGGGGCGTTGAAAAGGGCTGCTTTCAGATATTGCTTGATGTTGCGGATTTTCGTTGTGTTCTCCCGCATACAGTCAAGCACAAAGCGGATATGCTCGCCGTCCAGTTTCATAAACTTAGATTTCACAAGCTCTGCCGGGTAGTCGTCCCCCGCAATCCGTACCCGCTTTCTGGCGGTGCATACGGTTTCAAGCATGAGGTCTACAATCTCGTCAAGCCTGTCACTGTCAAACTTCATGTCCTGTTTGAGAATGTGGTAGTCGATATTGTCCTTGATGATTTCCCGGTATATATCAACTGCGCTCTGTGCTGCCGCTTCCGTTCCTTTCCGTTCCGGCGGCGTAGCCGCTTCTCTGCAAGGAGAGGGGTTAGGGGAAAGGATAGGAATGGAATGGGTACTTTGTTCATCAGTAATTATTTTTTCTTTTTTTGGTAAGTCAGTTCTTTGTATATCTTTATTTAATTGCGTTGGATTTTCCAACGTAGGTTTTTCCAATGTTGGTTTTTCCTGCGTTGGATTATCCAATGTTGGATTTTCCAATGTAGGTAAATCCGGCGTAGGCGGCTGCGGCTGCTCGAATATCACATAGTCCGCGCCCCGCAAGCGTCCTTTCTCGTCGCGCTCCCTTGACCGGACGATATACCCGGCGCGTTCAAGCTCCTTAATGGCTTCGCGGATAGCGTCTATCTTCTCCCGGTTGATAAGGGATAAGCCTTTCAAGGTGTAGTCCCAATCTTCGGGGAGTGACAGCATTTGCGACAACAGCCCCTTTGCCTTTAGGGAAAGCTCCTTGTTGCGTAGGTGGTGGTTGCTCATTACGGTGTAGCCCTTGTTCCGTTCCACTCTGAAAACTGCCATAGTTCATAGCTCCTTTGCTTTGGATTTGTTACGCAGTAGAAGCGCGGTTTCGGGGGATAAGGTATAAATCCCTTGCCGCGCCAGATACGCGCCCGCAAAACCGCTTGTAGCAAGGCTTTTTCTGCCCCTACTGCGTAACAAAGGGCATGAAAAAAGCGGCGTTCCTGTTCTCCCATGTAGAGAGTAAGAAACGCCGCTTCTGCGTCGTATTCAGTTTTTAGTACAATACCCTGCTTGTCCGTCGCTCGAAAAACCTTGATTTTCCAGTGTTTTCAAAAGTATCGTTATCTAACGTCAGCTTTCCAAAGACCAAGTTTCCAGAATATGATAAAAGACATTGAAAGCGGTCTGATAAACTGCGTGATTACGAAAGATTTATCCCGTCTGGGGAGAAACTATCTTGATTGTGGGTTATATCTGGAAGTTTTCTTCCCAGAGCATAACGTGAGGTATATAGCGGTCAATGACGGCGTAGATACCTTGAATAAATCTGCTATGGACATCACGCCTTTCCGCAACATTTTAAACGAAATGTATGCCGCTGACATATCTGTTAAGATAAAATCGGCATATCGGGCGAGGTTTCAACAGGGGAAATTCATGGGAACTACCGCCCCTTATGGCTATATCAAAGACCCTGCCGACCACAACCATCTGCTGATAGATGATAAAGTGGCACATGTTGTAAAAGAGATATTCGACCTTGCATTAAAAGGGAATGGAGTTGCCAAAATTTGCAGACATCTTAATAAACAGCATATCCTACGCCCTGCCGCTTATGCGGCGGAGCGTGGCGAAACAGGCTTTGAACGTCATTTTGAGGGGAACGAGGACAAACGCTATATTTGGAGTGGGAACAGCGTGAGGAGCATTTTAAGAAGCCCGATATATGCGGGAAATCTTGTAGGCTACAAACGGATTGCCGCCAATATGAAAAGCAAGAAACGCCCCTCTAAGCTGCCCGAAGAATGGGAAGTGATACCCAATACCCATGAGGGAATAGTCACGCAGGAGGAATTTGATATTGTCCAACAGCTTATTACAAGTCGTAGGCTTCCACAGAACAAGGGAGGATTTGTAAATATTTTTGCAGGCGTTATCAAGTGTGTGGACTGCGGATGTGCTCTGCGGGCAATGAACGTACACAGGAGGAAACGCCCAGAGATTATCGACTGTGTACAGTATTCATGTAATAATTATGCAAGAAACGGAAGAAGCGAGTGTAGTGCCCACAATATAGAAGCAAGGGATTTATTCAATGCCGTTCTTGCCGACATCAACTGTTTTGCGGATATGGCAGTGAATGATGAAAAGGCGGTCAGGGCCATAGAAAAGCGGCTCACGGAAACAGACCAGAGCAGGGCGAAAGCATTAGAGAAAGAACGTAAGAAGCTGAACAAACGCCTTGCGGAACTGGACAGGCTGTTTTCCTCTCTCTACGAGGATAAGGTCATGGAGCGTATTACCGAGCGGAATTTTGAGATGATGTCGGGGAAATACCAGAAAGAGCAGCTTGAAATTGAAGCAAGGCTGAAAGAGGTGACGGAAACTCTTAATGAAAGCTACGAGAAATCACGGGGAATCCGTGACTTCCTCGCCCTTATCCGAAATTATCAAGGCTTAAAAGAACTGGATGCAACAGTTATAAACGCACTCATAGACAAGATACTTGTTTCGGAGCGTGAGAAGATGGCAGACGGAACAGTGAAGC
>OFGI01000786.1_pt1 | contig 17007 bp, 14 predicted proteins | sample 1521751 | NCBI WGS metagenome assembly OFGI01 (sample SAMEA3504115, study PRJEB24116) | mouse gut metagenome | biome: mouse gut; feature: mouse-associated habitat; material: faeces | place: Denmark | collected 2011
AAAAGCCCGTTGTCAAAGATTATTCAAAGAAAAATCTTATTGACACCACCGAGGACAAATTTACACAAAGCCCCAGCTTGATGCATTGGGCTGACATCCAAAACCTCAAAATCGCCGCCGCAAGTTACAGTCAGGCAGGTTCGATTGCGGAGCTTGAAAAGCAGATTGCCGCCAAGTCCGCACTGGCAAAAACAGCCCGTGAAAGCCTTGTGGAAACCGAGCATAAGCTGAAAGATTTAGGGCAGGTTTTGAAATATGCGGAGCAGTACAAAACCAACCATATCTATCATGTGCGCTACCAGAAGTCAAAGGACAAGGACGCATATTTCCGGCGGCATGAAAGCGAACTGATCCTCCATGACGGTGCGGAAAATATGTTAAAACGCTTCGGCATCAACCCGAAAACAGTTGACATCGAAAAACTCCGCAGCGATTACAATGCGCTTTATGCCAAAAAGCAGGAATTACAGAAAACCTATAAATCCGCTGAAAAGGAAGCTGCTGACATGAACCGCAAGCTGGATAACCTCAATCAGTACCTTGACCGCACTCCGGAACCATCACAAAATACAGACAGAAAAACGGATAAAGGGATAAATTCCCTCTAAATTCGACACCAATAAAAAGAGGTGAACCGCAGAGCATTTTCTTTCTGCCCTGCGGTTCACCTCTTGTGGTACAAAACCCCTTATTCTCTTTGATATATCCCTTGCCCCTAACTTTGTTCTTTTCCTCTTTTTCCGTACTTTCATTCACTAAACCTCATATTTAATATTCACTGTACTGTAATTCACACCAAACGATATGTAGTGTAGTCTATAAAGGAGGTGAATTACAATGCAGAATTCCAAAATTAACCTTGCTGATGCAATCCGTGAAGCCCGAACTAAGTGCGGACTATCACAGGAAAAACTCGCAGAGGCAGTCGGATTGTCCAACCATGCAATCATTAAGATTGAATCCGGAGAGGGTAATCCCAAATTTGAAAACTTATACAAAATCGTTACATATCTGAAGATGTCAACCGATAGGATTTTTTATCCCGAAACCAAAAATGAACGCCCGAATCTTCAGAGACTCACAATGGAGCTTTCCGATTGCAGCGAAGATGAAGCTGAAAGGCTTCTCCCTGCTGTACGGTATCTGCTGGAACTAATGCACAAATAATCTGATAGGAAAAGCAAAACAGAGCCGATAAACCGTACTTTCTCACAAGTTCATCGGCTCTGCGTCTAAGTGTCTGGCTCTTTGATGACGGTCACTTGCAAATTCTTTGCTTTAATCAAACTATCTTGCTTGCATTTCGGGCAGTAGAGCGGAAAATGTTTCAATTCTGTATCCTCTCGCATTTACAACCTTGTTTTATTTCCACAAGCAGGGCTGTGTATTCATTCTATTTTTTCCATAATGACATCTCATTTCCCATAGCAAAAGTCAAAAAATCATTATACCCAAATCGTTATTTTCTGATTTGGGTTTTCTTCACTATGGAAACTAATATGGTATAGTTCTCTATCTTTCTGAAATGCTGACAGCTTCAACCGCAACACTTCCGCCCCTTACAATCTCAATCCTGTTTACAAACTTTCTTTTCAGCAAAGCTATCAAATCATCATTCCTGTTTTCTGTCTGGGTACATTCCAAAAGAACAGTAGTGCCATCATAGTCAATAATTGCAACCCCGAATACTTTTGAAATCCGAAACAGTTCCGTTATGTCTGCATCTGAACAATGATTCACCTTAACAAATAAGATTTCTTTCATGTGAATAGGTGTATCTGTATAATCCACCACTTTGATTACCTCAACACTTCTGCTAAGCTGCTTTTTTATCTGCTCAAAAGTCCTGTCATCGCTTGTTAAACTGATTGTCATTCGTGATATAGTACTGTCCTCAGTAACTCCGACTGTTAAGCTGTCCAGATTATAAGACTTTCCGGAAAACAAACCCGAAATACGGGCAAGCACACCTATTTCATTTTCAACAAATAAACAAATCCATCTTTTTTTCATTCTCCGCTTTCCTCACTTTCCAAAATCATGTCATTAAGGGAGTTCCCCGGCGGTACAATCGGCATAACATTAGCTTCTCTGTCTATGATAAACTCAATAACTGTAGGTGTTTTTGTATTCTGTTTTGCACTGTTCAAAGCTGATTTTATATCCTCTGCCTTTGTGACACGGATTCCTTTTGCACCATAACTTTCTGCCAGTGCAATGAAATCCGGCGTATATTCCGGGCAGCAATGATCAGGCTGGTTACAACCTATTTCACAGCTTCTCCGATAACGCATACAGGTACTCGAATACCGCCTGTCATAAAACATTTCCTGCCATTGCCGCACATTCCCTAAATATCCGTTATTCAGTATGCAGATAATAATTGGCAGTTCATAAACAACCGCAGTCGCCATTTCCTGAATATTCATCTGCATACCGCCATCGCCAGATATGACAATAACATCCCTATTGGGATTTCCAAGTTTTGCTCCGATTGCAGCCGGAAAACCATACCCCATTGTTCCCAAGCCGCCCGATGTCAGCATTTGATTATTCTCAACAATATCAAGAAATTGTGTTGTCCATAATTGATTTTGACCTACATCCGTAGCAACAATAGCATCTTGGAACAATTCATTTATGGATTGAATAATCATCTGCGGTGTCAAACCCACTTTCCCCATATCAATCGGATATTCCTTTTTCCAACGGTTGATTTCATCTGTCCACTCTGAAATATGAAGCGGCTGTGCCTTTTCAAGCAAAGCGCATATTGCCTTTTTTGCATCAGCTACAATAGGAACGTCCACATCAATATTGCGGGAAATAGATGCCGCATCCACATCAATATGGATAATCTTTGCATTTGCTGCAAATTCTTCTATTTTCCCCGTAATGCGGTCATTGAACCGTGTTCCTATTGAAAAAAGAACATCACAGTTACTGATCGCTGAATTAGCAGCATAACTTCCATGAATACCTATATTGCCAACATATAAACTGTTCGTTGTAGGAATTGCCCCTTTCCCCATGATAGTAGTAATAACAGGTACACCTGTCAGCTCCGCAAGCTGTGTCATTTCTTTATTTGCATGGGCAATATTAACTCCGCCGCCTAAAAGAAAAACAGGTTTCACCGCACGATTTAAAATGTCCAGTGCTTTATTTAACTGCCCCGCATGTACGGAAGTATTCGGCTTATAACCTCTGACCATGATTTCTTTTGGGTAAAAATCACTGCCATAAGCCCTCTGGACATCCTTTGGCAGATCAACAACCACTACCCCCGGTTTTCCAGTCTTTGCAATATAAAACGCCTTTTTAATCGTTTCTGCCAAATCTTCCCTCTTTTGTACCATTACAGCATACTTACAGATACTTCTTGTAACACCCACAATATCCACTTCCTGAAAGGTATCATTTCCAATAAGGTGTGTTGGCACCTGTCCCGTAAAGCACACCAGCGGAACACTGTCATAATTTGCGGTAGCAATTCCTGTGACGAGATTCGTAGCCCCTGGTCCACTTGTAACAAGACAGACACCAACTTTTCCCGTAGAACGTGCGTAACCATCCGCCGCATGGATTAAGCCCTGTTCATGACGTGGCAGAATCACATCTATTTCTCTTTCTCCATACAGTGCATTAAACAGATCTATCGCCTGTCCCCCCGGATAAGCGAACAATGTATCAACGGCTTCTTCTTTTAGTGCTTTCACAAATAAATCTGCACCTGTAATCTGTTTCATAACATCCTCCATTTCTAAATGCGTGTGCTTGCACGCATTTTGCTTATTTTTATAGGAAACGACTCCTGTCGTTTCCCATTGCATTGCCATCTGACAGCGCCTAAACCTACTGATTGATTCCTTCTACAAACATCTGCACACTCTCTTTTATGTACACATCTTTTTCAACATCTGTAAGTTCTTTTCCGAACGATGCATTCAGAAATGTGTAGCCGAATGTCGCCGAAAATACCGTCAATGCCAATGCCTTAAAATCTTTCTCTGGTATTTTTCCCATCTCACACATCTTATTCAGATAATCAGTAAATGTTATCAAAAAAGCCTGTGGGACTTTCATAATGAGCTGTTTGGTTTCCTCATAGAGCTGTGGCGCCCTCAGACCGATTGACAGATTGACGAAGTCCGGTGTCATCCTGTCAATATATGCCCTCATGAACATTTCCAAGTCTGCCTGCAAGTCCCACTTTATATTCTCAAAAATCTCCGGTGTGACATTCGCCCGCCAGCCTGTCTGGTTTGCTCCTTGTATAACAATATCCTTTTTACTCTCAAACTTGCGGAATAAGGTACATTCATTTACACCAGCGACCCTTGCAATCTCTTTTGTAGTTGTTGCGACATATCCTTTGTCCCGGACTAATTCCATTGCTGCGTCAATTATTTTCTGGCTTGTTTCATCCACATTCTGCTCCCCCTTTCTGTGAATTTATCCTTATCGACATGTTATCATGCAAGTACACGCTTTCATAATAGCAAATTGAATATCGAAAGTCAATAGCATAATTCTCAGCCAGAAAGACTTAGTATTCTAAAATATTTCCTCTATATAATCAATCAACGGGTGTAACTTTCCGCTATGCAGCATATCAAATAGAACCTCCCTGTTTACCCACTGAACACCGACAACTTCTGTTTCCTGCACTTTTATTTCAGATATATCTATATCAGCATGAAACAGCCATACATCATAGAAATCCTGAACCATTTCCCTTCTGGTATGGTAGATCATTTCAGCCTTGAATGGATTTAACATTATTCCTAATTCTTCTCTGACTTCCCGCATTGCGCCATTCAGACTGTCTTCCCCTGCAAGGACAGAGCCGCCCGTACATTCCCAACAAAGCGGATATGTTTTTTGAGGGTGGCGCTGTGAAAGCAGATACTGCCCTTGACTGTTTACAATCCATGCACTGACTGTAAGATGATATAGCCCCTTCGGAACAGGCAAACAGCGTATTAAAACCTTCCCCGTTTTTTCTCTTTTGTCGTTATATAAGTCCCACATTTCCAACATATCTATTTTCCTCTGTCCGGCAAAGGTGCATACCTCCAATCAAACAGGTAACAGTCTGCAAGACTTTCCATTTCAATCCGGTGGCATTCTGAATACTTATCATATACGCCGCAGGCAAGCATCCCTGCCCGCTTTGCGCTTTTTATCGCCGGAAGGACATCATCAAAGACAATGCAGAGCTTCGGCTGTATACCGACTTTATGTGCTGCCAGTTCAAATACATCGGAATACTCTTTGCCACGCAGGACTTCATCCGTGGAGCATAAAGCATCAAATATTTCCAGCACATCATTGTTCCTTAAACAAGGAATATATAACTTTTCGGATAGTCCAGTAGCAACCGCCAGCTTAATGCCCGTGGCTTTCATCCGCAACAGGTAATCCAGCGCATGGGGCAACAGCCTGACATTATGTGCATATTCATATACTGCCATGTCATTCCATTCCTTGACGATATTCTCTGTATTCTCAGACAGCCCGAATAAATCAATCGTGTACTGCGCTGCCTCTTTAAAACTCCGAGCGCATATTTCTGTCACATAGTTTTCCGGAACAGGCAAATTCCGTTTCTTTAAAAATGAAATGTCTATATATTCCCATATATCCATTGAATTGAGAAGTGTCCCATCCAGATCAAAAATTGCCGCTTCAAAGTTCATTCACAGCCTCCTTTCCGAAAAACAGTGATTTTAAGTCAGCCGCCGACTTTTTTATATCAGGCTGGGCAATCACTGCGGAAACAACAGCCAGACCGTCAATCCCCATAGGCTGAAAAAGCATTGCATTTTCCCTGCTGATACCCCCGATCACAACAATCGGTATATCAACTGCCCTGCGGATTCTTCCAAGTTCCTCCATAGATACAAAGCCTGCATCCGGTTTTGTCCCCGTTTGGAACATAGCACCCACGCCTAAATAATCAGCTCCGGCTATTGCCGCATTTACAGCTTCCGTTACAGAAGTGGCAGAAACACCAAGCAGCATATCTTTACCAATTACCTTCCGGGCAATATCTGCAGGAATATCTTTCTGCCCGATATGTACCCCGGCTGCGTCCACCGCCATAGCAATGTCGATGCGGTCATTTATGATAAGCGGAATGCCATATCTGTCAGTGGTCTTTTTCATTTCCGATGCCAGTACATAAAAATCCAATGATGAAATCTCTTTTTCCCGGAGCTGCACCAAAGTACATCCGCCAGCGATTGCCTGCTCCACTGCTTCCCCCAAAGTCTTTGTACTCATAAGCCGACGGTCTGTTACAAGATATAAAGAATAATCAGGTTTCATTTTCCACCATCCTTTTCTTCCTGCAGCCCATATTGATAAAGGTGCCAGAAATGATGTGTCGGTCCGCAGCCCTTCCCGATGTCAAGGGAATGCTCAATCGCCATCGTTACATAATCCTTTGCTTTTTGAACTGCCTCCCGTAAATTCACGCCTTTTGCAAGCTGTGAAGCAACGGCAGAAGAAAAGGTACAGCCTGTCCCATGCGTATTTTTCGTATCAATCCGGGTAGTGTCAAAATGACAGATTTCTTTTCCGTCAAACAACACATCCACCGCATTCCCTGCTGCATGACCGCCTTTGACAACAACCGCCCTGCACCCAAAAGTATGGATTGCTTTTGCAGCTTTTTCCATGTCCGCAACCGATTTGATTCTGCCTCCCGTTATTTTTTCCGCTTCCGGAATATTTGGTGTCAGTACGTCAGCAAGCGGGATAACCGTCCCGATCAGCGTTTTAATTGCCGCAGGTTCCATGAGTGGACAGCCGTTCTTTGCATACATCACAGGATCAATCACAATATTTGCCGGGTGGTAATATTTCAATTTCGTGGCAACTTCATTCATACAGTCCGGTGTGGAAAGCATACCGACTTTCACTGCATCAACTTCAATATCTTCAAAAACAGCATCAATCTGTTTGCCAATCATATCCGGGCTGACATCCTGAATACCGATTACCCTGTCTGTGTTTTCTGCCACAACAGATACAATGACGCTCATTCCAAATACACCATGTGCGGAAAATGTCTTTAAATCTGCCTGTATGCCCGCACCGCCGCTACAGTCAGAACCTGCAATACTCAATACTTTTTTCATTGTATGATCCTCTCCTTTGCTTCTTTTGGGAAAACAATAAATAAAGTTCCGTCACTCACTGATATACTGCTTTCCCGGTCAATAAATTCGTTGCTTACCCCGACAGGAAATGTATTGGTCAATACTGCGTTATTCAGTTCATATTTCAAACCGCATAAAGTTACTCCCTCCGCTTTTGTGGAACAGGAGAATACGGATACATATCCACATGGCATTTTCTCAAAACAAAGCCTGTCATTGGTGATCGCTGTAATGACGGTGCCATTGTCGAATAAGAAACCACGCATATTGTTTGCGGATAAATAAGCAAGCACTTGTAAATTAGCCATTGTGTGGTCTATACGCCCTCCCGTCCCGCAATAAATGTGGAAGCTGGTATATCCCGCCCTGATACCCTCACGGACAGCCGCAAGCGTATCGGTATCGTCCTTTTCTGCACTTAACACTATGGTATTGGAGTGTTTGGGAGTACATTTAAGGGTATCAAAATCCCCGATTACAAGATCAGTCCTGATGCCCTGTTTCTCCAGACAGCACAGCCCCGCATCAGCAGCTATCACATAATCCCCCGTGACTGGCTGAAAATCAAGTCCATAATTTTCACCTGCACCTACTACATAACAAATTTTATCCTTCATACCTTTTTCCTCCTATATGCCATATTCCAAAAATCAAGCTCCAGATAACTCGCCCTCTCAAAAATACTGCATAGCTTTTTCTGGTCAGCTTCAGAAAGGCTCCCGCATTTCTTATCTGCAAAGCCACACCATTCCTTGCAGCTTTCAGCATATCGGTCATCGGCATAATCCTGAATGAAGTCCCAATACTTTGATTCCCGGCTTTCCGGTTGCTCTGCAAGTTTCCGGAATATATAGCTGTAACTCAGCATACACGGAAGTACCGCCATGAGTATTTCATACCCATTCCCACGCTCCGCAGTTTCAAACAGGAAATCAATATAATTCTGGTTTTCCGGCAACAGAGCAATAAATTCTATGTCATCATCCGTCATGCCGAACTGCCTCAGATAGTTCAGCCGAACCGCTGACTCTGTATCTGTAACAAAGTTCAGGATAGAATAGTAAAGCTGGATTTCCCTTAATGTTTCCGCATGGTATATTGCCTTGCCATACACACGGGCATAATTTTTCAAATAGATACTGTCCTGTATCATGTATTCCTTAAAATCCTCAATAGAGAGTTTTCCGTCCTTCATATCCTGCACAAACAGAGTGGCGCTACACTTGTCCCAGACAGGCTTATTCTGTTTCAAAATACTTTCCATAAATGACATTTCCATTTCCTCCTTGTGATAAAAAAATAGAGCTTCCAAATCATCAGAAGCTCTTTCAGACGCAGTACGGCGTAAGAAATTGCTTCCCTACGCCGGTATTAGCCGACAGGTCAAGAGGTCAGGTCTTACCTTTTTCAACTTGTTCAGTTCCCTCGCAAACACATATCATTCTTATTCAGTTAAAAACAAAAAGGACATTCCATGTGTAGGGAATATCCTAAAAAATACGGTATCGTATCGTTCAGCTCCCTACGTTGGTATTAGCCAACAGGTTCAAAGGGTCAGGTTTTACCTTCTCAACTACACTGTAGTCCCCCTGCTTAGATAATAGTATAGGTGATATGGGATTGAAAGTCAATAGACCTCCCCCTCAAAAACTATAACATTTTGTCTGTTACTTTTCACACGGTAGTCGGCATAAAAAAACAGGCTTCCCTGCCCACGCTTTAAATGGGTAGGAAAGCCTATTTTCACTTTCAATTATTCCGCTTCAATCAATACAAGCTGTTCAAATTCCGTATCTGTCATATCCCGCAGTTTTCCGATTACCCTATGGGATAACTCCGTCATATCAGCATCATCAAGGTGTGGCAAGGCTCTTTCAATGTCCGCTATAACCTCATTCCTGCCTTCTCCTGCAAATATGCAGATTAAATTGCTTTCTTCCACTGTAAACTTTGTATTCATATTTTTACATCTCCCTATGATTTTTCTTTTCATTTTCCTTTGCTTCATGGTCTTTGCCCTGACCGGAAACAATCGCCTTTTTCTCCGCAAGGCGGGCTTTTAAGGAAGTCCTTGCTGCCGGACGCTCCTGCTCCCTTCTGTTTTCTTCCTTTTGGGCTTTCTCCCCTGCCCCGTTATTCAGCACGTTGTCAATCATGTTATAGTTGTTTTCTTCCAGTTCCTCAATCTTGGCAAGGGGCTTGTATTCCGACAGCTTTTCAAGCAGTTCCGCCGCCTTCTTTGTTTCCTCCGGCTCTGCGCCCTCCACAAGCACATTGGCAAGCCAATCTGTCATATATCCGGTATCGCCTTTTTCTATGGCTTCCGCCCCGTCCGCCACATTTTCCGTCATGCTCTGTATGCTGTCATGGTATTGGTTCCGGTCATAATCATACACAAAACGGTCAAACTCTACCGCAAGCTGTTCCGCAGGCGTCAGGTCAGGCATACGGATTTCCCACACCCTCGCTTCCATTTCCTCGCTCATCTTCCCGTCAATCTCCATGTCGGGCAGCTTCGCCGCAAGCTGGGCGATTACTTCCATCGCCTGCGGATTGTCCTTTATTTCAGGGATATAGTCTAATATCTCTAAATCAATCCGCCTGCCGGACAGTATATCCATTTCCGTATCCTGATATGGTTCATCGCCCGGTTTATGGATACTGACGCCGATTGCGGGTATCCCGTTCATGCGCTCCGGCGGTATCTGCTTCCAGATAGCGATTGCTTCATCAACAGTAGGGATATTCTCATAAAACTCGCCTAAATTGTGGAACTCTCCGCACTCCGCAACGGTCAGCGTGACTTCCGGCTCTGCCCGCTCCGGGAATAAAGCTGCCCGCAGCCCTTTTTCCTCATGGTTTTCTCCGTCAAATATCGTGATCCGGTCAGTTTCCGCATTGAACTCTATGGAAAAGTCCAGCCTTTCCCCCTGCTGAATCTGTGCAAACTCCCCGATGTCAATCCGCTCTCCATACTGCCCCATATCCACAAAAGGCAGCCTGCACTCCGCATAGGCTCTGCACAGCCCTTCCGCATCAAGACCGCTTGTATTCTTAAACCACCGTTCCTCGTCATTCATGCGGATATTGAAAAGGCTTATCAGCTCATGTTCTCTTGCTTCACGCACTCTGTCAAGATATTCCTCCACATTCGGAAGGTACGTTTCAAGCGTTCCCGTCCTTTGGGCGGTAATCGGGTTTATATCCACTTTTATGCCGCCAATAGAAAGCCCGTCTGCATTGAATGTGTCAAACAGCACATCTTCACGCTCGTTTGTGGAAAGTTCCACCGCCACGTCAAGGTCAGAGCCGTTCCGCTCCAATCCCCGGCATCTGCTCCCGGTTACTGCCACGTCCACAATCTCCGCATCAATGCCGGATTCATCAATCTTTGCCTGCACATGGCATTTTACGGTTTCCTCAATCTCTGACGGGTTCATTTCGCTGATCTCATGGAATAATTCATCGGTCTTTGCCTTGAAGTCTGCGACCACATTTCCCTTCGGTTCGATTTTGTCTGCCGCTTCCACCCTTTCCATCAATCCATCATAATCAATCGGTATCAGTTCATCATCCGCCTGTATGTTGCCTTCCAGAGCGCTCCGGTGCGCCGGCTCTTTTAAGTCTGCCACAATCTCATCAAGTGCCTGTCTGATTGTTATATCCGGATTATCATACACACCACCGTCCAATTCCCGGTAATCCATATCGTAAATTGTGTAATCATACCCTTCACTGGCTTCCTGAATACTGATATAGCGGTCTGCCAACTGGAAAGCAAGCTCTGTTTCTTCCCTGCCCGTTTCCCTGATACTGGTATCTATGTATGGGTTTTCCCACTCCATAAATGGTACATCTTCCACGATATGCTTCTGGTTGGCTGTCGGCATGAGGTGTTCCATTTTTCCCTGTTCATAGAGGGTGTCAAACCTGTCCATATAGAGGGAAACATCATCAAGACCGCTGCTCTTTAGCTGATGCTTAAACCGCTGTTTTACAAAATCCTTTATTTCCTCCGGTGACATTTCCCGGTGAACCCTCACCTTGTCAAAACCGACCTCATGATATAAAGTCTGCAAATCTTCCATGAAGCGGCTGCTTTCCCCTGCCGCCTTGCTATGCGTAAAATCCAGTGACAGACAGTTTTCATGGTTTCTGACATGAATCAGGTCAAACTCGCTGCCATTAACATTGAAACCGAAGGTTGCCCTTGCCATATCCGACTTATCTTCCATATCCTTTTCCCGGTACTCGGCAAACTTCCCCATTGCTTCCGGAAGGCTGTCAAAGCGCTCTAATCTGCTCTTTTCCGGGCTTCCGTCCGCCCATGTGGATAAATCTTCAATGACATAATAATAAACCTTATCATTGTTGTCCGGCTCTGCCGCAATATTTTCTGCCGCTACTTCCTCTAAAATTTCTGCTGTTTCCTCCATGCCTGGAGATTTCTCGGCGCTGACTTCCGCCGATATGGAAAGTTCTTTTGTAAACTCCGGTATCTCTCTGTAACCAACGGAATCCACATAATGGCTTGTGTTCTCCCCGTCCTGATGCAGCACCACCACATCACTGACAGAAAGGGAATGCCCGGCAAAGTCTGCCGGGTGGTCTATATTAAACCGGGTATAAATATCTTCAAGGCTCATGCCCTCCTCCAGCTCCCCGATATAGACCAGAGTGTAATTCTCTTTAGAAACCGGGATACCTTTCATTTCAAGATAGTCCATCGCCATAAAACGAATATCCCTTGTTTCTTCCGTATCTTTAAGCTGATAGATGCCAAACCTTCCCTCATTGCCAAATAAAAGCTGTGCTTCCCGGTTGGGTTCGCTGTCCTCTAATTCCCGTTTCATGGACTGGTATTCCAGATAAGCGTTCCAATCATCCTTTTCTACGCCGAACAGCCCTTCATGCTCCTGTAATGCCGCCTTATCCTCCACAAGTGTTTCTGAACCGTCTGAATGGAGCTGGTACATTGACACATCTTCCCCAAACAGCTCTGATGCCTTATCCCTTGTCAGAGGGAGCATTTCATCCCAAGAATACCCGTATTCGTGCATCTCCGACAATCCCACCATCCCGTCCGGGAGAGCGTCAATTTCTTCCTCCGCTACCTTAATTGTTTCCCAAAGAAGCGGCAGATCGTCTTTCTGTTCCGCAAGGGAATGTGCAAGGGAAGTGGTCTTATACATATCATCCAGCTTATAAGCATGGTTCATAATCAGGTTGCGCTCATCACTGTCATAAACCGACCTGTGAAATTCCATGCGGTTAATAAGCTGTTCCGCCTGTACGGTTGCCGGGAACTCCGAAGCGGCATGAATCTCCTTTTTGCCCATATCCACCTCAAAATCATAAAACTGCGGATAACCGTCATTCACCCCGCCGCTTTTCATAATTGTTACACATTCAAAGCCTTTTTCTTTCAAATAGTCCGTAACACTCCCACCCCACTCATTTCCTTCGCCGGGCAGCATATCATATAAAGCATTTTCCACTTCTGACTGCATATTTGTGATTTTAATGGTTTCATATTCCCCGCTGTCCGGCATGGAGATTCTCACAACCACATCAGCGTACTCAATCGGTTTATTTGCCTTTTCTCGTTCTTCCTGCAACGCCTTAAAATCGGTTATCTCATAAGTATCCGTATTGTAAGCGTAATCTAAGTGGTATTCCTCCACTTCCTCGCTCCGCTCATTCCCAAGCAGCGTTACCCACGCCCCGGCTCTTTCAAGGTAGGCTTCCACGCTCTGCCTGTCATCGTCTTTCATATCATGCAGGGAATTAAAAAGCTCTGTCCGTTCCATACCCCTAACGCTCAAAAGGTCATATTCTGAACGGTCTGTATTCGCCACAAGCAGAATGATGTCCTCCTGCGTCTGTTCTGCAGCACGTTCTTTATCAATCTCCAAAAGCTGTGCTTCAATCCCCTTTATCAGCTCCGAGGAAGTCCGGCGTATCGTATCAAGGGAAGATTTTAACTCCGGCATTTCCTTTCCGCTGCTCCACCCGGCAATATACCCAAAAGAATAGTCGGACGTATCAATCCCGAAGTGCTGGCAGACGGTGTAGGCGATGCTCTCCGCTTCCACTTCCTTTGTTTCCCTGTCTTTGGCAATCCCTGTTTCCTGTTCAATCTCCTTTGCATGGAGTTTTGCGTGTGCTACCTCATGCACTCCGGTTTTTGCAGTCTGCGCTTCTCCCATGCCTTCCTTGATAGCGATAGGGTGGTTTAAGTCAATAAAATAGCCTTTCCTGTCACCCTCCATGCCCTCATAGCGGATTGGTACAGGGGAAACCCTTGCAAGTGCTTCCATAAAATCCCGGTAACGCTCTACATCCCCATGCAGCTCGCTCACGCCGAGTCCGGGAAGCTCTTTCCCGTCCGTCTGCGAATAATCAAACACTGTGACAACCCGGAAAGCGGGTATCTTTATCTCCACTTCCTCCACAACAGGCATCCCGTCCCGGTCAAGCACAGGCTCATTCGTGACCGGATCAATCTTTTCCTGTTCCTCTTTGATTTTATAAGGCGAAGGCGCAAGGATACGGATACCCCTCTCGCCCCTGTTCACATGGCGCTCAAAATTCTTCTGCCATGCCTTATACCCGGCAACGTAGGTTGCGTCAGGGCATTGCATCTCTATGAGCTGGATATTGTTTGCGCTGTAATTATGGAATTTTGACATGGTATTCAGGTAGCTTTTGTATTTTTCTCCCTCAAATAATTCCTTTAAGCCTTCCTCCAGCCTGTCCGTTATCTCCTTTACTTTCTGTTTTTCAGTTCTCGCATCTGCCATCTGGTTATTTCTCCTTTTCCTCCATAAAAAACAGGGACAGATAAGTTTCCCTCTCTGCCCCTGTTCCGGATATTTTTATTTGCAGCTATCTTTATAAACATTCCTCTTTGCTTTTTGGCTTTACCTTATCCTGCTCCGGCGCTTTCTTCTGCCCTGCCTTTTCTTTCATCTGTGACAGTTTATCCTTTACGGACACCCGCCCTCCTTTCTCCGTTTCCTTCCCGGCATCCAGACTAGAAGAAAGCCGATCCAGCTTTTCAAATGCCTTATCTATCCCGTCAATCTTCTTCCGAAGGTTCTCCACCGCCTTTTTTACAGGCTTATTGATTACCCTTGTCATGCCGACACCCGGCTTTTCATCCGATACCTCTTTCGTGCCTTTCCCGGCTAACAGCCTGCCCACATTGGAAACGCTGTTCCCGATCTGCTTCAGTTCGTCCCCGATGCTGTCAATCTGGTTGGCTGTCTTTTCACAGTCTGTCATCACATCAACCAGACGTTCCCGGTAATCGGAAAGCATGGACTTCACGCCGGTGATTCCTTTCTGGAGAACCTTGCACATCTCCGCTTTTCCTTTTTCCTTAAAGGCGTTGACAGTCTGTGCCGCTGTTTCCACCAAATGGTTTCTTACCGCTGTCAGACGTTCCGACAGGCTCGTGATTTTCCCCTGAAGGTGCGCCACTTTATCCATGAGCTTCTCTGTCACAGATTTTGGCTGGTTTTCCTGTATCTGTGAAAGCTGTTCCCGGACTCCCTGTAATTCATCCACCATTGCGCTAAGCTGCATCTGCATACCCGCCACATACCAGAAAATCCCCATAAAATCCTGTGACTGCCCGTCCATATCCTGCTGGTTAAGCAGTTCTATAAGCTGCTTTAATACCTCATTTTCTTCCATGACCTGTTTTGTGTTCTGTTCTGCTGTTTCCATTTTCGCCCTCCTTATAAACTTTCTTCCTTTCCTTTTCCCTTTGAAATCTCCGGCTTTTCCGGCATTTTCTGTCCATAAGCCTTCTGCCGCATCTCAGCAAGTTTTTCTTTTACGGAAATGCGCCCTCTCGGACTGTCGGCTAACATCCTCTCCTTCCCATGCTCCGCCACTTTTTCCGATACCGCCCGGTTAATCTGCGGTTTAAAAGGCGCATCCGCCACAGCTTCCGCTTCACGCTCCATTTCCTCTGTGTCCATTTCCTCCTGTTCCCCGTCATTCTCCGGCTCATCGTCCATATCAATCCCATCGCCGCCCTTTTCATCCATGTTCAACAGGGCATTTAATTCCGTCAGGCGTTCCAGTTTCTCCGCAAGCTCCGCTTCCTGCGGGAATGGCTTTGTAACCTCCACTTTTGCGGTTTCAAGCTGATGCTCCACGTTTTCCAGTTTCTGTGCCACTTCTTCCATTCTCTTACCCATGCCCTCTAAGGCATTGCTTAACCTCTGTAAATTTCCTAATGGATCAGCGCCGATTTCCACCTCATGACTGATGCTGCCTTTCAAATTGACCGTAAACTTGGAAAAGAACGAATCATAGGAAACACTCATTTTAAATCCCTGATATTCCCCGATTGTGACTGCCATATTCGGCTGTTTTGCGCTCCGGCACATATCAATCAATGCTGCCCCGGCTTCTTTTTTGTCCATATATACCCGGTTCCCAATTTTTATGGAAAAGGTATCTTTATCCGGGAACTTATTCTGTGCATAGGTCTGAATGTCGGCACGATACCCCGCAAGGCGTTCTTTCATGGAAGCGATCTGTACCGGGTAATGCTTCACGATATTGTCCTCTAAACGGTACTTCTGGCTGGTGTGGTTCGCCTTTAACAGCTTTAGCTTCGATACCTGAATATCTAAATCCATCTTTTCTTTTATATAGGGATTGCCCGTTGCCAGAGCCTTTACTTCCGCATAAGTGAGCGCCGCTTCGTCTATGTCCTCACAACTCCGCACCGGAGATTTGCTCGTCATAATCTGCCCGATAAATTTCTGCTTATTTTCAATGAGCTGCCATGAGTAGCTGTCGAATGTTCCTTCCGTCACATACCGGAAAATCTTTACCTTGTCATTCATGTTGCCCTGTCTTAAAATCCTGCCTTCCTGCTGTTCAATGTCGGAAGGACGCCAAGGCACATCAAGGTGGTGCAAAGCGATAAGCCGATCCTGCACGTTCGTCCCAGCTCCCATTTTTGCGGTTGAACCTAATAAAAAACGAACCTGCCCGCTCCTTACTTTTGCGAACAGCTCCGCTTTCCTTGTTTCCGTATTGGCATCATGGATAAAAGCGATTTCATTCTCCGGCACTCCTTTTGCCATGAGCTTATCCCTGATGTCCTCATATACATTAAATGTACCATCTCCTTTCGGTGTAGATAAATCACAGAAAATAAGCTGCGCCGACTTCTGCTCTTTGGTCTGCTCCCATATCTCAAATGCTTTCTCCACACAGGTTGTTGCTTTAGAGTTTTCTTCATCCGGGAGCATAGCATTGATAAGCCGCTGGTCTAACGCCAGCTTTCTCCCGTCGTTGGTTATCTTGAGCATATTGTCAACCGTTGCGTCTACTTTTCTGTCCCGGACAGCTTCGGCACGTTCCGCCAGTGATGCTACAATATCCTTCTGGTACTCACTTGGCTTTAGCACCACATTTTCATAATCCGCTTCCGGCACAGGCAGCTTTAACATATCCGGTGTCTGAATGTCGGCACTCTCTTTAAATAATGCAATCAACTCCGGCAGATTGAAAAACTTAGCGAACCTTGTTTTCGCCCGGTAGCCTGTTCCTTCCGGCGCAAGTTCTATGGCGGTCTGTGTTTCCCCAAACGATGCCGCCCAACTGTCAAAATGCCCCAATCCCAGACGCTGTAAGGTGTTGTATTGGAGATAGCGCATATTCGTGTATAACTCTGTCATACTGTTAGAAATTGGCGTACCTGTTGCGAATGTGATGCCCTTCCCTCCGGTCAGTTCGTCCATGTACTGGCACTTTGCAAACATATCCGAAGATTTCTGCGCTTCCGTCTGTGCGATGCCCGCCACGT
>OFGI01000805.1_pt1 | contig 16549 bp, 7 predicted proteins | sample 1521751 | NCBI WGS metagenome assembly OFGI01 (sample SAMEA3504115, study PRJEB24116) | mouse gut metagenome | biome: mouse gut; feature: mouse-associated habitat; material: faeces | place: Denmark | collected 2011
GCCAGGCAAAGGTGAAGGGGTGGAAAAAGGCCGTGAAATGTGCCTTTGACTGGGCGAAGGATTCATGAGCAGCCTTGCTCTGAAGATAGATTACAGAACCGAAACAAGAAAAGGAGAAAAAGAAAATGAAGGAATTAAAAGGAACAAAGACAGAAAAGAATTTGATGGAGGCATTTGCCGGAGAATCTCAGGCAAGAAGTCGTTACACATTTTTTGCAAGCGTAGCTAAAAAAGAAGGTTACGAACAAATAGCCGGTGTATTTATGGAAACAGCTGAACAGGAAAAAGAACACGCTAAACGTTTCTTCAAATTCCTGGAAGGTGGTATGGTGGAAATTACTGCTTGTTATCCGGCCGGTGTGATCGGCACAACAATGGAAAATCTGGCTGCTGCTGCTGACGGTGAGAACGAAGAGTGGGCTGACTTATACCCTGCATTCGCTGACATCGCAGAAGAAGAAGGTTTCAAAAACATTGCAGTTGCTTTCAGAATGATTGCTAAAGTGGAAGCTGAACACGAAAGACGTTACCGTAAACTGTTGGCTAACTTGACAGAAGGCAAAGTATTCGAAAAAGACGAAGCTATCTTCTGGCAGTGCCGTAACTGCGGTTTCGTGATCGAAGGCAAGAAAGCGCCGATGAAATGTCCGGCATGCGAACATCCGCAGGCATTCTTCGAACCGATGAAGCAGAACTATTAAAATCAGATTTTAATTAAAAAATTAAGCGTCCTTATCCAATATATTGGGGATAAGGACGTTTTTTATTTGTATTCATGCGAATAAAATATATCTTTACCAGCCATTAATACTTAATTCTAATTTCTTCTGAATAGTTGGCAGAATGAGCATATCGATAAAAGACCTAAATAAGGTGTATCCGAACGGAAACCACGCCTTGAAAGACATTAATCTGGAGATACCTACGGGCATGTTTGGACTGCTCGGGCCCAATGGTGCCGGTAAATCTACATTGATGCGTATCCTGGTTGCATTAATGGAACCGTCGTCAGGACAGGTGAATATTTGCGGATACGATCTGTTCAAACAGCGGAAGGAGATCAGGGGAATATTAGGTTATCTCCCGCAGGATTTCCGTTTCTTCGCCAAATATAAGACACATGAATTTCTGGATTATGCGGCCCGTTTATCAGGCATGACGAATGGCAAGCAACGCAAGCAGGCAGTCGATGCCATGCTGGAAAATGTCGGTCTTTTCGATGTGCGCGAACGGTATGCGAATAAACTGTCGGGCGGTATGAAACGCCGTCTGGGTATTGCCCAGGCATTGATCCACCATCCGAAGGTGATAATTGTGGACGAACCGACGACAGGGTTGGACCCGGAAGAACGTATCCGTTTCCGTAATCTGCTGTCGGAAGTCAGTGAGAATGATGTGACGATTATCCTTTCCACTCATATTGTGGGAGATATATCCAGTACCTGCAACTGCATGGCGTTGATGAACAAGGGACAGGTTTCCTTTTACGGTTCTCCGCAGGATATGTTGAAACAGGCGGAAGGGAAAGTTTGGCGCATTAAAGTGACAAGTGATGAACTGCACGAGGTGGATAAGAAATATCCTGTTATCTCTACGATTCCTTCCGGTTCGGGTTGGGAAGTGCAGGTGGTGGCCGACGAGATCGAAGGGTATGAGGCTGAATCGTATCCTCCCAATCTGGAACATGCTTATGTATATTATATGGAAAATAAATTGAATCTCTGGACCAATGATTAGTAACCTTTTACTTTACCCCCTATGTCGTTTGTCAACAATATACAATCGGTAGCAAAATACGAAAGCAAGATATTGATCCGAAGCTGGTTCTTTAAGGTGTTTACCGTGCTGGCTCTTCTGATACTCGGATTCTTTGACTTTGGTATGTTGGTTGCCGACAATGGCGGAGGTATGTGGATGTTGAAAGCACTCCCTTCCAATCTCCCTTACCTGAACCTGCTTTTACTGAATACCGGGCAGGCAGTCATATCGATATTCCTTGCTTCGGAGTTTTTGAAAAGGGATAAGAAGCTGGATACCTCCGAGGTCTTTTATGTCCGTCCGTTGAGCAATGCGGAGTATGTGATCGGAAAGATATGGGGAAACCTGCGGGTCTTCCTGATACTGAACCTGATCGTCATGGGAATGGCTCTGATATTTAATTTTATAGGATCGGGCATGTCGGTAGACTGGCTATCGTATCCGGTTTATTTCCTGCTGATAAGTATTCCGACACTGATCTTTATCATCGGATTGTCCATCTTCCTGATGCTGGTACTGAAAAATCAGGCACTGACCTTTATTATCCTGTTGGGATATATTGGACTGACATTGTTTTATATCAGCGATAAGTTTTATTACCTGTTCGATTATATGGCTTATAGTCTGCCGCTGGTTAAATCGACTATCGTGGGCTTTACCAATCTGGAAGTTGTATTGAATCACCGGGCGATCTATTTCTTTGCCGGATTGGCTTTTATCTTTTTTACGATCTTTCTGTTCAGGCGGTTGCCCAATTCGTCGCGCAGTAATTATCCGTGGTTGTTCCTTTCGTTTTGTATGCTGCTGATAAGTGGGGCGGCCGGATATAAACATGTTCATTCCATCCTGGGAGAAGGGGAGGTGCGTACCCTTTACACCGAGATCAATAATAAGTATGTGAATACTCCCAAGATGATAATCAATCAATACGATATATCACTCGAACAGCAACCGGAACGAGTGGTTTCGGAGGTGGAAATGAAAGGGATGGCTTTGCAGCCGGCGACTGTTTTCACTTTTTGTCTGAATCCCGGTTTGCAGGTGGAGGAAATAAAAAGAGGAGGGAAGCCTCTTGATTTCAAGAGGGATAATCAGATACTGCTGGTCGATTTCGGTGAGGAGGTTTTACCTGGCGATACGGTATCTTTCTCTATCAGGTATAGCGGGAAAATTGACAGTAAGTTCTGTTACCTGGATATTCCGGCAGAGGTTTTGCAGAAAGAGCGCAGGGATTTCCTGTTTAATATAGATAAGCAATATGTGTTTCAGACACCGGATTATCTGTTGTTCACTCCCGAAACATACTGGTATCCGCGCCCCGGAACCTCCTACAGCAATATGAGTCCGGACTGGCAGCAGACTTATTTCAGTAAATTCGGTTTGCGAGTAAAGCCTCTTCCGGGTCTCACCCCGCTTTCGCAAGGGGAGGGAGTGAAAGGAGAGGACGGCGTTTATTCGTTTGCCTCCGAATATCCGGCACAGGCAATTTCCGTGATTGTGGGTAAGTACAAACAGCAAAGTCTGGAATCGGACAGTACATTATATAGTATATGGCACATTGAGGGAAACGATTATTATACGGCTACTTTCGACTCCATACTCGATACCATCCCCCGCTTTATCCGTAATATGAGAGATAATCTGGAACGTAACTATAAACTGAGTTATCCGTTCAGCCGTTTCTCGATTGTGGAAGTGCCTGTTCAGTTCTCCACCTATACCCGTGCCTGGTCGCAGGCTCAGGAAGCTGTACAGCCCGAGATGGTTTTATTCCCGGAAAAAGGATGTATGTTCGGCCAGCTGGATGTGGACAAGATGTGGCGTAACCAGGTGAAATGGTCGAAGCGGGGAGGACGTGAGATAACGGAAGAAGAGGCAAAGATACGTACACTGAACAACTTCTTCTGGATATTCCAGCGGCCGGAAGGAAACTATAATTTCTCATCCAGCGGCCGTGGTAATTATAATATCAGTTCGCAGGCAAACCCTTATTTCCTGTTCCCGCAATTGTATAATTACCGGTACAATATATTTTCTCCCGAATGGCCGGTCGCCAATACTGCGATCGAACTTTATCTGCAAAAGAAATCGGATAACTATGGCTGGGAGCGTGAGATCAATGGCATCAGTAACAATGAAAAAGCCAGCCTGCTGATGGAAAAGCAAACCTTTAAGGAGTTGCTGGGTAATGTGGAATACCGGGATTTGCTGGAGAATATTATCAGTTTAAAGACTTATCGGTTGTTTGCTATTCCTGAGATCAATATCGGGGTGAATGCATTCAGGGATTCGCTTTATACATTACTCGAACGGAATACTTTCCGGAATATCCAGTTTGAAAGTTTACTGGATACGTTGGGGATGATTAGCCATGCGGATATCCGGTCGGGATTGGAGGAATGGTTGCATCCTACGCCTCTGCCAATTTATAGTTTGGGACGACCGGAAGTGACAAAAATCACTAACCGGGGACAGGAATCTTTTGTCCTGAAAATGCAGGTCAGCAATAATTCGGATTATGATGGAATTATACATATCGATATTCAGGGAGTCGGAAGAAGCAGCCAGAACGATATCGATCCGCGTACCAGCCGGAAGATTCCGTTGGAAGCTCACCAGACAAAGGAACTGGTATCCGTTTGGGAGGATGCTCCCCGTGATGTAACCGTCAATACCTTGATATCCGGTAATTTGCCGAGTGTGATCAATCAACCTGTCGGAAATATCAGACAGGAGAGAAGGCAGAATATAGATGCAGAAGGAGATTTTATAATTTCCGATTCCTCTTTCGGGACGGAGGGAGAAATTATTGTAGATAATGAAGACAGTACATTGTTCATCCTTTCCGAACCGGATGTAGTGGGGTTATTACCTAAATGGCTGGATAAGGTGGAAGATACTTCATTCAAGTATTCAGGTGTTTCCAGCTGGCGGCCTCCATTGGAATGGACGGCAACCACCAATGCAAACTATTACGGTAAATATATTCGTTCCGCTTATGTGATAAAGAGCGGCAACGGTAGCCAGACGGCAACCTGGAAAATTCCTGTCCCGTCGGAGGGTACCTATGATGCCTATTATTATGTAAGTAAGGATAACGAACTCCGGTATAATGACCGGGCCCAGGGGGAATATCGTTTCAGGATCAGACAGGGGGAAGAAAGCGAAGATGCGTATATCAACCTCCGGAAAGCGAATGAAGGATGGGAACAGCTGGGCGTCTATTATTTTGTGGCCGATACGGCTTACATTACCCTAACGAATGAATGTAAATTAAGAAGTGTAACGGCCGATGCCGTCAAACTGGTAAAACGATAATCATTAAAACAGTCTACTTATATGCAAAGAGAGTTAGTATGGATGAAAAAGATGATCCTTGTGGTTGTTCTCTTGTCGGGAATCCCTCTGTTTTCCCACGGACAACTGTCACTGACCATCGAGAAGGCATTGGATATAGCAGAAGAGAACAGTCCGACCCTGCGCCGTTCGCACATGAACCTGGACCGGTATCAGGAAACGCTGATAGCCCAGCGGGCTTCCCTTAAATCCAAATTCTCACTGAACCTGAATCCCCTGGATTATAGTAAGAACAGGAGTTTCGACAATCGTTTGTCGCAATGGTATACAAACGAAAAACTCAGTACCAGCGGAACTTTCCGGGTGGACCAGCCTATCTTGTGGACGGATGGTGAGATTTCGTTGATCAATACGTTCGGCTGGCAGGATAATAATTCGAATATCGACGGTGACAAGAATAGTAATAAGGCGTTTAACAACAACCTCTATCTGCAACTTTCGCAACCAATCTTTACTTACAATAAGCGAAAGATGGAGTTGAAACAGATCGAGTATGATTACGAGAATGCCCATATCAGCTATGCTCTCCAACGCTTGAATACCGAAAAAGACATCACCAATCAATTCTATAGTGTTTATATGGCGCAAAGTCAGTTGGCTATTACCCGCGAAGAATTGGTGAATGCCCAGCAAAGCTACGATATTATAAAGAATAAGGTGGAAGCTGATCTGTCAGCCAAAGACGAACTGTTTCAGGCGGAACTGAACCTGGCAACCGCCCGCTCTTCGGTAGAAGAACAGCAAGTCTCCCTGGAGAATGCAAAAGATAAACTAAAACAGGCATTGGGTATGAACCTGGATGACGACTTGATGGTTTTTGCCGAGATAGATATCAAACCGATCGATGTTAACCTCCGGCAAGCGATAGATCACGGTCTGCAATCGCGCCTGGAGCTTCGCCAGCGGGAAATTGAAAGTGATGAACTTGGTTTCGATATGATCAAGACGAAGGCCTTGAATGAATTTAAGGGAGATATCTCACTCTCTTTTGGTTTGATAGGTGACAACAAACGTTTTCAGAATATCTATGAAAACCCGACACAGAACCCGCGGGTGGCAATCAGCTTTACGGTGCCCATCTTCGACTGGGGAGAAAAGAAAGCCCGTGTCCGTGCGCAGAAAGTGGCCCAGAATATCAACAAACTCGATTTCCATGAAGATAAAGTCGATATCGAATTGAATATCCGCCAAGTATGGCGTAGCTTGGAAAACTTACGGACACAGATAGAGATTGCCGAACAGAACGTGCTGAATGCACAACGTACATACGATCTGAACCTGACCCGTTATCGTGAAGGCGATCTGACCGGAATGGAAATGAGTCAGTTTCAGACACAGTTGTCGAATAAGAAGATCTCTTATACACAAGCCCTGATCAATTACAAGATCGAATTGTTGAATCTTAAAATACTTTCCCTGTACGACTTTGAGCTGAATGCTCCGATCGTTCCGATGAAAGACTTTATATCAGAAAAATAATCAGCCATGAAACAGTATAGTCATACCTTTGTATCTTTTGTATTATTTGCCATAGTAACAACCGGTTGTAACAATCAGCCGCAGAATCCTCCCAGCGATATAGCCACACCGGTTTCGGTAACGGAACTGAAAAAAGGTTCTATCAGTAAACTGATTAACACGACCGGGACGGCACAGCCTACGTATGGAGTCGATCTTAACTCGGAAATGAGCGGTCTGTACAAACTCCAGATCAACCCGAAGACAGGAAGACCTTTCAAACTGGGCGACCTGGTCTCTAAAGGACAGTTGATTATCCATCTGGAAGATAAGGAATATGAGAACGGTATTGCCATAGATGCCAAGGAATTGAGTCTGGAAATAGCAGAACAGGAACAGTCGAAACAGAAAGCCCTTTATGAAAAAGGCGGTGTGACCCTGAGCGAAATGCGTAATACCGAAGTGAAAGTGACGAATGCCCGTTATGACCTCGAGAATGCCCGGATCAATCTGGAGAAGATGAATATAAAGGCTCCTTTCGACGGTGTTATTGTCGATCTGCCTCATTACACGACTGATGTGCGGGTAGAACAGGGGAAACCGATGGTGGGTATTATGGATTATGCCCGGATGTACATGGATGTCAACCTGCCGGAAAGTGCCATCAGTTATGTCAAATCGGATCAGCCTGTATTTATTACGCATTATACATTGCCGGAAGATACATTGAAGGGAGTAATCAGCGAACTTTCGCCGGCTATCAGTACGGAAACACGCACATTCAAGGGAAAAGTGATGATACAGAACAATGACCTGAAACTGCGTCCGGGAATGTTCGTCAAGGCGGATATCGTCGTTGACAGGGCCGACAGCGCTATCATCATTCCGAAAGACGTGGTACAATCCAACCGTCGCCGCAAATTTGTGTTTATCGTGGATAAGAATACGGCTATCCTGCGGAATATCAAGACCGGAATGGAAGACGAGAACAATATCGAGGTTCTGGAAGGCCTTCGCGAAAACGACAACCTTGTCACCAAAGGCTTTGAAACATTGAAGGAGAACAGTAAAGTGAAAGTACAGAAATAGAAAAAGGTGAACTATCTGTTTGTAGTAACGGGAGTAACCAATTCCCCTCTTGAGAGGGGAGCCAGGTACAACCGGTCAATAATCGGACAGTTTATATCTGATAATATTGGAACATTATGAAGAACATTGTCAAATTTGCGGTAAGCAATCCGGTCACTATCTGTATGGTCGTGCTGGCCATCCTGCTGTTGGGAAAGATTTCCTACGACCAGCTGAGTGTCGACCTGCTGCCCGACCTGAATAATCCCCGGCTGTTCATCGAGTTGAAGGCCGGCGAGCGTCCGCCGGAAGAGATCGAGAAACAGTTTGTGAAGAACATGGAGTCGATGGCTATCCGTCAGAGCGATGTCACACAAGTTTCGTCGGTTGTTAAAGCCGGTTCGGCCCGTATCACAGTGGAATATACCTGGACGAAAGATATGGATGAGGCTTTCCTTGACTTGCAGAAAGCAATGAATCCGTTTGCCCAGAATAAAGATATCACCGAGTTGAAGATCACGCAACATGATCCGAACCAGTCACCGGTTATCCTGATCGGAATGTCCCATCAGAATATAACCGATATGGCGGAGCTCCGGAAGGTGGCGGAAAGCTATATCCGCAACGAGCTGATCCGGTTGGAAGGCGTTGCCGAGGTGACGCTGTCGGGACAGGAGGAGAGTACCCTGACGATCCGCACCGATCCTTATAAACTCGATGCTTTCGGTCTGAAGATAGAAGATATCGCTTCGCGTATCGAAGCAAACAATCAGAGCATATCGGGAGGCCGTGTCAGTGAACTGGGCTTGCAGTATCTGGTGAAAAGTTCCAGTCTGTTCGGTTCGGAAGAGGATTTCGAGAACCTGATAGTCGGTTATAAACAGGTGGCTAAACAGGAAACAGGCACGAATGCTTCCGCCGGTACGGCAACGGCTTCGGGCGACAAGGCTCCGCTTTTCTTGCGGGAAGTCGCTACCGTAACTTTTGAAAATGCCCGCCCCGACAATATCGTCCGTATCAACGGCAAACGTAGCATAGGACTTTCGATCTATAAAGAAATGCGTTATAACACCGTGAAGGTGGTGGACGGTGTATCCCGCCAGCTGGGTGTTATCGAACAGGCGTTGCCTGGTTATCAGTTTAAAGTGATAACCAACCAGGGGACGTTTATCAAGAATGCGATCGGGGAGGTGAAAGACAGTGCCGTGCTAGGTATCGTCCTGGCGGTTGTCGTGCTGTTCGTTTTCCTTCGCCGGTTCGGGACGACGCTGATTGTCAGTATGGCGATTCCTATTTCGATTGTCGCTACTTTCAACCTGATGTTCTTTAACGGGCTTACGCTGAATATTATGACGCTCGGAGGATTGGCTCTGGGAGCCGGTATGTTGGTGGATAATGCTATTGTCGTTATCGAAAGTATCTTCCGGAACCAGGAGAAAGGGTTGTCCATACGTGAAGCGGCTATCAGGGGAACGTCGGAGGTGGCGGGGGCTGTTATTGCCTCGACGCTGACGACTATTGTGGTTTTCCTGCCGATCGTTTACCTGCATGGAGCTTCGGGGGAATTGTTTAAGGACCAGGCCTGGACCGTGACGTTCTCGCTGGTGTCGTCGTTGTTTGTGGCTATTTTGGTGATACCGATGTTGTATGATAGGTTGATGAACACACCCCCTGCCCCCTCTCGAGAGGGGAGCCGGATACCATCGGACGCTAAAAAAGAAGCAGGTAATGAGGCTGGAAGAGGTATTCAGTTATTAGGGTACAGCCATCTGTTGCGTAGCCTGATCGGACATCGCTGGATTGTTATTTCGGCGGCAGTCGGGTTGATGGTGCTGACGGTTTTTCTGCTTCCTTTCATTGGGACGGAGTTTATGCCGCGCATGGAAAGTAAGGCTTTTACTGTTGTGGTGAAGATGCCGGAAGGGACAAAGCTGGAACGTACTTCTTCGGCGGTGGCGAACCTGGAAGAATTGCTTTATACCATTACGGGCGATAGCCTGCTGACCGTTTACAGCCATATCGGCGAGGGTAGCGGTTCGGAGAATGCCATCTTCGAAGGAGAGAACACGGCAATGATGAAAGTAGTCCTTTCCTCCGAGTGCGGGGTAGCTCCCGAGGCTGTTATCGAGCAGTTTGTCCATACGGCGGAGAATCCCGACGGACTGGAACTGACCATCAAACAGGAGGAAAATTCTCTCAGCTCGTTACTGGGTAGCGAAGGGGCCCCTATCGTTGTTGAAGTGAAAGGGGAAGAACTGGATGAAATAGCCGATATTACGGAAGAAGTGAAAAGCCGGATGCAGGAGGTACCGGGACTCTATAATATTGTATCTTCCATTGAAGACGGTGCTCCGGAGATAACGATCTCTATCAACCGGACGATCGCGGGTATCAACAACCTGAGTGTATCGACCGTCATCGAACAATTGAAACAACAACTCAGCGGGAAAGAAGCCGGAAAGATGGAATATCGCGGAGAGATGCGCGACATCGTCATCAAGGTTCCTGATATTCCGTTGCGTGCCTTGGGCGACCTGGTTATCAAGAATGGCGAACAGGAGTTCCGCCTGCGTGAGATAGCCACCTTCGGTGAATCGCAGGCCCCGAAAGAAATATACCGGCGTAACCAGAACCGCATCAGCAAGGTAATGGCCAATATGGATGCCGGCAAGTCACTGGACAAGGTGGCGGAAGAAATCCGTCAGGCGGTGAAAGGCATCGAACTGCCGGTCAACTATTCGGTTACGGTAACCGGAGAAGAGGAGAAGCGTCAGGAGTCGATGAACAGTCTGCTGTTTGCCCTTGCCCTGTCGGTCATCCTGGTGTATATGGTGCTGGCTTCCCAGTTCGAATCGTTGCTGCATCCTTTCACGATCCTGCTGACGATCCCGTTGGCGGTGGTAGGTGCTATCCTGTTGTTCTTCCTGACCGGCACGACGATCAATATGATGGGAGTGATCGGTATCGTGATGCTGGTAGGTATCGCGGTGAACAACTCGATCATCCTCGTAGACCGTATCAACCAGCTGAAAGCAGACGGAACCGGCTTGACAGATGCCATCGTACAGGCCGGACAACAACGTATCCGTCCGATCATTATGACAACGCTCACTACGATACTTGCCCTGCTCCCGATGACGTTCAGCTTTGGCGAAGGTGCTTCGTTGCGTTCGCCGATGGCTATTGCCGTGATCGGAGGGTTGGTGACATCTACTTTGATGAGTTTGATGGTGATACCATGTGTCTATTATGTGTTGGAAAGACTCAAGAATAGCTGGAATAGAGGGAACAAATAATGTAAAATGCCGGCGCATGATGCGAAAGCGTTTTACAGGCGTGTAAAGTCCCGGCGCATGATGCGAAAACGTTTTACAGACATGCAAAGTCCTGGCGCATGATGCGAAAGCATTTTGCAGACGTGTAAAGCCTCGGCGCACGATGCGAAAGCATTTTGCAGGCCTGCAAAGTCCCGGCGCACGATACGAAGGTATTTTACAGGGTGTAATATATAAAAAAAAGAATATGAACTTTTTACTACATAGAAGAATAACGATCTGTATGCTGTTTATCGCACTGACCATGCTCGGTTATGTGTCGTATAAGCAGTTGCCGGTGGAGTTATTGCCCAATGCCGAACTGCCGATGCTGTTCGTACAGGTTTCATCCCAGCAGGACATGGACCCTTCGTACGTGGAATCGGAAATCGTTATTCCGCTTGAAGGGGCGATCAGTTCGATCGGAGGGGTGGATAAGATACAATCCACCGTCGACAGCCGCCAGTCTACCATACAGATAGATTTCAAAAACACGGTGAACTTCAAGATCACCTCCCTCCGTCTACAGGAGAAGGTGAACGAACTGGCAGCCACTTTCCCCGACGGCTTCAATGTGCAGTTGCAGAAGGTCGATGTCGGCCAGATGGCCAATAACTTTATGGTTTTGCAGGTGCGCGGTTCGGGCGGTGTCGACAGGGTACGTAATATTGTGGATAAGGAGATTCGTTCCGACCTGGAGAATGTGGACGGGGTTGCTTCCGTCAATATCTACGGCGGCCGGGAGAAAGCGATTGAGATACGCCTCAACCCCGAGGCTTGCAAGGCGTTGAACCTGACGCCGTCTTCCATCAGCGGCCTGCTGACGCAGAACACGCAGGATAAGGCCTTTGTCGGTTTTGCCAATGAACCGGACAGCAAATACTTTATCCATGTCAATGCTCTCTATTCGAAGGTGTCCGACCTGGAGAATATCGTGGTCGCCCCCGGTCCTGTGCTGCTGAAAGATGTAGCCACCGTCTTTTTCGACCTGAAGGAAGAGACTTCCTATAGCCGTGTGAACGGAAAAGATGCGGTATCGGTTGCCTTGATGAGCGATTCGCAGGCGAACCTGATCGACTTGTCGCACCGGGCCGTCGAGGCTATCGACCGGCTGAACGAGAAGCTGGCTTATCTCGAGGTGGAAGTGGTGGTGCAGGAGAATACGGCCGAGACAATGGAGAATAATATCGACCAGATCATCAATCTCGCCCTGGTGGGCGGTCTGCTGGCCATACTGATTCTCTGGCTGTTCCTGAAGAACCTGCGGCTGGTATTTTTTATTGCCCTTTCAATCCCTATATCCGTTTATACGGCATTTAATTTCTTCTATGCCTTCGGTATAACGATCAACAGTCTGACGCTGGTGGGGATGGCGCTGGCTATCGGGATGCTGCTCGACAATAGTGTGGTGGTGCTTGAAAATATCTACCGCCTTTCGGCTTCCGGTTGTACGCCCGAACGTTCCGTTACACAGGGTACAAAGGAGGTATGGCGTTCTATCGTGGCGGCTACGCTGACGACGGTGACGGTCTTCCTTCCCTTCGTTTTCTCCGACAACTTTATGATCAAGCTGATCGGGCATCATGTCGGTGTTTCGATTATCTCTACCCTGACCATCTCCTTGTTTGTCGCCCTGCTGTTCATCCCGATGGCAACTTACCTGCTGCTGAGGAAGAAAAACGGGCAGAGCGTCTTTTATGAAAAGGTTTCGATTGTACAGCGTCCTGTACAGGTCTACCTGGTTTTGCTGAAAACATGTATGCGGAATCCGGGAGTAACGATTTTCGGGGCGATCATCGTCCTGTTCGTCACCCTGATCCTTTCCATCTACATGAATGTGCAGCAGATGAAAGATGTGAATACCGACCGTATCAATATCTATGTGACGATGCCGACGGGCAGTACGCTCGATAATGCGGATAAACTGGTGAAGGTGATCGAAGCGCGCCTGGACAGTTTTCCCGGCAGGAAAGACTTGATCAGTCGTATAAATGAAAAGAATGCCGTCCTCACGCTTAACTTCACCGATGACTTTGTGAAGAAGGCGGGAAGTAAAATGGCTGAATATAAAGCCACGGTGCAGGCCACCGTATCCAATATCCAGGGAGCGGAAATCTCCGTGGAGGAATCGATGTCGGGTGGCGGCGGCGGAGGTGGCGCAGGAGGAGGAGCTATGGCTGGCCTGGGCAATTTCATGCGCCTGCTGGGTATCGGTGAGAACCGTGAACGGATCGTGATAAAAGGCTCCGATTTCGATGTGATGCAACTGGTAGCTGAAGATTTCCGCTATTACCTCGATGAACAGGAGTTTATCCGTGGTTCGCGCGTCTCCTACAACCGCCGGCAGCCTGAAATCCACCTCGATTTCGATCCGATCCTGCTGACTTCATACGAGATTACCCGTGCCAATATTTCCTCCGGGCTGGCGGCGCTTAATCCGGAGTATTCTTCGGGCACCTCTTTCAAGATCGGGGAGGATACCTACGATATTATCATCCGTAACGATATCCCCGGCGACGAAGAGAACGAAGAAGAAGAGGCAGAGACGGAAAAGAAAGACAAAACCGTCGATGACCTGCGCCGCGTACAGATACAGAATGCCAACGGCGGACTGCATGATTTGCAGGACCTGGCCTCTGTCAATTATGGCCGGGGACGTACCCGTATCATGCGGGTCAACCAGGATAAACAGATAGAGGTGTTCTATAATTTCTCCAAAGACGTGCAATCGTCGAAAGACCTGCTCGAGGGATATCGCTCGGATATCGACCAGTTGGTTGCCAATTATAATCTGCCGTCGGGGGTTGCTGTGGAGGTGTTCCATGAAGAAGATGAGTTTGCAGACTTTAAGTTCCTGATACTGGCAGCTTTCATCCTTATCTTTATGATACTGGCCTCTGTCTTTGAATCGCTGGTGACGCCTTTTGTCCTGCTTTTCTCGATACCGCTGGCTGCTATCGGTTCTTTGTTGGCATTGTTGCTGACAAGCAATAGCCTGTTGAATGCGAATACGCTGACCGGTTTCCTGATCCTGCTGGGCGTGGTCGTGAATAACGGCATCATCCTGATAGACTATTCCAATATCCTCCGCAAACGAGGCTACAGACGCAACAGGGCATTGATGACGGCTGGCTTGTCACGTATCCGTCCGATCCTGATTACGTCGATAACGACGATTGTCGCCATGTTCCCGCTGGCGATGGGCGATTCGGAATATGCCGGTGCTATCGGTGCGCCGTTTGCCATTACGGTGATCGGCGGGCTGACATTCTCTGCGTTGCTGACGCTGATCCTGATACCGACTGTTTGTATGGGGCTGGAGAATACCTTGCAGTGGTATCGGGGCCTGTCCCGTAAAATCTGGATATTCCATCTGGTACTGTTCCTGTTGGGGGTTGCTGGTATTTGGCTGTATGCCGACGGGATGCTGTGGCAGTCTGTTTACATGGTTCTTCTGGTTTTCGGTATTCCGGGAGTGACTTATTTTGCTCAGACCAGTTTGAGGCGTGCCCGTTCGAAAGTAATCGATCCTGGGGAAGATATACATATCTCTGTCCGCAATCTGGTGAAGATATACGACTGGCCGGGACGTATCAGCCGTCAGTGGAATAGTGGCCTGAATATCCGCCGGCATCTGGGACTGAGCAATGAATATCGTTCGCTGAAAGATTTTGTCAACGTTCTGTGGCAGTTCGGTATGTTGCTTTTCGGTATGTATTTCACCTGGTTCTTCATCAATAACAGGCTGTGGATATTCCTGTTGTCGTTTGCCATCTATGCCACGATCCTTTATCTGTGGCGGAAGGTCCGTCAATACCTGTTCTACCGTTTCGGGGAAAATAAGCGGGTGAAATATATAAACCGTCTGATATTCTGGAGTATTCCTCCGATCATCCTGTTTATTCTGTTCCGGAAGATGGATAATACCGGACTGATTTCCGTTGTGGGCCTTCTGTGGGCCTTCTGTATTGCCGTATATGTTTCTTCGCAATACTTGTATGAAAAGAATGTCAATATAGAACGTATCAAAGGACGGCTGGCTGGACTTCGCCGCTCCTGGTTCCGTATGGTCAAAGGGATTCCGTTGATCGGGAAACAGCGCAGGCCTTTCAAAGCCTTGCGAGGCGTATCTTTTGAGATCCGTACGGGAATGTTCGGTTTGCTGGGACCTAATGGCGCCGGCAAATCAACTCTGATGCGTATTATCTGCGGTATCCTGGAACAGAGTTACGGCAGTATCTGGATCAATGGACTGGATACCCGCATTTACCGGGAGGAATTGCAGAGCCTGATCGGCTTCCTTCCGCAGGAGTTCGGAACTTACGAGAATATGTCTTCCTGGGAGTTTCTCGATTATCAGGCGATCCTGAAAGGGCTTACCGATAATAAGCTGAGGGAAGAACGTCTGGAATATGTGTTGAAAGCAGTTCATATGTACGAACGGAAAGACGACAAGATCGGTTCTTTCTCCGGCGGTATGAAACAGCGTATCGGTATAGCCCTCATCCTGCTTCATCTTCCCCGTATTCTGGTGGTGGATGAGCCAACAGCCGGTCTCGACCCGCGTGAACGTATCCGTTTCCGTAACCTGCTGGTAGAGTTGAGTAAAGACCGTATCGTGATCTTCTCCACGCATATTATCGAAGATATTTCCAGTTCATGCAGCCAGGTGGTGGTTATCAACAAAGGCGAGCTGAAATACTTCGGCGATCCGACCGATATGGTGGATATGGCTACCGGTAAGGTCTGGCAGTTCCATATCGATCGTGAGTCGTTCGAACAGGTGCTGGATAAAACGATGGTGGTCCATCATATACAGGATGGAGATACGATACAGGTGCGTTACCTGTCTGTCGGTTCGCCTTATGAGGGAGCCGTAGAAGTAGAGCCGAACCTGGAAGATGCTTATCTCTGCTTGCTGAAAAATATGGAAGGGAAAAGCGGACAATGAGTTTCTTGCTAATGTCAGGCGTGATGCGAGACTCAAGTGGTAGATTAATGTTGTAAAAAGATAGTTATGACGATAAAGCAATTGATACCTTTATTACCCAAGGTGGTAAAATATAACCTGAAGATCATCTTCGCCGGCAAGTTCATCTGGTTCTTGCTGGCGGCATTCGCATTCTTTGCCTATTTCATGTTCCAGGCTGCCTGGAATAGGGCGGAGATCAACGAAGGACTGATCTATAACCTTTTGATGTTCCCTTGTGTCCTGTTGGTATTCTATCCTGCCGTATTCGGCATCCAGAATGATGAGGATAACCGGATACTGGAAATCCTTTTCGGTATCCCTGACTACAAATATAAAGTTTGGGGAGTACGCCTGCTGATGATTTATGTCGCTATATTCTTTATCCTGGTGGCTTATCTGGCTACATTATTGTTATATCCGGTCAATCCGTTCGAGATGTCTGTCCAGTTGATGTTCCCCCTTGTCTTTTTCGGGAATCTGGCCTTTATGCTCTCCACCATCACCCGCAGTGGTAACGGCACGGCTGTGTTTACGATTATCCTGGCTATTCTCCTTCTGATAACGAGCGAGATGGAAATAATAGAACGTTCATTCTGGAATATCCTCCTGAATCCTTTTAAAG
>OFGI01000842.1_pt1 | contig 15793 bp, 15 predicted proteins | sample 1521751 | NCBI WGS metagenome assembly OFGI01 (sample SAMEA3504115, study PRJEB24116) | mouse gut metagenome | biome: mouse gut; feature: mouse-associated habitat; material: faeces | place: Denmark | collected 2011
ATTCCGCGAAGCGGAATCATGGAAGTTAGCGTGAAATTTTTAATTTCACGCTAACTTCCATGATTCCGCTTCGCGGAATCTCAAATCCATTGGGAGAACGCCGCTTTTTAGGCATTCTCCAGCGTGAGACTTAGCACTTCTAAGGCAGCTATGCTGCCTTTGTGAAACAGCCCTTGCTGTGAGCGCAAACTGCCGTAGGCAGTCAGAAGTTCTTCTCACGCTATTTCTGTTTCAATACCTCTATACAATATTCCCAGACTCTTTTTACCGAAGAAATGCTGAGCTTCTCCTCGGTAGTATGGATATCCCGCATATCGGGGCCCAGAGACACGCAATCCAGATCCGGGATCTTTTCCGCTAAAAGCCCGCATTCCAGTCCGGCATGGATCGCCTGAATCTGAGGCTCCTTTCCATACATTTCACGGTACACCCTTACCATAACGTCCCGCAGCGGAGAGTTTTTTCTATATGCCCATCCCGGATAAGAACCGCTCACACGGCACTTTCCGCCGGTTAGCTCCGTAATCTTTTCCACTTTTTTAAGCAACGTTTCTTTCGCGCTCTCAAGGGCGCTTCTGACCGAAAATTCTACGCTGAGAACTTCTTTTCTTGTTTCCACGATGCCCATATTCAAAGAAGTCTCTACCAGCCCTTCCACGTCCATGCTCATTGCCTGTACACCGTTTGGCAGGGTAAACAAAAGCGCCGCCGCCTTAAGGCTGCTCTCTTTGGAAAAGGCTTCTGTCCTGGCCGCCCCCCTTTTCTCCATACCGACGCAAAAACCGGGATCTTTACTCTCCAGTTCCTTTTTTACCTTCTCTTCAAATGCCCGGATCTTCTCTTCAAAGACCGTTTCCTCCTGTAAAACAAGCACCGTTCCTCTTGTCTCTCTCGGTATGGCGTTATCCGCAAGGCCGCCTTCGATCTGTACGATCCTGAGATCCGTTCCGTCGCTGCATTCACAAAGCAGCCTTCCAAACAGGCTGTTGGAATTTCCTCTTTCTTTGTGGATCTCCGCGCCGGAATGTCCGCCCAAAAGCCCTTTCACGCTTACCTCATACAAAGTTCCTTCCGTTTCTTCCCACATAAGGGGCAGTTCGCAGGTTACCCTTGCGCCGCCTGCGCAGCTTGTCAGAAAAATACCCTCTTCTTCTGAATCCAGATTTAAAAGCCTGTGTCCTTTTAACATGGACAGATCGATCCCTCTGGCTCCTTCCATGCCTGTTTCTTCGTCTACCGTAAGGACTACTTCCAGCCTTGGATGCGCTATTGTATGGGAATCAAGCAAAGCCAGCGCATAGGCTACCGCAATTCCGTCGTCTCCTCCTAAACTGGTATCTTTTGCATATACATAATCTCCGTCCACGGCAAGCCGGAGCGGTTCTTTTTCCATATCCGTCTCACATCCCGGCTTCTTTACCGCTACCATGTCCATATGCCCTTGAATGATCACCGGCTCCGCCTCTTCGTATCCGTGAGACGCTTCTTTTATGATAATGACATTTTTTAGTTCATCCTGAAGGTAAAAAAGATTTCTTTCCTTGGCAAAATCTGCCAAATAATTGCTGATCTTCCCTATATTTCCTGATCCGTGGGGAATATTGCAGATTTCCTCAAAATAGTGAAATACCTCTTTGGGTTCCAGTTCCTTTAATACGCTTGTCATAATCTTCCTCTTTCCTGCTTCCATAAGCCTCTTATAATGTACTATTGTAGCAAACAAAAATACAGACTGCAAGGCAGAAACAAACTCTGAAGTCAGGGAATTTAAACGGAATTTAGTCGAACTGCATCGGTACTTCCTCCCCTACCGCTCTGCGGCACAAATATCCCACGAGAAGAACGCCGGATGAACAGAATCATCCGGCGTTCTTCCGTATAAGATTTCATATTTCTTAGACGGCGTTCCTTTTTAATAAATAACGTTCTTATTTTTATAACCTTTTCCGATAAAGGGCACTTCGAAAAAATCCTTAGGATTTTTCCGTATGATATAATCGATATAATTACCTATCATCACCGCATAACTATAATAGCCCATGGCATTAGGGTGAAACCCGAGCGCAAATGTTTTCCGCATTTCCTCGTCATAAACCGGACCATCGTTGGACATATCGATCAGGTAAGTAAACGAAAATAACTGGCACATTTTTTTCATTTCTTCCGCTATCGAGCAAATGATCGGATCGCCCATTTCTTCTCCTCTCCTCTGCATGGACACTAAAAAAATTCTGGCGTCTTTTTCTATTTTTTTTAATTTTGACACGATCCGTCCCATATTTCCGAAAAAAGTATCCGGATTGTCCTCCGGATGTTCCGGGTGAATATCCGCCGCGCTGCCGACAGGATGTTCCAAAACAAATACGTCGTTGTTTCCCAGCGCTATAATATATGCCTGATTCCACTGCCAGAAATCATTTTGCTCCGCCCAGCTTTCATAGAACTCTTTGGCGCTCATTCCTCCCCTTGAATAATTATGGCATACGGTTCCCGTAAGCCGTTCCAGCACCGCAGGCCATGAATATTCATACATATCATGGTAAACGATGTTGCCGTCTTTGTCATGATACTCAAACTCCCCCGAAGACAGGGAATCCCCAATGATCCCAATTTCCTTAAAAATACCCGCAAATCCGCAGGTTCCTTTCAAACTGTCCAAAGGTTTTTCCTCCGGTGTAACCGTAAATAAATCTAAATTCATATTGATCCTCCATTCTTAATTTTTTACTTTGTCCCATTCCGCGCCCGTCACCTTCTTCAGATCCAGCCCTTTAGTCTCTCCGATATATTTCCAAATGATGAAGATCGCCCCGATCAGTCCCGGAATCGTCAGGCCCAGATACATATACCCAAAGGTTTCTTTCGGTATGAGCGGAAGCAAAACGATCGTTACGACCGTAGCCAGCCCTCCGATGATCCCGTTGAGCAGCGTATTGATCACCGTAACGGAAGAACGCAGGTTGGTCGGCGCAGACTCCGAAAACATGATCCCTCCGATCGTATCTCCCGCACCCCAATAACTCCCCATAAAACCGCCGATGGCAAACCCGACCAGAATCGGCGTCCATCCGAGCATAGCCCCTGCGATAAACAGGCTGTAATATACCACTGCCGAACAGGACATGGCGATAATGGTCATTTTCCGGCCGAACCGGTCCGATACAAGACCGGCAATAAACGTCATCAGCGCGTTTCCGACAGGATAAAAATATAAGGCCATCGTAATCGCCTCTTCGGTCATCAGGGCGGATTCCTTCATCACCGTATTATAAGTCGCCGTAGCCAAAGACGCCGAATAGTAAAAACAGCAGGCCAGCATCAGAAAACGCAACTGCCTGTGCTTAAAAGCAAATCTGACCGCATTTACGATCCCGCCCTGCGCATTGCTGTTTTTCTCCTCTTTACTCTGCCTTTCCCTTTCTTCCATCGGCGTTTTCAAATACCTGACCCGGTTGACCAAAAAAGTATCCGTTTCCTTTGCAAACAGCAAGGCGATAAAAGACAGTGTAAAGCCGAGAAGGGCAGGAACCAGATACACCATATGCCATCTTTCGCTTTGGTTTTTCATAAACGTTTCCCGTAAAAGAGGTATGAGCAGCGTCCCCAAAATTGCCACTGCCTTGATCAGCGCATAGTTTCTGGCACGATTTTTTTCACTGGAACATTCCAGAATATATACGCACTGCATATCGTGGGACACCATAAAACCCATCAGAGTCCCGCCGATCATATAAACATATATGTTATCCGAAAGGTAGACCAGAAACAAGCCCAAGCCCATCATGAAAGTATTGATGACCAAAAACGGTTTTCTGCCGAATTTATCCGCTAACGGCCTGTAAAACACGATCAGTACTGTCACCGGATAAGTAATAAATCCCAGCGCGGAAGAAAGAGACAGTCCCTCTCCATACTCCATTCCCATATTCTGCACGAAAAACTCGTTAATGATGTTGGACTGAAACTGAATGGAAATAGTAGAAGCAATCTCATCGATGATATAGATCAGCGACAGCACCATAAAAAGATATAACATATAAAAGCGGCCGTTTCTGTCTTGAAGCTGCTTTTCTCTTCTTAACAGTTCTTTTGTTTCCCGCATTTTCAGACTCTCAACGTCCTTCGTTTTCATCCTCTTTCCTCCTTTGAAAATTGTACACCGTCAAATTTTTTGCCATATTCTCATTGATATCCAGTTCCCTCCCCAGTTTTTCGATGATACGCAAAAATTCTCCGCTTGTATTTTTTAATCCGAGCATCCCCTGCCCTTCCATAAATTTATACCAAAATATATTTAAAACGATCTCATCCGTCGCTAAAGATAAAACGGCATGGTTTTTTGTGTAGATAAAAATACTTTTCTCCCCGCTGTTCTCACCGTTTAAACATTGATAGTTGTCAACCACCAGCGTCATCCTCCGATAAGGAAACAATCCCGAAGCGTCGCTGATCCGATAGGAAAAAATCACCGCCCCTTCCAGCTCCACATCTTCAAATGTGAAAATGTAGACTCTGACGCCTCTTTCTACCGCCCGTTTCAGCGGTTTCCGCATGAGTTCAAGCTCACTGCTCCAAACGGAAAGTGAAATTTCTTCCTTTGCGCCGTCTATCATCGCCGCCGCTTTTTTGATAAATTTGTCAAATCCTACTATATTCAGCACATAGTCCTGACTATCCTCCTCTCCGGCAAGCCCTTTTAAAAATTCCTCCGCCCTATTGATGCTGCTCTCCGTTTCCGCCTTGATCCGCCTGATCAGCTTGTCATACTCTAACGGTTTATAATAATTAGGATCTCCCTCCAGTTTCAGCAATATTCCCTTCCCCACCATGCGGTTGATCACCTCATACACCATAGAACGGGGTACTCCTGATAATTTTGCAATCTCATAGCCGTTTAGCAATTTATGTTTCAAAAGAACCGTATATACTTTCGCTTCATTTTTGGAAAAACCCAGATTTTCCAAATATTCTCCATCCGACATATAGTAGTCATCCTCCTCACAACTATTTTAATTTACTATACCATATACACGAAAACAGGTCAAGCTGCCTGCTGCAAAAAAGCCAGACAGCCAACAGCGGTTTTTCTATTTACCGCTTACGGCTGTCTGGCTATCTTATGTCTGGTTTTATTTAAACAGGGGCTCTATTTCACTTTTTATGAAATCTACCCTGTCTTTCACTCTTGGAACAAATAAAGAGGAAACAGCGACCACAATTCGGTCTTTAGGATTAACATATATCGCATTTCCACCGTCCCCTAAAGCTGCATACGAATGCCCTGCATCATCTATGACCCACCACAAATACCCGTACTTTAGACGGCGCGCTTTCCAGACACTTTGTACCTGTGTACTTTCGGCAATCCATTTGCCGGAAATAATCTGTCTGCCGTTCCCATATCCCTCATTCAGATATAACTGCCCCAGTTTAGCCATATCCATAGTTGTAAGGGATAACCCCCAACCGGCCGTATTCGTTCCGTTTGGGTCGGCAACCCAGCCATTTGCACCTTTCGATTTATAAAAATCAAGCTGTTCTTCTTTGCTTTGAAAATATATATTTTTGTCAACAGAAATTCCCAACGGGGAAAAAAGATTATCCTGTGCAAATTTCAAAACGGATTCCCCCGTAGTATTGATAAGTATGCCTGACAAAATATCAATGCCGATTACGGGTGCATATCTGAAATTCCCGATTGTCCCACTTCCTCCCAAAAGGTCAAGAGAAGACTTTACCCAATCCTCACTGGAAAAATATTTCGGATAAGGATTCCATTTAAACTTATATGGGGCCGTCATTGTAAGCAGATGCCGGATCGTAATATGCTGTATTGTTTTTTCCCCTTTCCTGATTTGATAATCGGGAAAGAAATCAATCACTTTTTCATCAAGGTTTTTGATACAGCCTTTATCTAAGGCGATTCCGAATAACATAGAAATGATGCTTTTTGTCACCGAAAAGATATGGATAGGATCCTTTTCCGAACATTGATTAAAATAATTTTCGTAAACGGCATGATCATCTTTAAGCACCATTATTCCGGCTATATTGCCATATTCTTTTTTTATTTTATTTTCTAAAGACACTATTTGTTTCATGCTATCTGGCTGGCCTCCGTTTCATATCTTTCTAATCGGATAATAGACTTCCGTAATCAGTTCCTCTTCCTCCGTAACCTGAGAGGGATCCGTCACATATGCTTCAAACAATGCACCAGTACATTCGTACCCGTTCTGCTCTGCCCATTTTGTCTGCTTTGCATATACAGAAGATAACATCGAATAACTTCCCTTTATAACCGTTTTCAGACATAGCCCCGCCTTAAAATCTCTTGTTCCGGTCACATATTCCCTAATAGGGATGGCAAATTCCGTATCTAAACCAAACGGGCTAAATTCATTGCTATGGAATAGGACCATTGGAGGATTGGCTACGGTTAAATTTTCTTTTCTTATCCTGCCTGATAACTTTCCAAAGCAAACGCCGTATTCATCTGAAAAATGATCCGCTTGAACCATTTTACGGACAGAAAGCAGACACATCATCGGAACTTCCACAAGTTCTACATCAATATCGTCTAAATATGACATGATGGGTTTCCCGTTTTTTAAGTTCGATATATCGCATTCCAGTTGATACAGGCTCTTTTCCCGTTCATATAATTGCTTTTTCATCTCTTCCCGCTTTTTGGTTAAAGCCGCATACAATTTTTCCTCGTCCAGTTCTCCCGATTCTATAATCTGCTTTATTTCCTCCAATGAGAAATGATATGATTTCAAGCGGATAATAAGCAGCATAGTTTCCAACTGTTCAATAGCATAGTACCTATATCCATTTTCCGGATTGATTTCGCTTGGCAGGATAAGCCCTATTTCAGCGTAGTATCTGAGCGTTTTGGTAGATACTTTGCATATTTTTGAAAATTCGCCAATAGACAGCACTGATAATCACCTTCCCTTTTTTTCTTAAAGTATATCCTTTACCGTAAGGGTAAAGTCAAAGGCATTTTCCCAATTTCTCTGTATTAAACAAAGATTCTTTTTGAGAAATTCCGGACTCTTTTGGGTATAATAGAAACAGCAAAGGCGGAAGGCTTCTATAATGGATAAATCAGTACTGACCATTTCGCTTATTTTAATGATTTGTATTTCACATAAATGTCTATTTCTCTAAATAATCTGCAACAAACTCATCCACATCACGAAAACGCTTAATTGCTATTCCTGCTGTTTTATATACTGACTCGTATTTTTGTAAGCATGTATCAAACAGGCTGACGTTGTCCTCTAAACAATCAGGATTATATTCTTCCATAATATTGTAAGTCCCTATGGCAGCCTCAGATAAAATCTCTACAAACATATAATACAAATTGCACATATTCATGAAAGATGCAAAAACATTATTTTGTTTAGCCGCTTCTTCTACCTTATTTCTCCAGTTTGAATACATTTCTTCATAAGTGCCGGAAAGGTTTTCGAAATGCTCTTCTTTCTCTTTTTCTTGTTTCAAGTGTCCTTCCGCATATAAAAGAAGGCTCTTTGATAAGGTTCTTAACTCCAAAACATCTTTACTTGAAGCTATGCTCTTTACGTTATCAACAAACCTCTCTTCAATAGGTAATGCTGCTAATTCTTCAAGCATTCTTTTTGTGCCACGCTTAAAATATCTTCCATGAAAAAGCATAATTGCGTCCATAAGGTAACACATTACCCCAAATGCATCCAGACGCACCTGCCCTAGTTCCTCATGCAAATAAGCATTAGCATAGGATATTTTGGCTTTGTCTACTAATTCATTCACTCTTTGGAAACGTTCCTCAGATGCCAGAAATAGTTTTGTCTGTTCTCTTAATTTACACAGTTCCTCATAAGCTTCCTGATTTTTGATATACACGATTTGGGAATCCATCAATTTAGAAATCTGAGCATGATGGCATGCGGCATCATATCTAAGCCCATCCCAGTTTGTACAATATATGTCATAGCCAACTTTACTGTCATCTAAAATAAAGCCCGTACCAAGCTGCCATCCCCCATCGTCCTGAATAAGTATGAGCAAATCTAAATCTGATTTTTCATACTCATCTCCTGTAGCAACCGAGCCATAGATTCCTATAAAAGCCAATGAATCAGGACATACTTTCCCTGCTTTTTCTATAACTGCGTTAATTATTTTTTGATTCACTTGATTCATAATTACCTCTCCCCCTTACGCATTGTGTTCTTGCCATCAAATTTCGGTTTATTACATTGTTTATCGCCATTATCTTACTATATATGCACATACAATTCCATTGAAATTTTCGTAATTGTCATGGCTTTGAATTGTGGAATATCCTTGCTGGGTAATTTTTTATTTTTCTCCATATAAGGCATTTTCGACAGCTTTCTTTATGACAGTGCTTGAGTTTGTTGCTCCCGATACAGCGTCAACCTCTATTTTCTGTTCTTTCATGATTCTGTCAATAACAACTTCTGCGGAGTTTCCACGCCCGTTTTTATGCTCCAGAATATCAATGTTTGTAATTACTCCGTTTTGAACCGTTACTTCCACTTTGGCATAAATAAAATCCACGTCGTATTCTCCGACATACACTCCGTCGGAAACATCGGAAATATCCAAGTTGCTAAATGTTGTTTCTTTTACTGCCCTTTTATAATCTGCCACGCTTTTCAGATAAGCCGCCGTAAAAATCAGAACAATAAGGAAAAGGAACATTGCTGTAAACGATAGGATTCTTTTTCGGGATAATTTCATTTCAGACACCTCTCAATCTTTTTTATTTTTTGCATTTGCATATACCACTTTTCCCGCCGGTTTCATGCCTGCTGTCTTAAAAAATTCGTTCATATTACGGATCGCCCCTCTGCTCTGTCCGAATATCCACGAAAAAAGAGCGGACGTATTACAGGCAGTCAGAACAATATATTGTTTTCCCCGTAACCCTGGTTTGGGGAACATATCTGTTTCTTCCATAGCCGTTCCCAACAATCGGTCAAATAAGTTTTTGACAGAAGCCGGAACATTCGCCCAATAGACAGGGACGGCTGTCGTTCCGTTTTCATGAGGACTGCCTAAAATGGCAAGCACATTTTTTTCACTCATGATCCTTACTCCTTTATCGCAATCGAATGATAAACAAGGGAAAAGCCATATTCCAAAAACTTCGTTTTAGATAACCCCATTGACTCTTTAATATATTCTTCTTTGTTTGCAGCAAGCTGAATGATTCCGGAAAGCATACCCCAAAAATTAAATATAACAGGCATCATTTCCAAATCCCCCCGTAAATCTCCCTTTTCCATGCCGGATAATAAAAAGTTTTTTATCTTTTCATTTATTTCTTCCCCAATTTGATAAATTTCCTTTTCTTCCGGCAGATAGTCCCCGCTCTCAAAATCAATGTTGATTTTATCCAATACCATTTTGAAATAAAAAGGAAATTCCTCTTGATACTGCACCAGCCCGCGGCAGATAAGGTCATATCTTGCTTTTGTGGTTTCACGCTGTATCAGAGCAGAAGATATATAGTCGTAAAGTTTTTTCATACTATTCAATACTAAAATACCAACGATCTCCTCTTTATTTTCAAAGTACACATATAATGTTGCCTTGCTGTATCCGGCTGCTTTCGCTATATCGTCCATAGAAGTCGCGGCAATTCCTCTTTCCGTAAATAAAGCGGATGCCGCAGACACTATATTTTCCCGATGTACGCTTCTAGGCTCTTTCTTTCTCCGTCCCATATGTTCCTCCTCGCAATAATTAAACTTACAGTTTAATTATATAAATAGTATTTCGTCTTGTCAATAAGGTTCTGGGATCAATTGCACGATGCTCTGCTGAAACGGAATAGGAAATGAAGCGCAGGAACCGGGAAACCGGTCAGATAGAAAATGGATTGTAGGAGTTGATCGTATTTTTAAGAGAATTTATAAGGATGACATAAGCGGGGCGTCAGCCACAACAAGTTTTAGAAGTTGTCCGTAAAGTATGGAGCGGAACAGCGGGAACGGAAAAAAAACGATCAGGACCGGACAGCAGGAGGGAGTATCCCAAAGTTTGTGTAAACCTGCAGACTGATGTAAGATAAAACTACACAGTCTGGAGGTTTTATTATGACAAGAAAAAACGAAAGTCCACAAAAAGCAGCCATGCGGGAACTCCGATTACACTATTTTCTCCGATTGTGACTCCCGGTAAAATAATGCTTCCACCGCCAATCCAAACATGGTCTTGAATTTCAACCGGAAGGGCATATGTCCTAAAAAAGGCGGTTTCTTTTTCTTTCCAATCCTGAACCAATCGTTCTTCTGCAGAAGTCGGATGGGCAGATGTATAAATCTGTACATTAGAGGCAATCAATACCTGATTACTGATACGAATTGGTTTGTTATCCACAAACGTACAGTTTATGTTGATAATCACATCGTTACCTATAACCCCCATGTTTACAAGCTTTTTCAAGCTTCCCGAGTTGGACTCGAACCAACACCCCACGGTTAACAGCCGTGTGCTCTACCATCTCATATGCTGTCCTCGGTGTCTGTGTTGACGTGTCCGTTTTCAAGGGCGGCAAGCCGGATTCGCCTGCTGTAATGCCGCAAAACTTCTTCCACGGCTTCCGGCTCTCCGCTGGTCGCCCGGACAATGGTTTCATACGGTATGAGTTTAGGATTCCCCACGTAAAAGCACCTCCATTTCCTCCTGCAACATTTGTAAAGCACTGTGGATATGATGCCACGCTGTACTCCGGCAGCTTCCGTACATTTCCCCGATTTCCTGCTGTGTGTAATGCCCGAAAAAGTAAAGGTAGATAATTTCCCTCTTTTTCTCCGGCAGGGATAACAGGGCGGCGGCAAGCTCTCCATTGGTGAGTATGATTGTCTGACCGCATATCGTAACAGGGTGTTCTTCGTAGGGTGCTTTGAAATATTCGTCTGATGTGCTTAGGGGGTAAAACTTTTCTTCTGTGAGGTATTCAAAGGATATTTCTCTTTGCCGCCGTCTGCTCCTGTCGCGCCATGCATTGATAGCGGCATAGCGTATGACAACTTTGCAGAAAGCATTAAAAGTATACATGATGTGTTCCCTGTATTCTTCTGCGCAATCCATAGAAATTTCCCCCTTTCTCCCACATGGGAAACAATGTTGATAGGTTCTTTTATTTTACAAGAGGCAGCTTTCTTCTACTCGACTACCTCTTGTTAAACCATAACAATTTAATCAAGCAATTCAATCAGATAAGACTGCAACAAAATTAGTTTTCTTATCTGTTTGCGCCCTTTTTATCCATTCCTGCCTTTCTTCTTTTGTCATGTAATCAACCAAAATCGTAAAGTAGGAAATATTATTTGCTTCGTAATATTTTTCCGCATATTGATTTAGGTCATCTGACTGCATATACCCTAAAATAACAGAAAAGAAATTTACCTTTTGGTCTTGGTCTGATTTATCTGCATACAGTGTTACCAAATCCCTATCCATGTATGGTATGATAGACGAAAAGAAAGCAATTTTATTATCATCATATATCTTTTGGCAATATTCCTTTTGAAGTTCCGTATCTAATACGGGGAAAATCGCTGAAAATCCAGTTAGGTTATTGTTTTGAAAGTATTCATCTGCAAGTATTGATAAATTATTTTCGCTGACGTAAGTAACATTTGTAATTAGCGGTATTTCTATCGTTGGATAATTTTGCATATCGCCGTTGTTTAAAGAGTAAAGCAATTTCCCTATTGCAGAAATAGCGTTACTATCATTCAGATAATCTACTGTGTTTTCATCAAAATACACTTTTATTACAGAATTATCTTCTAAGGTTATTTCTTTGTTGTTTGCGTATTCTTTGCTTAATGTATCGCTTAGATTCCAGCCCATTTCAATGATGTAGGAATCAGAATAGAAACCACGCTGAACATATGTGTATCCTTTGTTATTTTCAACAATCTTTGCGGCAGTTTCTATGACTAAATCCTTTTCTTCCTGTGTAAGAGTGTTCATATACTCACACTGCCCGGCAACATCTTCCATAAGCGTTTCCATATTGTCAAATGGTCCGATAGAGGTATAACTATCTTTTCGTACCAATACAATCTTAATGCTTCCGGCAGAAACAGAAGAAAGAGGCTTGTCATTTTCCCCTGCACCATCACAAAAGATATAGTATACTCCATCTTCTGTTAATACTTCATTCAGTATTTCGCTGCCCTTCCACGTTTTCATATCATTAGCAACAGAAGGTGCGGCATATGCACCCGTTACAAAAAAGCAGACACAAACAGCAACCGTAAAAATAGCTGTGATAGCAATAACCACTTTTGATTTTTTTCTAAATTTCATAATAGCACCTAACCTTTCTTTTAATTGTTCTGCTCCCTCTGTCAAAGTGACGGAAGCCAAAGAGCTTTTGTAAAGATTATTTGACTTAAAAAAGAAAATCAGTGTGTCCCCATACTCACGCTTCGCACTATCATCAAGTACAGATAAGACGATTTCATCGCATGACAGCTCACAAGATTTATTCACTTCCCTTTCCAGCAGATATACAAAAGGATTGAACCAATGGGCGCACACAACAATCTGTATCAGCCATTTATAAAACATATCCCTTTGCTTGTAATGAATTAGCTCATGTACAAAGATATAAGACAACTCTTTATCTTCCAATTCGCCAACAGGCAAAATGATTCTTGGTCGAAAGAAACCAATCAGCATAGGGGAAGCAATCAGCGGATTACAGGATAGTTCTACCCTTGTCTTGATATTCAGTTTTTCTTCACAATCAGATAGCAGATTCAAGATTTTTATATCCGATACTTCTTTATTTCCTGCTTTGATGTATTGGATAAATCCTTGATAAACCGTTACCTTGCGGACAAATAAAACCAGTGCCAATGCTGACCAGATAAAAAACAGACAGACATATTTGTTAAATGGCTCACGCATGGCAGCGGTGGTTATTTCCCGGTTTGTCTGTATCGGCTCTGCTTTGCTGTTACCCGTATCTGCGGGAACGGGTACATTGGGGCTTGTAGGGATTTCATTCGTTATTGCTGCTGTGTCGAATTTTTCAAACAGGCTTCCAACAATCGTAGTATCGGGAGTAAAGGGAAGCAGAAACCGCAACGCAACAACTATCCAGATATAATACTGCCAACGCTTGCTGAATTTGTTTTTATACAGCGGCTTCAATCCCAAAATGAGAAGCAGTAACAGTGCGCCGGAAACAGACAACGACAATAATATTTTTATAAACTCATTCATTTTCTTTTCTCCAAAATGTTTCAATCTCTTTCAATTCGTCTGCCGAAAGAATATCCTGCCGCAACAAGGTTGACACTAAGTTTTTCACATTCCCGCCGTAGACTTTATCAAGAAAGCTGTGGGTCTGCATGGTCTGGTATTCTGCTTCTGTTACCGTAGCCACATACTCATTCTTCCTGCCGATTTTTTTCACTTTCAAGAATTTTTTTTCGCCCAGACGGGAAAGCAGAGTGAGTACGGTGTTGTTCTTCCATTCGTTTTTGTCTTTTTCCAATTCCTCCATGATGAGGGAGTATAAAGCCGCCCCTCCATTCTTCCAAATGATTTTCATTAGTACCAATTCGGATTCAGAAATTTGCTGTGCCATATTGTCCTCCTTTTATCTTAACATTTTGTAGGCATGTATTCATCTTAACACTTTGTAGGTGATAATGCAATACCCTAAAACAAATTTAAGAATTTATAAAAAGGTATGAAAGATAGGGGTGGGATTCCGTAGTAGTCGGCATTCGTGGTAATGTGTATAACTGGCTATCTTATGGAATTGTGGGTAACTCTGTTTGCAGGATGTGGGAAAGCTGCTCTTTAGCTTTTCCATGTGCTGTGAACAGAGTTATCCATGATTCCATAGCCTGTTATGCACATTTCCACAATGCGCCCTTGCTTTTCAGCTCTTATGCGGTTCGTTCCGCTTCCTGTTTTTTCCTGTGGTATGCTTCCCTCCTTGCGGCAAGATAATTTTCATAGCGTTCCACCGCTTCCGGGTTTCCAGTGGCGGCTTCCTCATACATTTTCTGCCGGGATTTCTTGGTGGCTTCGGATTGATACGCCCGTTTCTTTGCCAGTTCTGCCGCCGCTGCCGGGTCGGTTTCGGCTTGCTGTACCAGTTTTTCCCTTGCTATCTTTTTCCGGCTCTTGTGGGCTTCCAGACGTTCCGATTCCTCCGGCGTTAGGGCTTCCCCTTCTTTCTGGGCGGCGGCAAGCTCTTTGAGCGTCCTTGTCTTTGGCTGTCCGGCTTTCTGCCTTTCGCGCCACGCCTTATGCTGTGCGGCTTTTTTCCGGCGGTGTTCTGCAAGCTGTTCTGTTTCCTCCGGCGTAAGCTCTGCCCCGGTCTTTTCCAGTTCCATAAGCTCCTTTATGGATTTTTTCTTAGGCGGCTTGGGCGGCTCTGCGGCTTTGCGTTTCTCCCTCCATTCCTTTTGCCATTCCCGGCTGTGTGCAAGTCGTTTTTCCTCGGCTTCCAGTTCCTCCGGGGTGAGAAGCCCCGCCTTTTTCCTTGCGGTAAATTCCCGTTTCTCTGCCTTGCGCTTCTCATACCGCGCCTTTTCAAGCTCCTTTGACCGGGCTTCCTTTGCCGCCTGTTCCTCCTGCTGGCGGCGTTGTTCCTCCACCTCTGCCGGGGTGACGATATGGGCGGGTACTTCAAAAGCCCCGATAAAGTTTAGGTAAATGTCTATCCGCTGGCGGCGGTCATTCCCCCGCCCCTCGCCCTCATGCACAATCACTTTCTCGATAAACTCATTGAGCATGGGCGTTGTAAGCTCGGAGAAATCCGTGTAGCGTTTCACAAGCTGGATAAACTGGTCTGTTTTCAGCCTGTCGGCGTTCCAGTTCTCAATCTGCCTTTGCCATTCCGCTATGGACGTTTCCAGCCCGGTCTGTTCCTCGTCATATTCGGCAAGAAGCCGGGTAAAATGCTTGTCGGGTATCTTGCCCGTGGCGTTGCCCTCATACAGTTTTTTCACAAGCCCGTCCAGCTCCTTGTGCCGCTTCTGTGCCTTGTTGATTTTCTGCTTGCACTCCTTGACGGTCTTTTCTTGGTTCTGGTCGGACGCTTCCCGGACGCGCTCTATAAACTCTTTTTCATTGTGCCGCACATACCAGCTCACGCGCTGGATAACGGCAAGGATAGCGGCTTCAATCTTTGCCGTGGGGATATGGTGCATGGTGCAGTCATGGATTAAATGGCGGTAGCCGGAGCAGATAAAAGCGTCCTCAACCCATTTCCCTTGCACAAGGGTATAGCGGTGTGTGAGTTTTGAGCCACAGTCGGCGCAGTAGAGAAGCCCGGTCAAACGGTTCGGGGCGTTCTGCCGCTTCGGGGCGCGGCGCACGGTTTCCCGTATCTTCTGTACGGTCTGCCACGTTTCCACGTCCACAATGGCGGGGATTGCGCCCTCAAAAATATACTGTTCTTCCGGCGCGGTCTTGCGGCTGCTCTTGGTCTTGTAGTTCTCGCATACGGTTTTCCCCAGTACCTTGCGCCCTGTGTATTCCGGGCGTTTCAGTATGTAGCCGATAGTGGTCGCTGACCATGCGTAGGGGTCGGCGTACTTTGCCGCCCGGACTGGCTCGCCTGTCCGCTTCCAATGCTCGGACGGGATAGGGATTTTCTCGGCGCGGAGTGCCTTTGCTATGCTGGCTATGGTTTCCCCGGCAAGGACGCTCTGGAAGATGCGGCGCACAACGGCGGCGGCTTCCTCGTCAATTATCCATTCTCCTTTTTCTTCTTTGGAAG
>OFGI01000846.1_pt1 | contig 15715 bp, 14 predicted proteins | sample 1521751 | NCBI WGS metagenome assembly OFGI01 (sample SAMEA3504115, study PRJEB24116) | mouse gut metagenome | biome: mouse gut; feature: mouse-associated habitat; material: faeces | place: Denmark | collected 2011
CCTACATCACCCCGTTCTTTGCGGATGGCAAGTGGAATGGCTGACCGCCGGAAAGGAGTGAGCATTTATGGGTATTTTAGACGGCATTGTGGAATGGATCGCCGAACAGGTGATGAACGGCCTTGACCTTGTGACCACCTCGGTCCTGGGGGCGCTTGGCTGTGACATGGCCGTATTCCTCCGCTACTTCCCCGCCGCCGAGACCATGTATAAGGTCTTTGTGGCGCTGGCTATCGGCATCATCCTCTTAAACTGGGTATGGCAGCTGTTCAAGAACTTCGGTTTAGGCATCGGCATTGAGGCAGAGGACCCGGTGCGCCTGAGCATCCGCTCCGTCCTCTTCATCCTGCTGGCCTATTTCTCGGACGGGATCGTGGATACTATCTTAAAGATTGGCGGAACCCCGTACCATTGGATCATGGATTCCGACCTGCCTGCTCTAAGTTTCGCGGACTTTAATTCGGTGATGTTAGCCATCATCGGCGTCTGCGCCAACGGTGCGGTGGCACTGATCACGCTGATCATCGTTCTGATCCTGGCATGGAACTACCTGAAACTCCTTTTTGAAGCGGCAGAGCGGTATGTCCTCTTAGGGGTTCTGGTCTACACGGCTCCCGTGGCCTTTTCCATGGGGGCATCCCAGTCCACCTCTAACATTTTTAAGTCCTGGTGCCGGATGTTCGGCGGGCAGGTGTTCCTCCTGCTCATGAATGCCTGGTGCCTGCGCCTGTTCACATCCATGGTCGGGGCTTTCATAGCAAACCCGCTGTCGTTGTGAGAATACACAGAAAGGAATGGCGATAACCATGAAAAAATATAAAAAGCTGTTTACTGTTCTCTTCCTGATGGCACTTCTTCTCTGCCTGTCCAGCCAGACGGCCTTCGCCTTTTCGGAGGGGGATGCCCAGGCCCAGGTGGATGCGGCAGGGCGGGAGGCGGTATCGGGCAACGTCCTGGTCTGGTTCCTGTGCGCCATTGCGTTTTTAAAAGTATCCCAGAAGATCGACTCCTTCATGTCCAGCTTAGGGGTAAACGTAGGGCATACGGGCGGCTCCATGATTGCGGAGGCCATGATCGCCGCAAGGGGCGTGGGCGCTGTCCGCAACTTTTCCCGCCAGCATTTCGGCGGCGGCCACAGCAGCAGCTCTTCCCATGTGAATACAGGCTCCGGCTCACCCGGAACCCCCGGCAGCTCGGGCGGGTTCATGGCAGGCGGCCTTGCAGGGGTGGTCAGCCGGCAGGTCACAAACAGTGCCATCCGCACTGCCACCTCCCACACCGAGACAAACCGGCAGGGTGGAAAGGCGCCCGGCGGCAGCATCGGCGGTTTTGCGTCCACCGTAACCGGGCATTCCAGCAACCCCATCAGCCGCAGGGCATTTGAATCCTCGGTTAGAAAAGGCGGCGATTTTGCCAACAACGTCATCGGCACAGTCGCCACGGGAAATATCGCCTCCATAGGTTCCATGTCCGGGGAAAAGGCTGCCCAGGCCCTCCACTCCTACATGGGCTATGCCGCCCTGGGGGAAGGCGCACAGCATGTGCCGTCCTTTACCGGCGTGGAGATCGGGGGCGGGCGCATCACCGGCACGGAAATTTCGGAGGAACACCCGGAGGGCATTTCCTTCGGCATGTACCATGCGGACCAGTACACCCCACCGGAAGGGCCTTACACTACCGTGCAGGCCGTGGACGGCACTTCCTGGTACAAACAGTACGCACAGGATACCGTGGAGAAATCCCCTTACATGGCGGCGGACGGCTCCATCGCCTATAAGGAATCCATTGTGAAAAAGATGCCCCCGGTGCCCAAAAGAAAGGACAGGTTATAAATGGAAGGAAGACAGAAGAACGGGCTGGAAGAAGCCCTTGAGACCGGCGCGTCTGCGGCACACCTTGCCAGGGGCGCCGTGAAAGCGGGGAAGGCGGTGTCCGGGGCCGCTAAGGGAGCCGCCGTGGGCGGTCCTTATGGTGCAGCGGCAGGGGCGCTATGGGAAGGACGCAGACTTATCGGAAAGATCCTGGCGGCAGCTGCTGTCCTGTTACTGCTCCCGGTGCTTTTTGTGCTGATGCTCCCCGGCCTGATCTTTGACGGATTTACCTCCGCTTTCTCCCCTGCAGACCCGGAAACCCCTCTCCTGAACAGCGAGACCGCTATCATAGAGAACGCCAACACCATAACCTTTACCATCAGCAGCATCCTGGGGGAAGGCATGGAAGATGTGATGGAGCGGATCGGACGGGATTTTGCCGCCTCGGACGGGGATGGGATGGAGGTCATCAACCCATACGAAACAAGCCCTGTATATAATGCCAACCTCTTTGTTTCCCAGTATTGTGCGGCAAAGGATAAGGAATTTGCAGATATCTCCATTGCGGATATGGCGGCAGTCATGCGCCGTGGGAAATCCCACCTTTACTCCTACCGGCGGACGGAGGAGATCCGTGAAAAGACGGTGGAGGACCCGGAGACCGGGGAAGAGACCACCGTATCCGAGAAATGGATGATCTATACCATTTCCTACAACGGGGAAGATTATTTCGCTGACCAGGTATTCTCCCTCACAGAAGAACAGAGGGTGCTTGCCGCCGATTACGCACAGAACCTGAGCCTTTTCCTTGGTGACGGGCTGGTCCAGAACCTGGAGAACTGGGAAGGGAACAGCATCCCCTCCCTGGGTGATGTGCGCTTTACGGATGGCGGCACGGAAGTTGTCTATTTCAACCAGCTGGATGAACGCTATGCCGGGAAACCTTACGGCACCGACCATATCGGCGGTTACGGCTGCGGGCCTACTTCCATGGCGATTGTGGTGTCCTCCCTGGCCGGTGAGACCGTTGACCCGGTGCGTATGGCACAGTGGGCCTGTGAAAACGGCTACTGGTGCAAGGGCAGCGGTTCCTACCACGCGCTGATACCGGGCGCCGCAGAAAACTGGGGGCTTGCCGTTTCCGGCTGCTCCCCCTCAGAACCCCAGCGGATACTGGACGCCCTGGCAGACGGGAAGCTGGTGGTGGCCATCATGTCAAAAGGGCATTTCACAAGCGGAGGCCACTTTATCGTGCTGCGGGGCGTGAAGGACGGGAAGATCCTGGTGGCGGACCCCGCCAGCTATAAACGGAGCGGACAGCCCTGGGATCTTTCCATCATACTGAACGAAGCCAGCAGACGTGCAGGCGCAGGCGGCCCATTCTGGATCATCGGCTGAACCGCCCTGCCGCAGTCCGGCCATGAACCCTGTTTACAGACGTTCCGCTCTGATCCCGCCCATGGCCGGAACTGACACACTGCGAAAGAGAGGTACTACCATATGAACAATCAAAATGACCACGATACCTATATCATCCCGCCGAATTTTGTGGACACAGGCACGTTTTTCGGCGGCATGTTCCGGGCAAGGAATGTGATCGAGGCCGGCATCCTGGCTGTTGCGACCGGGCTGCCGGTGTTTTTGTTCCTGCCCTTTGGCCTGACCGCGCGGATCATCGTGCTGTGCCTGACTACCCTGCCCCTTGTTCTGTTTGCCCTGATCGGCATATCGGGGGAAAGCCTGTCGTCCTTCCTGGTCATCTTCTTAAAATACTTGAAGAACCGCCGTATCGTGGGCGGCGGTGAAAGCCAGGAAACAGTGCGGACGGCCGCATCTGCGAAAAAGGTCAGGAAAAGCGGCAAAAAGAAAAATCCTGTTTGCAGCGAAAACACAGCCTCTGCTGGCACCAGACAGGAGATGAAAACTGACAGAAGTAACCATAAATCTGTCAAAAATGAAAAAATCGGCGGTATATCCGGCTGGCGGCGCAGAGGTGAGGAGGATTTCCCCGCAGAGTTCGACCAGATAAAAGGCTATGAGATCCGCCAGAAGCTCCGGCCATCGGCCTGCCGCCAGCCCTTTGGGCCGGCGCGGCAGCCAGCCTTTTTCAGCAAAGTGGGCGCAGTTTTTGTATCCTTACGCCAGACACAGAAAAAGCAGCAGGACGGAACGCAGCGAAAGAAATCTGCAGGTGGAAGGAAACGGAGCCCACAGCAGGGTTCCAGAAAAAAGGCCGCTGGAAGATCAGCAGGACCGGACCACAGAAACAGTCAGCAGAAAAAGGGCCGCTCCCCCAGAAAGCCGCTCCGTACACCGGAACCGCAGTTTACCCATTTGAACCCGGTGGCGGACTACCTGCCCATCCGTAAGATAGAAAACGGCATTATCTACACGAAGGACCACCGGTATGTGAAGGTGGTGGAGGTGATCCCCATCAACTTCCTGCTCCGTAGCGCCAGGGAACAGAGGGGCATCATCTATTCCTTTGTTTCCTATTTAAAAATAAGCCCCGTAAAGCTCCAGTTCAAGGTGCTGACCCGCCGTGCGGATATCGGGCGCCACATGGACACGGTGCGCCGGGAGATGGCCCAGGAGACCAACGGACAGTGCCGGCTCATGCAGGAGGATTACCTGCAGTTCATCCAGCAGATCTGTTCCCGCGAGGCTGTCACGCGCCGTTTCTTTCTGGTCTTTGAATACGAGCCCTGGAATGGCGCAAGGCGCACGGACGAGGAAGGGGAGGCCATCGGCTCCCTGCAGTCCGCCGTCCACACGGCCTCTAATTACCTGCGCCAGTGCGGGAATGAAGTGGTGCTGCCAGACAACGAGGACGAGTTCACCATAGACGTGCTCTATAACCTCCTGTGCCGGAATGAGAGCGCCGCAAAGCCCCTCCCCGTCCGGGCAAAAGAGGTGGTGGCACAGTACCTGGCAGACGGAAGGGAATCTGACATTGACCATATCCCTGCCGGGGAATTTATTGCGCCCAGAAGCATTGACTTTACCCACGGGCGGTACATCTGCATTGACGGGCTTTATTACGCCTACCTGCTGATCCCCTCGGACGGCTATAAGACCCATGTGCCGGCCGGCTGGCTCAGCCTGATGGTCAATGCCGGTGACGGGATCGACCTGGACATGTTCCTCTCCCGACAGCCCAAGGAGCGCATCATCCAGAAGGTGGGCCAGCAGCTGCGCATCAACCGCTCCCGGATCAAGGACGCCAGCGATACCAACACGGACTTTGACGATATCGACAGCGCCATCCGCAGCGGCTATTTCCTGAAGGAAGGGCTTGCCAACAATGAAGATTTTTACTTTATGAACCTGCTGGTCACGGTTACAGCCCCCAATGAGGAAGACCTGGAGTGGAAGGTCAGCGAGATGAAAAAGCTCCTGCTCTCCCAGGACATGCGGGTATCCACCTGCCACTTCCGGGAAGAACAGGCATTCCTGACCGCCCTGCCCCTGGTATCCGTGGAAAAAGGGCTGTATGAGCGCAGCAGGCGCAACCTCCTGACCGGGGGCGCCGCAAGCTGCTACCCCTTTACCAGCTATGAGATGTGCGATGACAACGGCATCCTTTTAGGTGTAAATAAGTACAACAGCTCCCTGATCATTGTGGATATCTTTAATTCCGCCGTCTATAAAAACGCAAACATGGCGATCCTGGGCACTTCCGGCGCGGGCAAGACCTTCACCATGCAGCTCATGGCCCTGCGGATGCGGCGCAAGGGAATCCCCATTTTCATCATTGCCCCGTTAAAAGGGCATGAGTTCCACCGGGCCTGCGCCAACGTGGGCGGCGAGTTCATCCAGGTCTCCCCGGCAAGCCCCCACTGTATCAACGTGATGGAGATCCGGCAGGTGGACCGCACCGTGAACGAACTGCTGGACGGCCCCGGCATCCAGTTATCGGAACTGGCGGAGAAGATCCAGCGGCTCCATATCTTTTTCAGCCTGCTGATCCCGGACATGAACCATGAAGAGCGCCAGCTTCTGGACGAGGCCCTGATCCACACCTACAACAAGAAAGGCATCACCCATGACAACGCATCCCTGGCAGACCCCAAAGACCCGGCACGATACCGGGAGATGCCGGTACTGGGCGACCTTTATGGAATACTGAAGAAATCGGCTGCCACAAAACGGCTGGCAAATATCCTGAACCGCCTGGTGAACGGCTCCGCCAGCACCTTCAACCAGCAGACCAACGTGTCCCTGGACAACCGATATACCGTTCTGGATATCTCTTCCCTGACCGGGGACCTGCTGACCGTGGGGATGTTCGTAGCACTGGATTTTGTCTGGGACCGGGCCAAGGAGGACCGTACCGAGGAAAAGACCATCTTCATTGACGAATGCTGGCAGCTCTTATCCGGAGCCGGCGCCACGGGCACACGCCTTGCCGGCGACTTTGTACTGGAGATCTTCAAGACCATCCGCGGGTACGGAGGTTCCGCCGTCTGTGCCAGCCAGGACCTGAATGACTTCTTTAACCTGGACGAAGGACGGTTTGGGAAAGGCATCATCAACAACTCCAAGACCAAGATCATCCTGAACCTGGAAGATGACGAGGCCATGCGCGTGCAGAGCGCCCTCCACCTTTCCGATGCGGAGATCATGGAGGTCACCCACTTTGAACGGGGCAACGGCCTGATCAGCACCAACAACAATAACATCATGGTGGAGTTCAAGGCAAGCCCCCTGGAGAAAGACCTGATCACCACGGACAGAAGGGAACTGAAAGACATCGTGGAACGGATGCGGCGGCAGAATGAAGCCGGATAACAAAAAGGATTACGCACCGTATACGCATGATTTACGCAATCCCTTTTCCATACGTCCGTTATACGCACAGATTACGCATTTACAAAAAGACAGAAAGGAAGGTGGTGCCAGTGAAGACCAGGGCAGAGTTATACGGCCATGAAGCCACGGAACTGCTCCGGATCATATCCATGTATCCGGGACTATCAGAAAAACAGTTATGCCGGTTCTACCCTGGCCGGGAGGATGTCACCAGGAACCTGCTCTCCCACCTGTGCAGACAGGGGCGTACCCGGCAGGCAGACACCGGGGGATATTTCCCCTATGGGAACGGTAAAGCAGAAACAGATCCCGGTATGGTGCGGGCGGCATGGGTACTGCTTGATTTTATCGACAGGGCGGAATACCACTCGTCCAGTGAGTTCCCCGTAAAGATTGCCTTTTTCTCTAAAGGTGAACTGTATGAGATCGTCCATGCCGCTGCCGGACAGGAGGCGCTTGTCACCCATGCCCTGCGCCAGAGCCGTGACAGCCCGCCGTATCGTTCTGGTGGATGAACCCGGACAGATCCCCCTGCTGGAATTTCCGGGGATAACCGGATTCTGTACCGTGGATGGCAATGGAAATGTAAGCTACTACAAAAAATCAACATAAAACAATCTTTGCCCTGACTGCCATGATGCAGGGCAGCTATATTACAACATCCAAAGGAGGGATGTAATTGGACCGAAAGATTATCTCACGCCGGATTGCAGATATCCAGAACAGCCTGTCACGGCTGAACAACAACATCTGCGCTATGGATTCCCTGGATATCCAGAGGTATCCCGAAAACTATGAAACCATGTCAACCGAAGCCGCCCTGCGGGCCGAAGGGATCGCCTGCCAGCTCAGAAATCTCCTTTACGCTTCCACCTCTGTTTCCAAAGCAGAGTACCTTGTGCAAGCCGGGGAAGTGCATGGTATAGAGATCCTTTATGAAAATGGCATTTTGGAAGTAATCCTCCCACGGCTGCTCCCAAAGAAAAAAATGCGCCAGAGCAGCCTGTTCCTGCTTGACCCTCTTCATGCGGTACTGGGACAGTATGCAAAAGAGCATCCCATGCCCCACTTCCGGGAATGCGTGGTATGTATCTCCCATGTGTATGACCATGAGCTGCCGGACTGGTGCCTTCTGGACTATGACAACCTGCAGCAGAAACAGATCCTGGATGCCATCGCCCTGTATGTGATGGCCGATGACAGCGGGCTTTTATGTGACGCCTACAATACTACGGAGCTTGGAGATAAGGATTGTACCCATATCTATATCATGGAAAAAGACCGCTTTGCCGGATGGCTCTCCGCACGGGAAAAAGAACTGAAATCCATATCGGATTTTTGAACGATTTGAGCCTGTTTTTTCCCTATACCCACTGGGAACCGTCAATCCCATGATCCTGATACCTTATAACAGATTTTTCTTTCCCGCCTTAACCGAGGTCTTTAGCCGCCTCGGTAAAAAGCCGGGGCCAGACCGGGGCTGTCCTGGTCAGAGGAGGTGACATTTTGGATGATAAAAGAAGATTCCCAAAACAGGACACATTAGGCTTACACCTGCTGGAAATGGCTGCTGTCTGTGGCGAACTGCCAACAGACCTGCTTACCCGGCTTTCCGGCAGTTCTTCCTATACCGAGACCGTCATAACTTCCCTGAAAAAAGACGGCCTCCTGAAAACCTATTATAAGGATAAGCTGCGCGGCTACCGCCTGGGGCAGAGGGCAAAACGAATCCTGTTGGAAAGGCAGCCGGAACGCTTTTCCTTCTATCTTACCGGAAACGTGGAGACTAACCGGATTAAAAGCGAAGTCCCACGCCGGATACGGCTCCACCGGGTTGCGGAAACCTATGTTGCCATGCAGAATGCCGGCATTGCCGTGTTCCGTGACGAAAAACCCCTGGTATTTTCCCCCGGAGGTTCTCCGGTAGCCCGGCTTGACTCCCCTGCCTTTTACAGTTCCCGTGAAGTCAAAGAAATGGGAATCGAGACTGTGAAGCTCCGTGGCTCGCGGATGACAGGGGTGCTCCTTGCTCCATCCGGTGTTTTTATTTCCTATAACGGCGGCAGTCATATGCTGAAATGGGATTACCGGGCTGAGCAGAGGGCACAGGCGCTCCTGCAGATGGTGGTCTGCCATCAGCGCCTTTCCGCACAGCATGCAAGTACCTGTGTTTCCGGCCTGCTGTTTGGCAATGACCTGGAACCCTTCTACCGGATCTTTGCGGATTCGGATACAGAGTCACGCTGTTTCTTTCTTCTGGACGGCAATTATGAACATTTTTATTACCTGACCAATGACCATTACGGGGATACGCTGCTGAAGCTCCTGTACCGCCCGGAGGGTACAGCGGAACTCGACCACATGCTGATGCAGGGATTTTATCCAAAGGATACGGGGCTTCCCATAGAACATGACGCCCTGGATCAGAACGGGAACCCGGTGCTGTTCGGCTATTTCCTGGACATCCCCCGTATCAACCGTTTCCATACGGCGCTCCAGCTGCAGGAACGGACGGGAACCCTGATCTGCTTTGACTTCCAGAAGGAAGTTCTCCACCGCTTCTGCGGAGGACAGGTAGGGTTTTCCACCATCAGCTTTGAAAAATTTGAAAGGAGGTTTTTCCCATAGACAAGAAAAAAATACTGAAAGGGCTGGTCACTGCCCCCATCGCCATCCTTGCCGTCCTGTATGCGGGCGGCTACCTGGGGCAGTTCATCGGCAACTACGCCCTCTGGAAACAGGGGGGCGGCTACCCTGGGGATGGCACTTCTCCCCTGCCTCCCACTCCTTCCTTCTCCGTCTGTCTGCACGCAGCAGTCCGCCCGCCATACGGGATCTACGGGATATTTATCTGTATCGGGCTTTTGGCCGTGCTGCTCCTTTTCGTCATGCGGATCGGGTACAGCGACACCGGGGAATATGACGGGGACCGGAACTTCACCTATTCCGCCAAAGGCACTTACGGCACGTCCGGCTGGATGAGCCGGAAGGAGATGTCCGGCGTCCTGGAACTGGTGGCCGACCTGCGCCGGTATCAGGGGATCGTCCTGGGCATGCTGGAGCGGAAGGCAGTCTGCGTACCGGAGAAGACACGGCTCAACAGCAACCTGGCAGTCTACGGCGCCAGCGGCTCCATGAAGACACGCTCCTTCTGCATGAACCGGATTTTACAGGGGGTATCCCGCGGGGAATCCCTGGTCATCTGCGACCCGAAATCGGAGCTGTACGAAAAGTCCAGCGAGTACCTGCGTGACAAGGGCTACACGGTCCGTGTGTTCAATCTGGTCAATCCGGAGAACTCGGATTCCTGGAACTGCCTTTGTGAAGTGGAAGGCCAGGAACTGATGGCACAGCTTTTTGTGGATGTCATCATCAAAAACACCACGGGCGGCGGCAAGGGAGACCATTTCTGGGATTCCGCTGAAATGAACCTGTTAAAAGCTCTGGTGCTGTATGTGGACAAGGGCTATCCCCCGGAGAACCGGAACATGGGCCAGGTTTACCAGCTCATCACTTTAAATTCGGAGACTGCACTGAACAGCCTGTTTGAAGTCCTGCCCATCAACCATCCGGCCAAGGCACCTTACAGCCTGTTCAAGCAGGCATCCGATTCCGTGCGCAGCGGCGTCATTATCGGCCTGGGGAGCCGCCTCCAGGTATTCCAGGCTGAACTGATCAAGAAGATCACTGCGCGGGATGAGATCGACCTGGAATTACTGGGCCAGAAGCCCTGCGCCTATTTCCTTGTGACCAGCGACCAGGACAGCACCTTTGACTTCCTGGCCTCCCTGTTCCTGTCCTTTGTGTTCATCAAGCTGGTGCGGTATGCGGACAAGAACTGCGAGGGCGGCCGGCTCCCCGTGCCCGTCCATGTCTTAGGGGAGGAACTGACCGCCTGCGGCACCATACCGGACCTTTCCCGGCGCCTGAGTGTGATCCGATCCCGGAACATCTCCATGTCCTGCGTGTTCCAGAACCTTGCCGGGCTGCAGAACCGGTATCCCTTAAACCTGTGGCAGGAGATCTTAGGGAATTGTGACGTCCAGCTCTTTTTAGGGTGTACCGATCCCCTGACGGCGGAATTTGTCTCCTCCCGTACCGGCCTCGCAAGCGTGGCGGTCTCCAGCAAGTCCAAACAGTTAGGCACCTGGCGGATCTCCAACTACACGCCGGAATACCGGGAGACCAGCGGCGTGGGGAAACGCCCCGTGCTTACGCCCGATGAAGTACTGCGCCTGCCCATTGACGAGGCGCTGGTCATCATCCGTGGCAAGAAGACCCTGAAGGTGGACAAGATGGATTATTCCAAACATCCGGAATATCCCCTGCTGCGCTCCTGCAAGGCATCCGCCCACATCCCGGAGTGGAGGCGCCTGGAGATGGAAGCTGCTGCCGCACCGGAACCAGCGGTAAAGCCGGCACCACAAAAGACGGATGCAAAGCAGACATCAAAAGCAGCCGTAAAACCTGCCACAAAAACAGGGGCAAAGCCTGCAGCAAAAGGAACGGTGAAGGCACCAGCCTCCGGCGCACAGCAGAAAGCGCCTTCCCCTCCGGCATCCGGGTCAAAAAAATCTGCCCCTTCCGGCACACCTGCCGGGATTGTATCTGCGGACAAAGATTCCATCATGTCCTGAAACGAAACTGCTATGGAACGGTCCGTTTTGGAGACTGTGAAATAGAATAACAACACTATGGAGGTAAACACATGGCAAGAAAAAAAGAACTTATGGAACTGGAAAACCCTTCTATGGAAGAAAACAATTCTTTGGACGGAACGGACACAGAAGCCGGGGCTTTCCACGGAGAGGGAGGCGGCACTCCTCCTGAAACTGACGGGGACGGCATGGACTTAAATGAACTGCTTGGCAGCATGGACCAGGAACCGGCTGCCGACCCGGACAGGACAGATGGGGATCTCCCGGAACTGACAGAGGAAGAGATCTTCGGGGAAACGCCGGAAAATCCCGATGGCGCCGGCACTGTGCATGGTGCCCCTGAAGAAAGCGATACCCCCGGTGAAGCACAGCCGGAATCGGCAGCCCCGCCTGAACCAAACAGTGCCGCTGCAAAGACCAGACGCACCACCCGCAGGAAAAAAGAAGAGCCCCCTACAGAAACTGACGGGGAAACACAGCGGCCAGAAGCAGAGATGCCGGAGAGCATGGAAGCTGTACCTGACAACGTGCCCGATTCCCTGTCTGCTGCTGTCGATAAAAACGGGATGGCGGATGAGACAGCAGATGGAATGGATGGCACCATTCCGCAGGAAGAAACGGAACCCGCTGGAACCGGGCCGGAAGATACGCCTTTACCCTCCGCTGAAGACACAGCCGGAACCGCATCTCCCCCTGCTGCATCCTCTTCCCGCCGTACCGCTGCCAGAGGCAGAAAAGAAGATGCCCCGGTACTGACACTGGAGGTACGTGGGGAAGTGGAAACGGAAGAATCCCGTGACGATGCCATCTGGCATGAGATCCACAATGCTTACCGTACCCGGCGCATCCTTACCGGGCAGCTTGGCGGGATCGAGCAGACGGACAGTGGAAAGACCATCACCATTGTAGACTATAAAGGCTTCCGGATTGTGATCCCCTTAAAAGAGATGATGATCAACGTGGGCCGCAGCCCTTCCGGACAGGAATATGCGGAGTTCATGCTGCGCCAGAACAAGATCCTCGGCAATATGCTGGGCGCAGAGATTGACTTCATCGTAAAAGGGATTGATTCCAAAACCCGCAGCGTGGTTGCCAGCCGGAAGGAAGCCATGCTCCGGAAACGGCAGACATTCTATCTGGATACGGATGCGGCAGGCATGTACCGAATTTACGAAGGCCGTATTGCCCAGGCCCGTGTGATCGCCGTGGCCGAGAAGGTCATCCGGGTAGAGGTATTCGGTGTGGAATGTTCCATCATGGCCCGTGATCTGGCCTGGGAATGGATCGGGGATGCCCACGAACGCTTTTCCGTAGGAGACCAGGTTCTTGTACGCATCCTGAACGTGCGCCGTGACAGTCTGGAAGATGTGGGCATCAAAGCGGACATCAAGAGTGTGTCCCAGAACACCAGCCATGACAACCTGAAAAAATGCCGTATCCAGAGCAAGTATGCCGGCAAGGTCACGGATGTACATAAGGGCGTGGTCTATATCCGCCTGTCTAACGGCGTGAATGCTGTGGCCCACTCCTGCTATGACTACCGGACTCCCGGCAAGAAGGATGATGTGAGCTTTGCCGTCACCCGGATTGATGAAGATCGGGGCGTGGCTGTGGGGATCATTACCCGGATCATCCGGCAGAATCTGTGATATATCCATAGACATAGTATAAAACATATGGAGCTGGAACTCTGATTGTTGCAGCTCCATATGCTTCTGATTTTATATCATTACAGATACTCCCTGCTAATCCCTCTCCTTTGCACTTTCCGCCATTTTGATAATCTCTGAATCCTGAATTTCCGCAGGCTCATATTCCAAAACATAACTGACTTCGGGGGAATAAGTCCAACAAAGATACGCCAGTTCCCCTTTCTTATAGAGCGCCGCCGGCCATTCCTGGATTTTCATTTCTTCACAGTTGTCCATAAATTCCACCGGAAATAAAACACCAAAAGCAACTGTATTGAGTCCTGTTATTTCAGAAGCATCTTGTTCATAATAATCAGTTTTTAATATATGATAATAAATTTTAGTGTCAGCATCCTCATCCCCATATGTAAGTGTGGCGGCAAGCGTAGTTACCGACTGCTTTTTATACTGGTCGCCCAATGCATCTTCTACTTTTAAAATGTCCTCTTCAAGTGTGCTTTTTTTTGGGTTCCTGTATATCAATACTCCTGCTGTTGCTGTACAGATCACTGTCAAACAGGCTAAAATCCCCATGGTTTTCTTTTTCAGCATACATATAACCCCCTCTTGCCTTTTTATAAACTGGCAGTCAAATCACTGCGATTGCCACATTTCTATATAGTTGCATTTATCGTATAAATTATGCGATATAAATGATTAAAATACAACGATTTATCAAAGTATAATTTACGAAATACAAAAGCAATGGGGCGGATATAATGAAAACTGTGCTTTCTACTATAACAGCATACAGGGAAGAAAGAGACTGGACAGAATACCAGCTTGCAGAGCGTTCCGGTCTGCCCCAGACTACGATATCCTCCTGGTACTGTAAAAATGTGGTTCCAACCATACCTTCCCTGGAAAAAATCTGTACCGCATTTGACATTACACTTTCCCAGCTGTTTTCCTATGGTGATGAGCCTGTTCTGCTGACAGAATCCCAACAGGAGCTGCTGAAACGTTGGGCAGGATTGAGCAGCGAGCAGCAGGCACTTATTTTTTCCCTGATTGATCATATGAAATAGGATAACCACCCTCTTTAATTGTAATAATCGTTAAAATTATATGATTCAAATGATTAAATTCTAACGATTTATCAAAGTATAATTTACGATATATAAAAGCAAAGGAGTGAATTCATTTGGAAGATATTCTTGCGACCATAACTGCATACAGACAGGAAAGAGGATGGACAGAATATCAGCTTGCGGAGCATTCCGGCCTTCCCCAATCCACCATCTCCTCCTGGTATCGGAAAAATATGGTCCCAACCATTCCTTCTTTAAAGAAAATCTGTCTGGCTTTTGGAATCACACTCTCTCAATTATTATCTGAAGGAGATGCACTGGTTTCCCTGACAGAAGATCAAAGAAAACTGCTGGAACGCTGGGCAAGGCTAAATAAAGACCAACAGGAGGTCATCTTTGCTTTAATTGACAAAATGCAGGTATAAAGGAACGGGTACGAATCTGTTAGAGAAGGACAATTTTGTTTAAAAAACAAATTGTTCCTCTCCATAGCTTACCCCACAGACAGTCAGTGACACCCCATGAGAAAATCAGAAAAAGCAGATGAGTATAAAAAACCTTGCCGATTTCCAGCTTCCATATCTGAAAAGAGGCAAGGTTCTCTTTTTGATATTGCAAACAGCTGCTATGAGCCATTCAATCGAATTCCGGTTTTTGCCGGATGACCGCCATGCTGCTAAGCCCTGACAAACGGAGGCACAGGGTAACACGCCACCCACCGCCCAAACCGCCCATACAGCCCGCGAGGGCGGCGCAGACGGGAACGGGGGGAATTTTACAAGGATAACGGGCATTGCATCTACTCTTATCAAATTAAAATGTCAAAAACTCTTGACATTTCTTCTCTGACTTGATATTATAAAAATGTCAAAAGTATTTGACATTTAAAGGCCGATTTAATATTGAAAGGAGTAAGGTATTATGCCAGTAGGTGCAGGAATTGTTTTAGGAATTGTTTTATTTGTGTTTACCTCATTGGATATATTCATGTTGGTATCACTCTTAAAACCGGGCGATGAACGCAATCAAGTTATTGTATGGAAAGCAAGTTCTTTTACTTTGCTTGCAATGGTGGGCGCAAACATTTTAGACGTTATTGAAAATTTTGTAAGAGCACAGCCCATGTCACAAAACCCTTTTATTCAACTGGAAGTTGCCGCCATTGTTTATTTTTTAGCCCTTATGTTTTATAAAAAAAGGCATGGTGGTTGATATGGAAAATACCATCAGAAACAGACGAAAAGAGTTAGGGCTATCCCAAGAGGAATTAGCGAGAAAATGCGGTGTTTCCAGACAGACTGTAAATGCAATCGAAAACAACAAGTATGACCCTACATTAGCATTAGCGTTTAGCCTTGCAAAAGAATTGTGTGTTACTGTTGATGAACTTTTTATACCGTCTTAATTCGCGAGAAAACAATAACTAAATAACTACTACTTTCACAGTAGCACCACCAAGCAGGAAATCCCAAAATGGACTTCCTGCTTTTCTTATGTTTGGGTAGGGGCTTTTCGGCGGCTATCCGGGGGACATCCGCTTTGCGACGACCGAAGTGGAACGGAGAGGCACCATAGACCTCTCGGACACGCAAACGGAAAGTGGATGGGGCAGGACTCGAACCTGCGGTGTTTCTTTGTGACGGATTTACAGTCCGCTGCCCTCGCCACTAGGCATACCCATCCATGGGGTGACCAGGGGGAATCGGTCTCCG
>OFGI01000856.1_pt1 | contig 15540 bp, 9 predicted proteins | sample 1521751 | NCBI WGS metagenome assembly OFGI01 (sample SAMEA3504115, study PRJEB24116) | mouse gut metagenome | biome: mouse gut; feature: mouse-associated habitat; material: faeces | place: Denmark | collected 2011
ACTCCTTGGCCCAGGCGGGCTTGCTCTCGTCAAAAGCGTCTGCCAGACCGCCCCAGCCCACATACCGGGAAAGGGTTTCCTGTTCCTCCGGCGTGGCCTGCCGGTTTTCAAACTCCAATTCTTTCAGGAGATTGATTGCGTCCATGTTGGCCCGAAACTTTGCTTTTGGTCCTCCTTCGCCCAGGTGAATGTCGGTGATACGGAAGTTCCCGGCAGTCGGCTGGGGAGGGGTGGGTTCCGGTTCATCAAAGCGCAGCGTATGAATCTCTATATCGTAGGGCAGATGGTTCTGTTCGCCCGGATAACGGGTGACGGGGGTAATGGTGATCTGCGGCTCCGGCTCTGGTGCAGGGGGATTCCCAAAATCCGGCTGTTCCTCTGCCAGCTGTTTACTTGGCTGTGCCAGTTCGTGGGAGAATCCGTCCAGCTCCTGCTGGTAGAGGGCGCGCAGGGCAGCGGCAAGCGGCTCCCAGCTTTCATACATCGCTGCCAGCACCGTTTCATCTTCCCGCAGAATCTCCACTTCCATGCCGTTTGCGGAGGCCCGGTAATCCGCCGTATCTCCGGTTTCCAGCTGCATGGTTTCCACTGTACCGGAAAACCGCTGGGAAAGATGCTGGGCGACAGCCGGATTGCCTGCGCCGCTTCGGAGCAGCGCCGCTATATCCTCCTTTGCAGCTGCGTCCAGCAAACCGCCCTCCCCGGTCAGGACTTCCCGCAAATCCGGGGAAAACTGGTCCAGATCGGCGGGGAGATAGTCGGTGATGGCGCTGTTGCGCGGGTCCTGCCGGATGGCGCGTTCAAACTGTTCTTTGCTTTCCGTCCGGTAAATGGGGTAGGCCAGCGCGGGGTCATTCAGCTGGACATAGCCCCGCTGCAAATCGGTGATGCGGTACTCGGTATTTTCCAGAAAAACAAAATCCCCTACGCCATAGGCCGATGCCAGCGGGTCGCGGGGAAGTGTTCCCGGTTCGTCCGCAGCGGGTGCGGCTGTTTCCTGTGCCGGTTCCTCTTGCCGGTCCGCCTTTATCTCTTGTGGTTCCAGCCCGGCCAGGAATTGCTCCGCAGCTTCTTCTCTTGAAAATGTCCGTACCGTTCCATCGGAGGCGGTATAGTAATCATTGGTCTGATTATCCCAGACAGCAAACGCATCTTCCGGGTCGGGAAACGCATCGCTGGTCATAACAACGGAAAAGCGTGGTTCTGCTTCTTCGGCGGCAATCTGCTCCACATCAGCCATGACCTGCTGGATAAAGGGGGCATTGTCCAGCTTCTCCGGTTCCACTACCTGCCCGTTTACAATGCCGCGCTGGGCCAGATTTTCCCGGATTGCGATAGGGTCTATATCGTCCAGATTTTCCCGTTCAGCCTCTGTAAAAAAGCGGTCCTCTTTGATAAGCTGGGCGATCCGGCGCTGTACCTTGGGCCAGGGCAGTTCCATTTCTTCGGGGCTTCCGGCGCGGACAATGAACAGGTTTGTATGTTCAGGACCGCCGTACTCCCTGGACAGCCATGCGGCGGTATCTTTTTCCCGCCCATGCTCCTTCATATAGCGGACTACGGCCCGTTTGCTGTCCATATCGCCGTTCCATGCACAGAGGGCTTCGTCAATATCGTCCTGGGAGAGAGGGCGCAGAAGCTCATGGAGCTTTGGATAGGTTTCGGCAATCACCTCTTGATGCAGGCGGTGGCGGAACTCCGGCACATCCGAATACTGTTTGAGAAGCTGCAAATCACCGGAGCCAAGAACCGCGCGGCGCACAGCGGCGTTGCCCTCAATCACAGCGTTTTCATGGTCAGTATGGCCGCAGGCGTTGCGGTATGCCGTATCCTCCATGATGGCGGCGGTCACAACCGGCTTGTACTGTTCCAGCAATTCTTCCAGCGCGGGCTGGGGCGGTTCTGTTTCGGTTTCATGGACAGGAGCAGGCTGGCTCTGTGATTCTACAATGCCCGCCTCTGCCAGTTCCTTTTCTGCCTGGATTTTCTCATACTGTTCCCGTTCTGCTTCGGTCAGATAACGATCCTTTTGGATCAGGCCGGCAACCAGCTTCACGACCTTATCCCAGGTCAGGCGTACATCGTCACAGCCGTTTTTCTGGTAGCGCAGGCCCTTTCCATCGTGATCTTCGCCACTGTGCGTTGCACCGGACAGTGCGTGGGAGCGTCCGCCGGTTCCGTATTCCTGCCGGAGAAACGCGGTTTTTTCCTTGTCGGTATGGGGCTGCTGGAAAAAGGCATAAATGCGCCCTTTGCCCCCGGCAAAACCGCTGCCGCCAGAAAGGGCCGCGCCGATCTCATCCTCCGTAATAAACTGCTTAACCGCAGGAACCTCTGCCATTTCAGATGAAAAGGCTTTGCGGGGCAGTGACAGGTCTTTCAGGTTTTCCCAAATCTCCTTTGGCTTGTGGTAATGGAAACGCAGCAAGTTACGGTCTTGCGTATAGGCAGTCCAAAAGGCGGCGTATTCTTCTGTGAGGGGCTGGCGGAAAGCCGGGTCACGCAGCTGCTCAGTGAGCCATGCGGATTCTTCTGGAAACCCGTTGCCCTTGATTTCTGACAGACTGGGTAAATATCCGGCTTCTCTGGCTTCATCGCTCAAATCGTGATACAGGTTCCAGAGCTTGTTGGCAAGGAGGGAGCGTTCATAACCCTCCGCCTCGGCAAGCTCCACATTGGAAGCAAATTGACCGGATTCCAACAGCTCGCCAATACGCTCCGCCGCGCCCTCCCAGGAAATAACCTGTGCGGATTTATCATATCGGGCGGATTTTCCATGAGAGAGATGGATTCCGTCCTCGCCGTACCAGACTGTGATACGGCCTGCATCGGTGGTAAAACCGTTGCCGCCATGATAGAGGGATTGCAGGGCGGCGGCTATTTCCGGGACAGGCTTCTGCTTTTCAAATTCAGCTGTCACGCGCTCCCGCAGACGGTCGGTATTGCCGCCCAGCCGCAGTACATGGTCAATGTCCTTTTGGGCAAAAGAAAAAGCAGAGGACGCTTTCACATTCTCTGCTTCATCAATATTCTGAATCTGTTCCGTTTCGGAAAGAAACAGGTTTAAGGTCAGCTGTTGATAAGTTCCGCCAGCAGAATCTCCTCCGCCTGGGCCTTGCAGCTGTTCATCAGGCCCACCCACTGCATCATGTCGCGGGCTTTCAGTTCCTCGGTCACGCCCGCCGCCTGCGCCAGTTTTGGCATCAGCTGCTCCAATCGGCTGTTCGCGGTCCGGTCGATCTCCAACAGGTGCGGGTACAGCTTCTCGCTCATCAGCAGACGGTTGTAAAGGATGGGCCGGTGATCCTTCAAGTAGGTTTTCCGCATCCTGCCGTACTTGCCCAGGGGCGTTTCGGGCTGTTCTGTCAGTTGCAGGTTGGGAATCAGATAATCCCCGTTCTGAATGTAAGTTAAGGTGTTGTTCATTTTGCTGGCTCCTTTCTTTGTTGGCCTCTCGTTCCGCGTTTAGAATGGTTACGCCGATCTGCCGCAGCACCTGCTGGTTGATCTGGCTGACCGCCGTTCCCAGCGCCCCAACGGTGGCCGGTGTGTTGAAATCGAAAACCGGCATGAAATCCTCGTGGGTGAAATACTGCTCCGGGGCCAGCCCGCAGCGGGACATCAGGGAATAGGCGATGCTGACGGTGGCGGCGGCTTTGAATTGGACTTCGATGTTAAGTTCATCGTACTCCTCCAAAAAGGAATCGTCAACGATGTAAAGGAAGTCCCGCCCGTTGTCCGCCCAGTATTCCCCGGCCAGCCTGCGGGCGATCTCGGTCAGCTGCCCGCCTAAATCATCGCCGCCCACCCCATACCGGTTTTCCAGCATGGCGGAGATGGAATCTATATGCCGTTCCTCCATCTTCCAGAGCCAGGGAGTGCGGGAGTGCGGGCGGGTTCCGGTGTCGGAGATGTCAAAGACATACCGCAGCCGGGTCCGGTCCCCGGAATCGTCCACCAGGGCGATGCCCTTGGAGCCGCGCCGGACATAGCGGCCCATCTTGTCATTCCACAGGTCATACTCCGCGCAGGCGGTAGCGTCCGGGCGCTGGGCGTAGATCATCAGCTGGTCATGGAACGGGTATTTGTAAAGCCTGGAGGCTGTGTCCAGAAACCGCATCCACTCATTCCAGCTGGAAGTGAGCTGCACCGCCGCATGGTCGGCCATCTGTGCGTACATCTGCGCTTTGGTTGCCATTGTTTTCGGCCCTCCTTTCGGGTTTTGGATAAAAGGAAGGGGCGGCACAGCGCCAGCCCCTCCGGTCTGTTGGTTCCTATTCGTCAAAGTCCGGGTACAGTTCCAGACTGTCAAACTCCGCGTCCGTCATGGCGCGCAGCTTATGAAGGGCGCTGTCGGTCAGTTCCATCAGCTCCGTTTCCTCCGGCGAGAGATAGCCGCGCATCTCGGTCAGGCTCTCCATCAGTCCGGCGCGGGTTCCGGTGTTGTAAATGCACATCAGATTCATTTCTTCAAAGGTAAAGTGTCCCATATCAAAGCTCCCTTTCCGCGCTCTTTTTCGGCGCTGTCTTTTTGCTTTCCTGCTTCGGCTGCTGGTGGAGCTGTTCCACCACCGATTTCCGCTTGTCCCGTTCCTCCCGGTGGACCGCATCCGCCAAATCCATCAGGGAGATCGGCTGGCCGCTTCTGGCCTGCTGTTCCAGCTGGGCTACGGTCGGCTCTTTGGGACCGTTGTTGATGATCCCGTCAATCATGCCGTAATCGTCCTCCATAGACATTTCCGCATTTTTCAGCGGGTTCGCGTCAAGAAAACCGGTGATCTGCTGAAAGCCAAAGCTGTCGCAGTAATGACAGGATAACGCGCCGTCCCTGCGGATGGCAACGATGTCGCTGACGCTCATGGAGGGGCTGTGATAGTCCCTGGGGTGTTCGTTGTTGAAGCGGTAAAACAGCTGCTCCGCCACAGCCTCCGGCGTGTCTTTGCCGGAAAGAGGCGCGGTGTAGATCAGGTCGTAATTCTCACGCTCCACCTCGCGCCCGATGGATTTGAGCCAGTCCAGCCCCTCAAAGCGGATTTCCCGCAGGCTGTCATCATCCTTTACCTGATAGATGGCAAAGCAGTCCCCCTCATGGGAGAGAAACGCCTGCTCCCGTTCCTGCTGGCGGTTCAGCCGGTCCTGCACCAGTGCGTCAAAGGCTGGGCTTTCCTCCCATTCCTCGCGGGAAAGGGCGAACACCGTACCGGGCAGCTGGGTTTCAAATTCCTCCCGGTCAAAGAGCATTTCCGCGCCGCCCCCGTCCACCACCGCATACACCGTCAAATCCTGCTCAAACAGTTCCAGCGCCCGCTCTTTGGAGAGGGGCAGCAAGTCCCCGTCCTGATAGCCGCAGTTTTTCAGATCGTCCTCCCGCAGCAAAGGGTCCGGCATCGGGTATTCATCCAGCGCCTGCTCCGGCGCGTCGGGCAGCTGGGCGGCTTCTGCGGCATGGCCGATGGAATCCAGCGCCCGCAGGTTTTGGCTGGCGGGCAAAAGGGCGTATTCCCGTTCCTGTTCGGCGGTCAGCGGCTGGGGGTAGTCGATACAGCCAAAGGCAGTGATGGAATCCTGTTCCACCTTTACCGGCGCGGCAAGTTCAGTGATGGTTTTCCCGTCCATCAAAGGATAGGTTCCCACATCCAGCGATTCCTGGGTAATGTAATAGCGGAACATGGAGGGGTCCTGCTCCGGCAGTTCGGCGGGGATTTTCCAGGAGGGTTCCGGTTCAGGGGAAACCTCTTGATTCTCCGTATCGGCCTGCGGGTTTTCCGGCTGCATGGTTTCTTTTCCGGCGTCCTGCTCCGGCCCGGATTCCAGATCAATGCCGCGCTCCTTGCAGACCTCCTGAAAATGGCGGTCAATATCGGCAATCAGAGTACCGGCGGTCTTGTTGATGGTTTCCAGGCTGGCCCGCAGTTCCTTCAGCTCCTTGCCCTGGCTCCAGTTCGCAATGTACCCAAAGCTGTTTGCGCCGGTCTGAATCCCAAAATATTGGCAGACCGCGTAAGAGATGCTCTCGGCCTCCACTTCCTCGGTGCGCCGGTCCTTTTTATGGTCCTGCAAAAACCGCTGGGCGGTCTTTTCGCCGCCGTTAAAGTCCAGGCCGGATTCATCGGTCAGCGGGAGATACCCTTGCTCCGGCAGTTCCAGCGGCTTTGCGGTTATGACGGAACCGGCATGGTTGACCATAACCCGTTCCTCTACCGCAACCGGCGCGCCGGGGTCATCGTCGGAACCGCGCAGGTCATAACAAAACAGTCCGTCCGGCAGATCGTCTGCGGCAATCCGCTCATTGGAGAACAGGGCTGGCTGTCCAAACAGCTCCACTTCCTGATACAAGGGCGCGTCCGGGTTGTCCGGCACATCAAAGTTGTGCAGCTTGCTGTGGGCGATCTCATGGACAGCGGCGGAAACCGTCTGCACCTCGCTCATGCCCTGGCGGATGGCGATGCGCTGCTGGCTGGAAGAAAAATATCCGTCCGTATCCGCGTCCATTTCCTCAAACGCAAGGGGAACCGGGGCGGAGCGTTTCAGCGCCTCCATAAACGCCTCAAAGTGCCGGACATTCCCGAACAGGTCCGCCGCCAGGGAGGGCAGGGGCTTTCCGTCCGTCTGGCTCACATCAAAGACCTTGACCGGACGGAACAGCGGGATTTCCACCTCTTTTTCCTCCATGACCACCCTGCCGTTTGCGTCCAGCATTGGCGCGTGGGTGTCCGGGTCCAGCTTCTGCTCCTCGATTTTCTTCTTATAGGGGGTGGGCGCGATGATGGTGATGCCGCGCTCGCCCTTCTTCACATGGCGCTCAAACTGGTTCTTCCACTTGTTATAGCCAGCCACAAGGGTCGCGTCCGGCTTCTGCATATAGATCAGCATGGTATTATTGACCGAGTAGCGGTGGAACCGGGACATCACCGACAGATAGCGCATATACTTTTCGCTCTCAAACAGTTCCTTGATGTTCTGCTCAATGCCCTCGGTGATTTCCCGCAATCGCTCCCGGTTGGTGGGTTTCTCTGCCATTTCCTTGTTTCTCCTTTCCAAATCCATGATTTTTGTTAGGTGTTCTGCAATCCATGTTTTTTGTTCCTCGATGCCATCCTCCATCAGAAAGTCCAGAAGATACTCCACATAGTCCTTTTGGTGCAGCGCCTCCACAAAAAGGGGGTGCGGCTCATCCTCCGGGGTCAGGGGCGCAAGGCCGGTTTCCCAGCCCCGCAGCAGATGGGCGTAGTCTGCCAGCGCGCGGAAACACCGCTGCTTGGATTCCCGGAACTTCTGCGCTTCTGACTTTTGACGGACATAGGTTTTCTTCGGGGGCGCCTGGCTGTCATAGAGCAGTCCAAAATCCTGGGCCAGTTTTTCCGCAGCCTCTTTGGGGGAGAGGTTATACAGTCTGGCGGCAAAGTCGATCACATCACCGTCCGCCCCGCAGCCGAAACAGTGAAAGCGGCGGTCTAATTTCATGCTGGGCGTCCTGTCATCGTGAAAGGGACAGCAGGCCATGCCGTTCCGCTTTACCTCGATTCCATAGTGTTCCGCCGCTTCTCTGGTGGTGATGGACTGCTTTACCGTTTCAAAGACATTCCCGCCCATGCTTATTGACCGGAGGAGGATTTCAACGGCGGCTTATAGCCTGCGGCCCTGGCCCGTTCACTGGCGGCTTTGCGCCGCTTTTCGCTGTACGGCTCCCGGACCGATACGCAGCGTTTGGGGACAATGAAGTTGTGGTCGTCCTTCTTGATGATCTGCTCCGGGTATTTTTCCGCCAGCTGCTCCAGCTTCTTCATCAGCTTGGGGTCATGGGTATAGACCTCTGCCGCAGACTCGGCCTGGTTATAAAGGAGAACCGTTTCCTGTTCCAGCAGCGACAGCTTCATCACGAGCCTCCTTTCCGCTGGCCAAAGTCCAGCTTGAAGTTCACATACTCGCCGGTATCCTCCAAAAGCACATCCGCGTCATAGGTTTTTCCGGTTTTTTCCGAGTAGCAGCCGGTGAGCCTTGCCCGCCCGTCTTTTAAGAGGGCCGCGACAATGGCCTTGGTGGGCTGTTTCTTCTTGGCGCTCCACCACTTGCTGTCTTTCCAGATGGCAAATCTGCAAGTTTCACTTTGGCAGAAAAATCCCTTTTGCGATTCTGTAACCTCACCGCCGCACCGGGGGCATCTGCCTACTGCTTCGCGGGGCGGGGAGAACAGGTACTCGGTCCCCTTAACCACCTGATAGGTTGCCGCCAGCTCCCGCAGCATGGCGTAAATCCCGGACAGAAACTCCTCCGGGGAAAGCTCGCCGCGCTCAATCTCGCCCAGCCGGTACTCCCACTCGGCGGTGAGCAGCGGGGATTGCAGCTGCTCCGGCAGAACCGTAATGAGGGAACGCGCGTCGCGGGAGGGCATCAGCTGGACCGTTTTTTTGCTCTTTTTCCGTTCCAGAAAACCGGTGGAGGCCAGCTTTTCCAGAATCCCGGCGCGGGTGGCAGGCGTACCCAATCCCTTGCGCTCGGCAGTATCCGGCATATCTTCTTTACCGGCGTTCTCCATAGCCGACAGCAGAGTATCTTCGGTGAAATGCTTTGGCGGGCTGGTTTTCCCCTCCTTGACGGAGGCATTGGAAACGGACAAAGATTGTCCCTCGGAGAGTTCCGGCAGCGTCTTTTCCTCTGGTCTTTCCTCCGGCTCCGGGGCATTTTTCAGACCGGCGTGATAAGCGGCATCCAGCCTGCGCCAGCCGGGGCGCTGAATGGTTTTCCCTTTTGCGGCAAACTCCTGACCGGCGCAGACCAGCGTGGCGGCGGTTTCCTCGTAAAGATGGGGTTCCGCCACCGCGCACAGCAGCCTTGCGGCCACCAGCTCCAACACCGCTTTTTCCCCCACAGGGAGGGCGGACAAATCCGCATCCCGAAGATTGCGGGTGGGGATCACCGCATGGTGGTCGGTCACTTTCTTATCGTTGATGACCGCCTCCGGGTTGCAGGTAATGCCGATCCCTTTTCGGAACGGCATGGCATTGGCGGTGAGGTTGACCAGCACCGGCAGGCCCTCCGCCATATCCGAGGTCAGATACCGGCTGTCCGTCCGGGGATAAGTACACAGCTTTTTCTCATAGAGGTTTTGCAGATAGTCCAGCGTTTGCTGGGCGGTAAACCCCAGCAGGCGGTTGGCGTCCCGCTGTAAGGTGGTCAGGTCATAAAGGGCGGGCGGCTTTTCGGACTTCTCTTTCCGCTGCGCCTGCTTCACCACCGCAGAACCTCCCTGGCAGGCGGTTTGCAGCTCTTTCGCGGCGGTTTTGTCTTTCATCCGCGCCCCCACAGCGGTAAATCCGGGCAGTTCCAGCGCCACCGTAAAGAACGGCTCCGGCTGGAAGGCTTCAATCTCTGCTTCCCGCTGGACGATAAGGGCCAGTGTCGGGGACATGACCCGACCGATGTTGAGGGTTCGGCGGTACAGCACTGAAAACAGCCGGGTAGCGTTGATGCCCACCAGCCAGTCGGCTTTGGCGCGGCAGAGCGCCGCCTGATGCAGACCGTCATAGTCCGCGCCGGGGCGGAGGTTTTCAAAGCCCTCCCGGATTGCCGAATCCTCCATGCTGGAAATCCAGAGCCGCTTCATGGGCTTTTTGCAGCCCGCCAGCTCATAGACGTTGCGGAAAATCAGTTCGCCCTCCCGTCCCGCGTCACAGGCGTTTACCACCTCGGTCACATCCGGGGCGCACAGCAGCTTTTTGAGAATATCAAACTGTTTCTTCTTGTCCCGCCCCACGCTCATTTTCCAGTCCGAGGGCAGGATCGGCAGATCGTCATAGCGCCACTTGGCGTATTTAGGGTCATAGCTGTCCGCGTCGGCAAGCCCCGCCAGATGCCCCACGCACCAGCTGACCCGCCAGCCGTTCCCTTCCAGATACCCGTCCTTGCGGGCATTGGCCCCGATTACAGCGGACAGGCTTTGGGCCACCGACGGTTTTTCAGCAATCACAAGGCGCATAATCTTCATCCTCCCATTCTTCCCGCATAGATGTACGCAGCTTTTCCTCAATGCTGTTGTCCTCTGTCAGCATCAGGTCATAGCCGAACCGGTAATCATATCGGTACAGTTTTCCTACCAGATCATTGATGAGGATACGGCAGGCCAGAATGACACGTTTTTTATCCACCTGCATCAGCTGGTAGCGTTGATAATCGCTGTAATAGGACTCATGCCGGTGCGCGCGGCTGTTGGCGTCCTCCAGCAGCCAGTCTACCGGGTCCTGGCAGCCTTCCTCTTTTTCCCCCTCCATATATTTCAGCAGTTCCATCACCATCGGAAAACTCTGCTCGTCCATGCGGGCTTCTTCTTTCAGATAGCCGATCAGGGCGCATAAAAGCAGGCGGGCCGCTGTCTGTTCCCGTTCCGTTAAAGCCTCCATCGTCTTTGCGGCGTCCGGCAGAAGCCTTTCTTCTACAAAAGTTTCCACATCGCCGGAGTACAGCTGGCGGATGGAATCTATGGACAGCGGGGCGGCTGTGTCGCCATCCATAGAAAAGTCATAGAGGTCGTCGCTCTGTGCAGGCTTTTTCCGAAGTTTGCGTGTCAGGGCAGTCAGAATATCGCCGCCCAGATACACCGCCAGACAGCACAGGTCAAAAACAGCGATGCCTTTTATCAATAAAATAAGATACTTCATTTCCGATCTCTCCTTTCTTTCAGCTGCTTTTCCAGTTCCCGGTGGCAGAATCCCACACAGGGCCTCCCGTAGTTGCCGCAGCCATAGCAGGGGTGGCTTTTGGGTAAAGAAGGAGGGCGGGAAGTTTTCTTCCTGCCCTCCGGTTTCTGTGTCATCATGCGCTCAAAGGGGCTGTCAGTGAAGCGGGTCATTCCGGTTCTTCCTCACTTTCCTCCGGTTCCTCCTCCGCGCCCTCCTCGGATTCCCACAGCTCATCTTCCTCATCGCCGTAGTCATAATCGTCCAGATTGTCCGCGCCTTTGGTTTTCGGCTTGTTCTTCATAAACTTGAAGTAGTAGAGCGCGCCCCCGCCGCCTAACAGGGCCACAACCAAAAGCAGGACAGCCGGATTCATGCCGGACTTTTTCTCCGGTTCCGGCTCCGCTGCAGGCGGCTCCTCCGGTTCCGCCGCCTTGCCGGTGCAGCTTGTCATGGTAAAGGCGCAGACCGGGCAGTTCCGGTTGATTGCGCCTGCCTGACATTTCTCGGTGCAGCTGCAAACAGCGGGGGGTTCCTCGCTGTCCCCGTCCTCCATCAGCGCCATCAGGTCGGCCTCGTCTACCTGGTTGAGAAAATGGACGGTGTTTTCTCCCTCGTCATCCCGGTCCACCAGGATGTAAAAGTAGTTGCCGTTTTTGGTGGTAACGGTAATCAGCTGCTTGTTCCCGCCGTAATCGTCCACCAGGGTGGCGTTGCCATCCGGGGTGAGGGGCGGCGTTTCCTCCGGCTGCTCCACCTGTACGTTGGAATCGTTGGTTCCATCAGCCGGTTCCCCGCCGCCGCCTGCGTAGGCGGGGACAGAAAAACCGCCCATGAGGACCAGGGCGGTACAAAATGCGGCCAGTGTCCGCAATAACTGTTTAGATTTCATCGTGATTTTCCTCCTTTTCCTGGGCGTCTGGCGCAGGCGTTCCCACGCCGGGAATCCCGCCGCCGGACAGCAGCGCGTTCAGCTCCTGCGGGGTCATGCGGACCGCCCGCACCAGCTGGACGATTTGCAGGTTCTCCGCCTCGGTTTTCTGCGCCTCCAATTCCCGCAGCCGGTTCTGGTATTCCGCCAGCTTTTCGCGGGTCTTTGCGATCTCCCGGTCAATCCGGTCGATTTTGTTCGTTGCCATCTGTAAACACTCCTTCCCATATGGTTTAGTTCCAGTTCATCAGGCCGTAGCCCTTGATGCACTGGTAATTCAGGTCATAGCTTTTGATTTTGCAGGCGTCGCCGGAATTGCCCTCCACCGTATAGACCCGGCTCCCGTCTGTGCCGATCACAATGCCAACATGGTCGGCGGAACCGTCCAAATCCCAGTCAAAGAAAATGGCGTCGCCGGGGGCGATGTTGGCATATCCGCGCCCGCCCCATTGTCCATGCGACTGGAACCAGGGTACGCCCTGGGACTGGCAGCCCGCAAAGCGCGGTTCGCTTTTCCCGGCCTGGTTATAGCACCAGCTCACGAAGCAGGCGCACCATTCCACCCGGCTGTTAAAGCCGTACCAGCTCCAATAGGGCTGTCCCCCTACATTGCCTACCTGTGACTTTGCCCGGTCTACCACGGCGGTATTTCCGGGGCGTGTACCGTTGACAAGCTGCACCCCGCTTAAATCCTCCGACGGGTTCCCGTCCGGGGAACCGCCGCCGAAAATAAGGGGTTTGTTTCCGCTGGTTTCCAAGTACACCCGGAACATTTCAAGCTGCTCCGGCGTAAGCAGTCCCGGCGCAAGCTCGGATATGGGCTTGTTCTCCAGCTTGATATTGAGGATAAAATACTCATAGGGGACTTCCTCGGTGGTGGTTTCCCCGGTGTCCGGGTCTGTGCTTGTTTCTGTGCGGTAACGTATTTCCACTTCCTCCGTCAGAGTGAGGGTATATTGAAGTTCAAAGATACGCTGTATTTCTGCCTGTGCGGTCGCCGGGGTGTAGGTCTGTAAAAGCGCGGTCAGATAGGACGCTAATTCATGGGGGTTATGCCCGATACTGTCAAGGTCATAGCGGTACTCGTCATAGCCGGGATTGTCGCGCTCGATATTGTCAATCCTGCGCTGCAAGTCCGTTTCCAGTGCCGCATAGTTGTTTTCCACGGCGACTAAATCCGCGTCCTCCGACGTGTAGGAAGTCCCGACAATGCCGTTAATCATGCCGGAAAACATAGCTCCACAAGAAGATAATGCGGAAGAAATCATAATGAAAAGCAGCAGCGCACCTATGGCGATACATACGCCCGCCGGGTGTCGCCCCACAAATGCGATTGCCTTTTTGGTTCCCTCGGCGGTCTTTTTGGCGGCTTTTCTTGTGTTCTCCGCTGCGTTCTTGACAGACTTTGCGCCCTGTGCCTTGACAGTCTTTGCATACTGCTTTTTAATGCGCTGCTTCTGCATGTACCGGGAGAATGGATTTGACGCTGCGATCTGCGGGTTGTCATGGAGTGCCTTTTGGTAGAGATAGTTGGCGTTTGCTTTCTGCGCCGCCTTTTCAGCCTTTGCCGCCGCCCGGTAGGGTTTGAGCTTGTGGCTGCGGTAGCCCTCCTTGACTTTCCGCGCCCCGTACTTCGCGGCTTTTTCGGCGGTTTCCTCGGATTTGTGCGCACCCTCCACGCCGGAATTGTCCTTTTCCACGGAATGTACCTTGTTATGGACGAAAATACCCGCTTCCTGCGCGGGGCGGGATAACGGGTTTTTATGGTCTTTGCCGCCGTTCATGGGCTTTTCCCGTTCCTCGAAGCGCAGGCGGGTCTTGCCTTTCCCGGTGGCTTCGTCAAAGGTACGCTCCCCCACAAGTTTCTTTTCCTTTGGGATTTTCGCCCTTGCTTCGTCCAGCCTGTCAGCGGCTTTGTCGGATTTCTTGATATACTTTTCCAGCTCCGGCGTTGCCCGTTCTTCCTCGGTGAATTGCAGCCGGGAAGTGCGGGCGCGGCTTTCTGCTTCTGCCTGTGCTTTCCGTGCCGCCTTTTTGCTGGCTCTGCGGGTGTGCGCCCCGTCGATATGCTCTAAGACGCGCTCGGCGGTTCCCGTGTCCTGTGCGGCTTCCGTCCCCGGCGCATGGGGCAGGGGCGGCGCATTGGGGGATATGTCCGGCGCGGGATTGCCCGGTATGGGCTGCGCTGCCTGTGCGTCTTGTGCTGCCTGTTGCTCCGGCGTTTTCAGTAAGGCAGCTTCCCGCGCCCGTTTGCTGATACGCTTTTGTTTCCCTGTCGCCCCGTTTACCTCGATAGCCCCGTCGCGGCTCATTTTCTGCGTGATCTTGTCACGGGCTTTGTACTGCTTCATGGTGGTTCACCTCCAAACTGCGCCCCCCAAGAGGGCGCAAGGCTGATAAAATAATCTGCGGGTTACGCGCCGCCCACTTCCTCCGGCTTTGTCGTCATAACACGGTACAGCTCGGTATCTTTCGGAAAACGGTCTACAAAGGGCAAAATGACATTTCCATAAAATAAAAGCCCCTCGCCCGCTTCGGAATGGGTGACGTAGCTCATTTGCTGCGGGGAGATGTTGAGCTGCTTCGCAAGGATAGCCCGGTCGCCCGCCGCTTGATTGAGCATGAGGACAAAATCGCTGTTCTCAAAGATATTTTCCACTTCCCGGCTTGCCAAAAGGTCTTTCACGTTCTGCGTAATGGCTGTGGGTATGCCGCCCCACTTTCTGAAACGCTTCCAGATTTCGACGCTGTAAGCGGCGGTCTGTTCGTCTTTCAGTAACAGGTGAAATTCGTCCATAAAATACCGTGTGGACTTCTTCGCTGCCCGGTTCACGGTGACACGGTTCCACACTTGATCTTGAACAATCAGCATACCCAGCTTTTTGAGCTGCTTCCCAAGCTGTTTAATGTCAAAGCAGACAAGGCGGTTGTTAAGCTCTACATTTGTCCTGTGGTTAAAGACGTTAAGGCTCCCGGAAACGTAAAGCTCCAATGCCGCCGCGATACGCGCCGCTTCCGGCTCCGGCTGCTTCAAAAGCTCGTCGTAAAGGTCGCCCAAAATCGGCATTTTTGCCGGGTCGGGGGCTGCAAGGAAAGGACGGTACACGTTCCTAACAGCGCGGTCAATGACGGTCTTATCCACGGGCTGCAAGCCCTCCTTGCCGCCGACGATCAGCTCACAAAGGGAGAGGATAAAATCGCTTTTCAGCGCAAGCGGGTTGTCGTCCTCGGAATAGTTGAGGTTTATATCCATAGGGTTGACGTAGTGCGGGCTGGTGGGGGAAAGCCTTATCACCTGTCCCTGTAATCTTTGCACAAGGGGGTAATACTCGGCTTCGGGATCGCAGATAATAATGTCGTCGTCCGTAATGAGGAAAGCGTTTGTCATTTCCCGCTTCGCCGCAAAGGATTTCCCGCTTCCCGGCGTTCCCAAGATTAAGCCGTTGGGATTTTTAAGCTGCTTGCGGTCGCATAAGATCATGTTGTTGGAAAGAGCGTTCAGCCCGTAATAAAGGCTTGCGCCCCTCTGAAAAAGCTCCTGCGTGATAAAGGGGATAAAGATTGCTGTGCTGGAAGTCGTCAAGCCCCGCTGTATAGGGATAAGGTTCTCACCGATAGGGACGCTTGACATCAGCCCCGCTTCCTGCTGGTAGTCAAGCCGGGTGAGGGCGCAGTTATATTTCTGTGCAATCCCCGCCGCCGCGAAAATGTCATTTTCCAGCTTTCTTTTTGTGTCTGCCATGTTCACCACAAGGAAAGTCAAGAGGAACATTCTTTCATTGCGGCTCTGTAAATCCTGCAAGAGATTTTTCGCTTCGCCGCCAAACGTGGCAAGGTCGGACGGGATTATATCCATGTCGTACCCTGCGCGGACGGCTTTCTTCTGTTCCTCGATTTTCATTTTGTCAAGGTCGGTGATTTTCCGCTTGATTGTCT
>OFGI01000859.1_pt1 | contig 15515 bp, 13 predicted proteins | sample 1521751 | NCBI WGS metagenome assembly OFGI01 (sample SAMEA3504115, study PRJEB24116) | mouse gut metagenome | biome: mouse gut; feature: mouse-associated habitat; material: faeces | place: Denmark | collected 2011
TCAGCTTTAATTATCCAATGTAAAACTATGTGTTATTTTGTGTTCAATGTACTAGTCAGTTCCCTCACCCAGCCCGCTCTTAATGGCCTCAATCAGTGCCGTTTAATTTTCAATTTTCTCATGCTTACTGCAATACTGTTCATAATCTTCTCTCATCAGCATATAATTCCTTTTCTGGTCAGTGCAGTATGTATCAGTCTCTGCCGCATAATCAGCAAACCACTCATCCAGATCCACATCTTCCATGAAAGAATAAACCACCATCGTCAGCAATGATTTTCGGTTTTCCCTCTCTAACAGTTTTGAGCCGATCTTAATCGTCCTTTCTTCCAGTTCGTCCAGGGTTTCATTATAAAAATCCATATCCTCGCGCAGAGATATCACATCCATACCAAGACTTTCCGCGATAAAAGTCTCATCATCAACCTGATCTGACCCTGTATCGATCTGTAAAAAATCAATCAACAGTTTTTCCAACAGCTCCAGTTTATCCGTGATGACCTGTTTATCCTTCGTACTCAGTCCTCTGCCAATCTCATCAAAGAGAAACCCCTTTTCATTCCTCACTGTAAATCGGAGATTCTTTCCGAATTCTCGCAGAAACTCCGCGAATTTAACATCCGTCATTCCAAGCCCGGAGAACCGATGAAACAGCGTAAAAAAGAGAAAGGAATCCTTTTTATTAAAGATATCTTTCAGATCCTCCGTTATGATATGTTCCAGTCTGCACAGATGCTCCGAAAATATATCGAATTCTTCCTCCGTCCCATTCTGATTGAGATATTTGCAGGCAGCTTTCGGCTGTGATTTCCAGCTGTCAAAGTGATTCATACACAGTAACGTCTCCACGACAACTCTCTCCAAAGCCCCTTTCGATTTATCCTTTTCGGAATAACTGCCGCATTCCACAAAAAATCTGCTCTCCAGAATTTTGCGGATACGGCCCGCAAACCTGTCAAGATAGGTAAATGCTTTCTGATCCATGTTCATTGCCACATGATTGTTGTAGCGTTTAATATACCTGGAAACCTTAAGGCTGTCGCAGGTCTCATGGATCACTGTCTCTATCTGATATTCATCAAATTTTTCTTTCAGCTCTTCCGGAAGTCTGTCATAAGTCTTGTTCCTGATATCAAACACAGCGTCCTCATAGCTGACATGCCCGTTTTTATCCGTCACTTTCCTTTTATACGGAATCAGCGGATTTTCCAAGGCGGATGTTATCTTATAATGCATCTCCCTGAATTTTCTCAGGGCGGCCGTCCGGCAGCCGCCGTCCACAATATGCAATTTTGAGTTTTCCTCTTCTCCCAGAATAATCGGCGGAATATAGTCATCTGTGAGTACCGTGACGATCAGCTCATTGATCTGTTCGTTATTCCACACAAAATTTCTCTGCACATCCGCATTGTTATCGATATCCCCCTTTCTGTTCTTCCTCAGATACATGTCCATCGTATAAGTCTGTTTTCTCGGTCTTGCCATCTCCTGATATCTCCTCTTCTCACGTTTTTTTCCACTGCCAGCTAAAATAATACCGAAACACTTCTATAAGAACGGATGGCAGCATTACATTCTGCGTATTCTTTTTTACTTATCTGCAGATCTTTTCTGATCTCACCAGGAAGATAACCCGCTGTTTTCCGTTTTAATACCTCTCTCTGAAGCTTTGAAAGTCTGCTAAGATACAGCAGCATCCTTTTACTGAAACTTTCTTCCTTTTCCTCAAATACTATTTTTTCAACCGTAACGGAATCCGCAATCACATCCCCGACAGTAGTATTTTCATCTTCCCCGATCAGCGCATCCAGAGAAATGGTTATTCTGTCCGCCCCGCGTTTTATTCTGTTTCTTCTCGTCATTTCCGACTTGATCTTATTGAGCAGGCAGGAATATAAAAAAGTATCAAAATTCCGGGTTCCTTCATACCTTTTTATGGCATCTGCAAATACTTCATTTGCCAGCGAATAAAAATCATCCAGATCTTTCTCCGGTACTCCGCCGTATTTTAATAATATTCTGTCAACCACTCTGTGAAGTTTTTTTGCGTTGTCATCATAATATGCATGCAATATCTGTTCCATATCGATATGTACCTCCCTGTCTTTCTTTTTTCCTGTTTCATTTTTTCAGATTTTTATCCCGGCATTTCATGCGGACTGATATACTTTCTGATCCTTCCATATGTTTCCTTACAACGGCAATTATAGAACGTCTGTTCGATTTTGTCAAGAAGTCCTTTTGATGATTTCTCTATTTATAAAACAACACTTTCACATATCAAAAACAAATTTTTCAGAAACACAAACGAAAAAATCGCGCTTTCCCGGAACACAAACGGAGAATATATACGTAACAGAACAGAAAAAAGAAACGGATAAACCGAAAGGGGGAATCATACGATGCTCGACAGACAATACAATATGTATTCTGTAAATACCGCACTCTTTTACAGCAATCACGAAAAATACCTGCATGACAGATACTGTGACTGCCGGAGAGAACAAAAGGATCTTAAGAATAAGCTGCCGGAGGCAGAAAGGAAATTAAAGTCTCTCGGATACACCGACAGTGATCTAAAAAAACTGAAAACGAACAAAGTGGAAGAAAGTCATATATCCGCCCAAACACGGCTGCCTGACCCGCTGCCGGAAGAAATAAACATCCTCACCGGATCAGAGGATCTCATCACAGAGTATCTGCACCTGACACAGCTGATCCGGCACAAGAGCCAAAAGGCAAAGGACACCAAAGAAAAACTGCTTGCTCTTTTATCAAATAAAGCATCACAAAATGAATTGACAGACGGAAAAGATCACATTCGTGCGATGCGGCAGGATCGTCTGAACGACAGTCATATCATATCCGTATTTGAATCTGCGCTCAGCAGAATTACAGGCATCGGTCAGGATGAACTGACAAAAGATCTGATGGTCGTACAGATTTATTATTTCGATCTTTTTAAGGACATTACCTTTTTTGGATTTACCTGTAATGGTGAGAAATATCAATATTTCACTTCCTCCGCCGGACAGATCCGTAAAAAGAAGGCTGTTTTTATCAAAGAAGCCACCTGGAACAGAATCAAGAAGACTGTCATGTGCGGTCTCACGGTCGAAAAGATCAACGCAAGGGGCGGCATCAATGTCAATAAATACCTGGCCTATCTGGCGTTGGCCGCCACTGCTACGGATGAATGGAGCTCTTTTGATATCGACAGATCCATTGTGATCGACGATTTTGAGACTGACGTATATGGTACCTTCGACTTTGTGGACGAAACGGATTATTCCATCACGAGAAAAACAGATTATGTACCGATTCCCCATACCGACGGAGCCGGTATGATCCTTCCGGATCTCTCGACCAGAAATTTCATGTTCCGCGCTCCCTGGATCAAAGGGTTGTTAGGCGTATTCGATTTCAGAAAGTTTATAGAAGTAAACGGCTGCTCTCCTATCATCGCGGATATTTATGGACAAAAGCATAACATCATAGAGGAAGACATACAGATCATTTTTACAAAATCCCAGTTCAAAATGTGGAAATACTATGACTCCTGGGAAGAATATAAAACCTGTTTTAAAAAGTATCACTGCAGTGCCGGAACCTGCAACAGGGAGGAAGACAGAATCAAAAATGCAAAAATAAATTATCAGATGCTCCAGACACTCACTGATATTACAGAGGAAGAAATCGATCTGCTCACCCGAAAATCATCCGAGCTGTTAAACAGCATCTGTACCTGTAAGGAATCCATAATGGCGCTTCTCGGCATCACACCGTACAACACGAATATGACGCCCTTTCAGAAAGCAGTGAAGCTCTACCCTGCTCTGTTACAGGATACCTATGCCAAAGATGTGATCCGGGACGTCAAGGACAGTCTTGTAAAGAAATACCGCAGCGGAAAACTGGAGGCAGACGGAAAGCATACCTTTTTACTTCCGGACTACTATGCCGCCTGTGAATACTGGTTCGGCCATCAGGATAGCCCCGCCGGACTGCTGCAGGACGGGGAAGTATACTGCCGGTTATTCAGATACCATGAGAAAGTCGATTGTCTGAGAAGTCCTCATCTGTACAGAGAACATGCTGTCCGCCTGAATGCGGCAAATGACAGATTCGGAGATCGTGCAAAACATATGCGAGAATGGTTCCTTACGGATGCCGTTTACACGAGCACCCACGACCTGATCAGCAAGCTTCTCCAGTTCGATGTGGATGGAGACCGGGCGCTTGTCATCGCCGACAGAAACTTTGCCGCCATTGCAGAGCGCAATATGGAAGGGATCGTACCGCTTTATTACAATATGCGCAAAGCGGATCCCGTCAGGCTCAGCGATAAGACGATATACGCCGGTTTGACCAAGGCATTCACGAGCACTAATATCGGTCTCTACAGTAATGACATCTCAAAAATATGGAACCATGATGTCTTTTTAAGGGGATCCGCCCAGGAAAAGCAGGAAGCTCTGGATGTGATCAAACTGTTATGCATGGAAAATAATTTTGCCATCGACGCCGCAAAAACCCTGTACATGCCAAAACGCCCCGAGTGGTTTGGGCCGTTGGTGTCAATATATACATCCTGTAAACTGCCGGCCTTCTTTGAATACGCGAAGGATAAGGAAGGATCACAGATCGAAAACCGAAACGGAAGTCTTGTCAATAAACTATACGAAAAGATTCCCGACAGGCCTCTGAATACCAGAGGAATGAAGCTGGAGCCTCTTAACCCTCTGATCATGAAATCAGACGGGAGAATGATCTGCAGCAGAGAAGTATCCGATCTGTATGACCATCTGAGCACACAATACCGCTACATGATCTACAGAAAAGATGAATACCAGGATAATCTGCGATATGTGGCCTGCAAACTCAGAGCTGCTTTCCGTGAAACCGGATATTCCGATGAAACCATTGCGGATATGCTGGTGCAATATCTATATGGAAATAAAAAGCGGTACAAACAGTTATTATGGTTTTGCTACGGTCAGTATCTGGTGAACAATATTGAACGAAACTTAAAAGCAAGAGGAGCCCTGCAGCGAAATAAATATGTGCAGTGCATTGACTGCGGGGAATGGCTTGAAGTTCCATTATCCTCCAAATCAAAACGATGTGAGAGGTGCAACCTTCTCCGCCGCAGAGAAAAAACAAAAGCCAGAGTACAGAAGTACAGAAATAAAAATCGTAACGATACCCGAAAGGAGGCGGGAACACTTTGAATATTACACAGGAAACCCTGATCAATCAGATAGCCGCCGGAGAAGCCATTCCTGCGGAGATGGTCAGACAGACTTTAAAGTCGGCAGAAAACATTATTTTCAACTACTTTTCCTCTGTCCCGCCATCCGAGGAAGTGAATATAAAGCTTTTCCCGGGATTAAGCATGAAAAGAAACTACATAGAGACCAGAAAATATTCCAAAGGAATGTTCCGGAATATAGACTGCCCGGAACATGTAAATGTAAAGGCGTCTTTGTCCAGATATTATATCGGGCAGCTGAATCAGAGATTATTCCAAAGACAGGACGGCAGCGGTGCAGAGACACAGGATAAAATTAACGATAACGCCATGCTAAAACGGTAAAAAAGTCCGTTATTTACGGCCTCTTTCAAAATGGATCGTCCGTAAATAACGACCGAAGCTTTGTTTCTGTATGGAAAAGAACAAAAACGATACCCGAAAGGAGGCGGGAACAGTCAATCCATTGTTCTTCTCCCACACTACTTTATCAAAACCAAAAACGAAAGGAGACTTATTTATGAACGTAAACGAACTTATCCTTGACAAAGTGAGGAGCCTTATCTTCACAGACCTCTCTGACGGTTCCGTCATCGGGAGGCTCACCAAGCTGGAGGAGCCAAGCCTTCAGACCGCAGCGGAAGGCGAGGAGATCACCGATGCACAGGGTGCTCTGATCACCAAATTATTCCGGGCAAAGACCGGTAAATTTACCGCTACAAACTCTTTATTCAGCACGGACCTGCTGGCACTGCAGTACGGTTCCGACAAGGAAGTGGCCGATGAGACAGACAAAATCGTTGTCCCGGTAGAAGAAATTCTGACTGTGGCAGACGGCAAGGTCACACTCTCCCACACACCTCTTGGAGAAATCAAATACATCTATAAGCTGGAGAGCGGACAGCTGGCCAAAAAGTATACGATTGGCGCTGCGGCAAGCGCTTCCGAGTTCTCGATCTCGGACAGAGAGATTACGGTTCCCACCGATGTAACCGGAAAAATCTATGTGGAATACGAATATGAATCTTCCAGAGCAATCCGCGTGGTCAACAATACCGTCAACTTCCCGAAAACCGTGGGCGTTAAAGTATTTGCCATCTTCAGAGACCAGTGCAACGACAACCTGAAATTTGCGGGCGTGATCAAAGCCGCAAAAGGCAAGATCGATCCCTCTTCCATCGAGACCGCTCTCACAGGCACCGGAAAGAATCAGTTTACCATTGATTTTATGAAGGATTACTGCAATGACGATTACGAGGGAACGGATCTGTTCTCCGTCATCGTTGCGGAATAACCGCAATGAAATCTGAACGGGAAATAAATCACTGGTGCGTATTATGCGGCGCCGGCTACCATGCATGCGACAGCTGCAGAAAGGAAAAGGCATTTGCTCCCTGGCGGACTTTTACGGATACCATCGATCATTACCAGATTTTTATGGTTTTAAGAGCGTATCATAATCAGGAAATCGATAAGATACAGGCCAGAGAAATGCTCTCTCATCTTGATCTTTCAGACAAAGAGCTGTATAAATCCGGCGCTAAAAAGGTGTTAGCAGACATCTATGCCGGGCAGACCGCACAGTCCGCTTCATACGCTGCCGTGTGACAGTTATCCAAAAATTGAATACAACCAATCATCTCTTATTTAATCTAAGAGAACATCAAAAATGTACGGGGCCTCCGCCTGAAATGCAACGGCCCCGTACATTTTTAACGATCAAGGGAGAAAGATTATGATAAACAATATCTATTTAGACCATGCGGCAGCCACCCCGCTGTCGGAAACCATGAAGCAACACTTAATATCCGTTCTGGACCTCTTCGGCAATCCTTCCTCCCTCCACTCTGCGGGCAGGTCTGCCGCGCAGATCATAGCAAAGTCCGGACAGTCGATCGCGGACTTTCTCCATGCCCGTCCGGAAGATATCTATTTTACCCCTTCCGGATCGGCCTCCAACACGCTGGCGGTCAGGGGACTGACTTCAGAAAACCCGCAGGAAAACCGGTATGAAGTCTTTTATTCCCCAACCGCCCATAAATCCATGATAAAGGCATGCGAATCCTGTCTGTACCATAAGGCATTGCAGGTAAATGCCATCGGAGAAATCGATCCGGCCTGTCTGGAAAATATGCTCACGGAATGCAGTGCCAGAAAACCTCTTGTCTGCATCGAAGCGGCCAGCTCTGAAATCGGAACCGTCCAAAACGTGGCGGACATCGGCGCGATCGTCCACAGACATCATGGTATTCTGGCAGTTGATGTCACAGGATATCTCCCGTCTTACCGGATCGATCTGGAAAAGTGGAAGGATTCTGTCGATCTGCTGACCTTCAGCGGCCACAAACTCCGCGCTTTAAAGGGAATCGGCGTGTTATGGAAAAGGAAAGAACTCAGGCTGAAACCGCTGATTTACGGCAGCCAGCAAAACGGCATCCTGGGCGGTACGGAAAATGTAGTGGGGATCGCCTCACTGGGCAAAGCCGTCGAAGAATATGACTACTCTTCCATCTCCTCAGCCGGCAGGAATTACGTATACCATTACATAAGCAAACACATTCCGGACAGCTTCTTAGTCGGCGCCCCCGTAGCAGGCGAAAACAGACTGCCCTGCAATCTCTGCATGTGCTTTCGCGGTGTGGAGGGAGAATCGCTGATGAGCCTGCTTGATGTAAACGGCATCCGGGTATCCACCGGTTCCGCCTGCAATAACGTGGATCTGGAACCATCCCACGCCCTTAGCTCCATAGGCATGAAAGAACCGGATATCCATTCCTGCATCAGAATGTCTTTCTGCGGCAGGGAGACTCCGGTGGAATTAAACTACATATGCGAGAAATTAAGATACTGTGTTGACACGCTGCGAAAGTTAAATGCAGGCCAAAAATCCTCGCGAAAAGAGGAAACTTTTTCGTCCTGAGGCCGCCTGTCCGGCAGGAATGTCACCGAACCGAATTGCTGCTAAAAACCACACAAAATACAACTCACAGGAAAGGAAACCGAACATGACCTATACAAACAGTCCACTGCAAACATACCAAAAAATCAGTCCCAACAGGACTTCACCCAGAAATCATAAGATCGACACCATCACCATCCACTGTATGGCGGGAAACCTGTCGATCGAAACCTGCGGCAATGCTTTTTCCAGAAAATCCAGGAGAGCGTCTTCCAACTACGGCATCGGTACGGACGGCCGTATTGCAATGTATGTAGAAGAAAAAGACCGCAGCTGGGCCTCTTCCAATGCATCCAATGACCACCGGGCAGTCACCATCGAAGTGGCCAACGACGGCGGCGCGGACACCGGATGGCATATATCAGACAGGGCAATGGAGTCGCTCCTTGCGCTGGTCACCGACATCTGCAGGCGCAATCAGATTAAAAAACTCGTATGGAGCACGAATAAAACGAACCGGGTAAAGCATTTAAACGGCTGCAACATGACGGTCCACAGAGATTTTGCAGCAAAAGCCTGCCCCGGAGACTATCTGTATCGCAAACACCCCTACATCGCCGAACAAGTCAACAAAAGGTTAAGCGCTCTCCCATCTGTCCCTTCCGCAGTTTCCGGGAAATTTCTGTCAGAGGGACTGGACTATTCCCCGGTCTTTGATCCGGTTTACTATGCAGACAGATATGCAGACCTCAAAAAAACTTTCGGAACAGATTCCGCCGCCCTGTTTCGCCACTTCTGTACTTATGGAATGACGGAAGGCCGCATTGCCTGCGCCGATTTTAATGTAGCTGCCTATAAAAATCATTATGCCGATCTGAGAAATGCATTCGGAGACGAGCTCCCTTTGTACTACAAACACTATATCACTTATGGACAGAAAGAAAGCAGAAACTGCGTGTAACAGTTGCTTTCAGAAAGAAAAAGGAGGAACTTTTATGAACGAACAATTATTCAATATCATCTCACTGTTGATCCCCGTGATCGGCGCCGTTATTACGGGATTTCTGATTCCCTATCTGAAAACAAAGCTCTCCTGTGCCAGAACAGACGAGATCGCCAGATGGACCGCGAAAGCTGTGGAAGCGGCGGAAGTACTGTTTGATCTGCCTGAGTCCGGAGAAGAAAAGCGGGAGTATGTCGTCAATTTCATTGATAACATGTTTAATTCCAGGAAAGAGGTTATTACCAGAGACCAGATCCGGATTTTACTGGAAGCCGCCTGGAGACAGATGAATACGCATTAGGAAGGTGATGCGGAAATGGATCCGATACAGGAATTAACCACCATCAACTTTTCCTATGTATTTCTCTCCGTCTTTGTTATTCTGATCGGCATAAAATCCGTCGTATCGCTCTTTGAATGGATCGTCGGAAAACTTGGTCTTGAAACCAGATGGATGCGGGGAAAGAGAGAGGAACATGAGCTTCTGCTCCAAACCTCTCACGCCCTCGCTTCCTTACAGGAAAAACATGAAAAAGATATGTTGAGGTCCGACAGACACGATGACGAGATGAAAACCGATCTGAAAAGACTGACCAACATGTTTATTGATAAGCAGATCGACGATATGCGCTGGGAAATCAACAGTTTTGCCAACACCGTGCTGGCGGGAAAACGATGCAATAAGGACAGTTATCAGCACTGTATCAAAACGTACCAGAAATATGAAAAAATCCTGCAGGAAAACGGCATCAAAAACGGCGAAGTGGAGATATCCATGGAACTCATCCATGAATCTTACAGGCAAAAACTCAAGGATGGTTTTTGAGACAAATTTTACGATTAAAGTTTGACATAAGTTAATTGCTGTTCCTTTTATGGGACACCTGATGTGTTATAATCCGCTTATCCAGGAGGTGACAATATGAATTCTTTTATGAAGAAATACGAAATGCAGCCCTTCGTAAAATATGTGATCCTGAAAGTAGATCTGCTGTACGAAGCAGAAATCATCGATGAAGCAAATTTTGCTCCGGAGGATGAATTCGCAATCAGCCAATTCAAGAATAAATATATTCGCGAAGATAATTGCGTAATTGTAAAAGTGGATATGTAAAATTTACCCAGAAGCCAAAGTTATGCGCCCGGCATAACAGAAAATCAACTGAATATCAGAGCGACCTGCATCTGTAAGATGCCTGGACAAAGACGCATGGAACCGTAATGATCAGCCATGTGTCTTTGTCGTAATCGCAACAGGTAATGATCCTGCAAATTCCAGGTTCTTCCCATACAAAAATAAAAAAAGAAAAGAAAGGATGAAAAACATATGGACAATCTTTCCACACTACAACAGGAAATCCCTGACGAGGCAGCATTAAAAGAAGCTGAAAATTCCATCCAGGGATTACAAAAACTCACCGCCCTGCTGAAAAAGCAGCTTGCAGGGGCGGGAGAAGGTTTCACGAAGTGGCTCTCTGTCAATTCCGCTGTTATGTTCGGCATAGCCAAGGCAAAAGAGGCGGTATCAGAGCTGGTCGAGATCGACAGCATACTCACAGAGATCAGTAAATCTGCCAACCTGACGGAAAAACAGATGGAAGAACTGGGGGACAATGCTTTCGAGGCAGCCTCAAAATACGGCAAAAGTGCCGCAGACTATCTGGCCGGCGTAAAAGAAATGTACCGCTCCGGTTTCGACAATGCCGGGGAAATGGCCGAACTCTCCCTGCTGGCACAGGCCGCAGGCGATATGACGGCCGCTTCCGCAAATGATTATCTTAAGGCGGCTGATGAGGCCTATCATTTTCAGGGAAATATCGAAGCGTTAAATGCTGTGCTGGATTCCCAGAATCATATGGCGTACAGCGCTTCCGTAAGCCTGCAGGATATGGCCAATGCCACCACTGCTTCCGCTTCCGCCGCTGCACAGTACGGTGTGGAGATCGATGAGCTCTCGGCATTGATCGCCACTGCCGCGGCAAATACGGAAAGTTCCGGCGCGGAGGTCGGTAACGCCCTTAAAACTATTTTTGATGCACTGCAGGATACGGCAGGCGGAACTGCCGCCGAGGCGCTCCGTTCTCTTGGTATTTCCATGACGGAAATGGTAAACGGTTCCGAACAGTTGAAGACGCCTGTGGAACTGCTGAAAGAACTGGCAGAGGCTTTTAACGGACTACCGGAGGGCGACGCCAGACGGACGGATATCCTTACAGGGATCGGTTCGGGGGATCATGCAGACACCCTGTCTGCCCTTCTGTCTGACTGGGCATCCTACGAATCCATGCTTGATCTGTACTCCCAGGGAGCTGGCAGCGCCGCCATGGCAGCCGAAAAGAGTGCAGGCAGTATGGAGGCCAGTCTGGTGAGGCTTGGTAATACCTGGACGGAGCTGATTGGGAATTTCACGGATTCTGATGCGGTTACAGGTATTGTTGATACTTTGAACGGGCTGCTTTCCGTTATAAATACTGTTACAGATAAATTGGGTTCCTTAGGAACCATAAGCACCATTGGCGGTGGTATCGCCGGTGCAAATGGGCTGGGTTAGCAGATAAAAATTTAGCGCAAAGTGTGCGAGGCTCAGTATATACCCCGTGCCAGGGCTAAAACCTCTGGGTAAAACACAAAGAACTATATGAAAGGATATAGGAGGGTATATTGGTAAAATCAACTATGACCGCTACATCATAGACCTCTGATATTGCTGTGTGTGAACTACACAGTATCCGGCATTCGCGAGATCCGGACAAGGACAAGAATGGCTCATGCGACTCATAATGTAACATGATGATCTAACTTGCAGAGAGGCGTACTGCTCTATTGAGTAAGTGCCGCTCCCATCGGCCACCAGGAGGGCGTAGGTATAAGTTTCACGATACCCACGAAGGCATGGTCAGACACCTGTCATTGAGTGTGACAGCGAAAAAGTTCGCCGCAGCTATGCGGTGCGTTGAAAATAGCATTCTGTAGTTTTATCAGATGGCTTCCAAAAACATTGGTAAAATATACAGATAGAAAATCTTCAGAAAACAGCCTGGGCTGGTCACCAGGTGTATTTACAGTTTAAGCATTCAAAGCTCTTGTTTATTTTCTTGCTGAAAATGCCCCACATGGCAATGGATGCTCCACGGTTTAATCCGGATATCGGCCTGATATTAGTTGATCTGCAGTGCGGACATCTGGGAGTATTGTCGTTTTGTACTTTATTACTCTTCTGCTGTTCCAGCTGTGATTTAAACTGCGACATTTTTAAATTGTACTCTATGATGTCTTTTTCTTTTAGGTCGATCATGGCTTGAAGGAAATTTTTGTCATCAGAAATATCATGTAATAAATCAAAATCATTTTCTGATATATTGGTTTTTTTCAAATTGCCATTACAATTATTAACTTTATGAATCAACTGATCTGTATCGTTACATAGTCCAACTGCACCACATTTTTCGCATTTTACTACTATTCTACTCATACTAACCACCTAATTTAAAATTTAGTCACATTATACCATATGTCGTTTATAATTGGAAGTTATAAAAGATAAACAGAAATATTGCTCGCACAAATTTCTGATGGTCAATTACAATTAGGTGGTTTATTTGACGGACTAACAGTAAAACCAGGTAAATATGAAAAAATAATTGATGGCTTTTCTAAGCTAACAATTAATGGCAATGAAAAATACACCAGTTTGACAACAGGTGAAGTATATTGGGATAAAATAGCCAACTCCATAAAGGGCTGTGACGAAGCCGCCCTCTCCTACTTCAAAACTTTGGACGACGGAAACGGTACAATCAACAACCAATCCGCATCCATAGAGGGATTAAGCGCACATTTACAGTCTACAGGTCAATCGTTCAATTTTGCTGCTATAAAAGCAACTATGTTAAACACTGCACTCAATGCCGGGATCTTCCTTGCTGCATCCCTCGCAATCCAGGGCATAGCAAAAGTACTTGACAACTACATTCACAGGGCAGACAACGCCAGAGAGCGCACCGATGAATTATTCACCGGGTTCAAACAGATGAATGATACTCTGGCTGACCACAGAAAAACTGTCGCAGAACTGGCAGACAGATACACCGAATTATCAAAAGGTGTAAATCTTTCAGACAATAAAAATATCTCCCTTTCCACAGATGAGTATGAGGAATTCCTGCATATCAATGAACAGCTTGCAGACGCATTTCCGGAACTGGCAAATGGTATTGACGAAAACGGCAATGCCATTCTGACGCTTGGCACAAAAGGCATCACAGCCAAAGAACAATTGGAGGAGCTGCTGCAGACCGAAGAAGATTTAAACAACTTCCGGACTGCACAGGGACTCGACGATGCTTTCAAAGGTGTCTATACCTATGTGGAAGACGCGAATGAAGCGGCGGAAAAACTGAATGGTACAATAAGCGATTCCAGCGAAGCTATGGGCAGGCTGCAGGATATAGCTGAAAACGGTATAACTCTTACAGGCGGTAACGGCCAGCTGATCTTCGGCGGAAATGTGCACAATGAAGCCGAACTGAATTACATGAATGCACTCACCGATTCTGCCAACGAATTCTGGAAAGCCCTTGACGGATCCAGACGTGTCGAATTATCCGGTTTCGGTGTAGATAATTCCACCTTATTTAAAAATAACCTGGATCCTGATACCGGCGTTTTTGAAATTTATGCTGATACATACTGGCTTACACCAGAAGAAATAACAGAATTGGAAGCCCTTATTCAGGATAACGTCGGTGACGCAGCCGGTGCCTTATTAGATTCCATCGGCGATCAGTCACAGAAATTGCAGGAGCAGATTCAGAAAGGCAGAAACGCCTGGGCAGATTTTATCCCAAATCTGGTCTCCGGCATGAAATCAAAACAGACATTTAAGAACCTGGATTCTGATTTACAGGACATTGCCGTCCAGATCGTTGAAGGGCTGGATTACAGCTATGCCGACAAAATGAACGAATGGGATCCTGATCCCTATGCCTACGTGCGGGATAAGATAATCGATCCGCTGAACAAATTGGACGATGCCGGAAAACAGAAACTGGCGTCAGACTTTGAAAAGTTATTCCAATTGGATGCCTTTGATATTTCTGATGATAACCGCGAAGAAATCAATCATCTTATTACTTCTATTGCCGAACTGCTTGAAACAGACCCTGTAGAACTCCGTGTAGCGTTGGGGTTTGATGTCGGTGATGACGCCAGGAAACGGCTGCAAAATTCGATCCGCCAAATCACTGACGACCATGGCATATCAGACAGGGAACAATATTCTGCTTTAACAGAATACACCAGAAATTTCACGGCTGCACAGGCTGAATTGTGGCTGGAAGCTGCAAGCGGCGCCAGAAATGCTGCGGAAGCGATTGCGTTGTATGAAACAAAAATAGCGGAAGAATCAAACCGGCCATCCGACCAGATATCCAAAATGTCGGCGGCGCTTACTGCAAAAAAGGAACATGGTTTTGCAGATACAGATACCCTGTCCGGTTTTGATGCGGAAGTCCATGGTCTGGACTCCTGGGACAGGTTCCAGGAAACTCTGGGCAGCACTGTCTCTTCTTATAAGGAATGCCGGGAAGCAGCCGCCGCACTCGCTGCGGAATGGGTAAACAGCAGCGATTTTCTCAACCAGTTGACGGAAGAAAACAGGGAATACTATGAAACCCAGTTAGAGGCAATGAACGTCCAAAACTATGAGGAGCTGATCGAAAGCATTCTGGAAGCAAAAGAAGCTTTATCGGACGTAAATTTGTCCGAGTTAACCGCAGAAGATATCGAAAGCCTCATAGCGGAAGGCGATTACGCTGCTCTTACAGCAGGACAGATATGGTCCCTGTACTATGCAAAGTTGGCAGAAACCGGGACATTCCTTGACACCAGTGCAGACTGCCAGTCGATGTTGGCTCTTGCAGATGATGCAATGCTGACCGCCGAAGCAATCAGACTTGTCAGTGAATTGATGTCTGTCTATGGCGGACTGGAAAACGGCGCTTATGACGGAAACAGGACTGCCAGAATGGATGCTATGGAGGCTGCTGAGAGCATTCAGTCCAAACTCGAAAGTCTTGCAAAAGGCGAAGGGGATGGCCTCATTAAAAAGCCTGAAAGGAAAATCGGAGGGAATAACGGCAGAAAATCCGGCGGCGGTTCCGGTTCCAAAGAAAAAACTGAAAATGACACCACCAAAGAATACAACTGGATCGAGCAGGCGATTGAAAACGTCGAAAAGGAGATCAGGATACTGGATGAAACCGCCTCTTCCTCTTACTCTACCCTCTCCCAGAAAAACGAAGCCCTCACAAACGAGATCGGCAAAGTCACCGAAGAAATCGAATTACAGCAGAAAGCATACG
>OFGI01000917.1_pt1 | contig 14633 bp, 10 predicted proteins | sample 1521751 | NCBI WGS metagenome assembly OFGI01 (sample SAMEA3504115, study PRJEB24116) | mouse gut metagenome | biome: mouse gut; feature: mouse-associated habitat; material: faeces | place: Denmark | collected 2011
CACATTATTATGACAATAAAAGAAATGGCGGCGGCGATGAAGCTAGATAGTACCCAGATGGCCTCGAAGTCGGCAGAAACAAGAAATCATGTTCTGGAAGAAATAACAAAAATATTGCTTTCTAAACAGGAGGAGATTTTCAAAGCAAATGAACAGGATTTATTGGAAGCAGAACAAAACCATATTCCAGAAGCAGTTGTCAAAAGACTGAAATTTAGCGCACAGAAGCTTGCAGATGTCACCCAAGGAATCGAAAATCTGATTGCTTTGCCGGACAAAGTGTATGAGACGCAATTGGTACGGGAACTTGACCAAGGACTTACGCTTGTTAAAGAAAGCTGCCCAATTGGGGTGATTGGGGTGATTTTTGAAGCAAGACCCGATGCATTGGTCCAGATTGCAGCACTCTGCATCAAAAGCGGAAACATTCCAGCTAATATCCGATTTAGCGATCAGCAATTTCTGTCCCGGCACCAATCTGGTCAGTAAATCATGCTCCCGACTGGTTTCTACCGAGACACTCCCCTTTTCCAGAGCCACTGAAATAAAAGAATCGGTAGGATAATCAGTCACTGAAAAACTTGTACCGTGCACCAGTACATTGACCGTACCGGTATTCACAATAAATTTATTATTCTCATCATGTACGACATCAAAATAAGCTTCACCTTCCAATTTTACCAATCGGCGTTTTTTAGAAAAGTCTACCGGGTAAGTCAATTTTGAATCGGAATTCATCCAAACTTTCGTTCCATCAGGCAATATAAGCTGGGATTTTTGTCCGGAAGGAACAATAAATACAGCCTCCGCAGCCAAATAATTTCCATCCGAACGGTAATAAGCAGAAAGCCAGACAGAGAAAGAAAGTCCAACCAATAAAGCAATTGAAGCTGCAACAGCAATGGCTTTATAAAGTTTCTTCTTAGTATATAATATTGTTTTAACAGGTTCATTGATCCGGGACAATATGTTTCCCCACATCTTATCACTATCTGGTAGCACGAACCGGGAAAAATCAGCATGTGCAATTTCCCATTCATGTAGATATTCCTGATACAATTTTTCATTCTCAGGTGATTGGGCACGCCACCTCCTCACTTCCTCTGATTCTTCTACGGAAGTTTGGTTTACGAAGTGTTTCGCCAATAATGTATGAGGTATTTTCTGATCCATCTTTTTATATTTCTATATAATAGACACATCCCATCAAAGAATACCCTTAAAACAAAATAATATTTTTTCTGATTTTCGAATAATTATAGCAGAGTTAGCAAAAAAACGAAGATATCCCCTCCTTCTTTATAAGATGAAAGCATCTTTTCTCTTATTCTTTTTAATGCGATTCCCATCTGGGCTTCAACAGTTTTGACTGAAATACCTTTCTCTTCCGCAATTTCTTTATAAGTTTTTCGCTCATCGCGGCTCATCAAAAAAATTTCCCGACATTTTGGAGGTAGAGCTTCGATCGTATCCTGTAATAATAAAAAAAACTCCGCCCGGTCAATGCAATCCTGCGCTTGTCTTTCCTCCAATTCCATTTGAGCCCATCGCTCCAATATGATCGTCCGCGTATGTTCATTCCGTAGATAATTCAACATCCTATTCCGGGCACTGCTATACAGATAGGTTTTGAGATAAGTTATATTCAAATTGTCAGATTCTTTCCAGAGGTATACAAAAACATCTTGTACAACTTCCTCAATAGCTTGCTCATCGTGAGTATAGTAATTGAGAAAATAGCATAGTTTTTTATGATACTGCTTGTATATGCTGCGGAACTCCTGCTCACTCATCTCCTTAGTTATTAGACGAGCAAATATACTATATTATTTACTTATCTGAACCGTTTCTCCAGTTCTTCGTCAGTCAGCATGGAAATGATCGTCTTTCCGTCGGGGGTCAGGTTGGAATCCGGGCAGGAGAACAAGGTTGCGATCAGGTGATCCATCTCGTCGGCAGACAATGTTTTACCCGGACGGATGGCTGCAGCTTTTGCCAGAGACAAAGCGATTGCTTCACAGATCTCTTCATGTACTTCACATCCTGTCTCGATAGCACGGTTGACAATATCCTTTATCAGAACCAACTGGTCTACATTCTCAAGTCCGGCAGGCAGGCCGTTGATCGCATAACTGTTATTTCCCAGATTCGACAAGTCGAAACCGATAAAGCGCATATCTTCCAGCAGAACAGGCAAGACAGCTGCTTCTGCTGCCGTGAACTCGATGATCTCGGGGAAAAGTACCTGCTGCGATGCACCTTTCTGCTGTCGCATATTATTCAGATACTGGTCGAACAAGATACGCACATGAGCCCTGTACTGGTCGATCAGGGCCAGGCCGGACTTCAGTGAAGTAACGATATAACGACCTTTGTACTGATAGCATGGAGTAGTCGTTTCGGCAAACAAGGCTTCGCCTCCAACAACAGAAGCTATCGGTTCCGGCTTCTCATCAGCATCCGTCTCAATCACCTCTCCCATCATTTCCAAATCTTTACGCACGGCATCGCGGTCGCTTTCAAACCCCTGATAGAGTTGTGACCAGTCGAACTCCGACTTCCCGGAAGACGAAGGGGATGGCGAAGACGGAGAATAAGAAGACGGGGTAGAAGATGCCTTGAAAGGATTATAACCCGAATCAAGCTGCACGGTCGGTGCTCTAAATCCGTCCGGTTCTTTGACCGGATTGTAAACCGGGATGTCTATCGCATCTTCCACATCAAAATCAATGGTAGGGATAGCACTCGACTTTGCCAGCGCCTCACGGGTTGCCGCCATCAGTATCTGCCAGATAGGCTGCTCGTTCTCAAACTTAATCTCGGTCTTAGTCGGGTGGATATTTACATCGATCGTAGAAGGATCAAGCGTGAAATAGATAAAATAATTGGGTTGTTCGCCGGGAGGGATCAACTGTTCATAAGCCTGCATAACGGCCTTATGAAAATAGGGATGCTTCATGAAACGTCCGTTCACGAAGAAATATTGCAGTGCACCACGCTTCTTGGCAGAGTCGGGGCGACCTACAAAACCGGAAATAGTGACCAGCGAGCTTTGTGCATCCACAGAAAGCAACTTCTGGTTCAGGTTCTTGCCATATACATTTATAATACGCTGGCGGAGACCTGACTCCGGTAAATTAAATATCTCGGTATCATTGTGGTTCAACACCAGGGCTACCTGCGGGTTGACCAGGGCGATACGTTCAAATTCATTGATTATATTACGGAACTCCGTTTCATTCGATTTCAGGAATTTACGGCGCGCGGGTACATTAAAGAATAGGTTCTTGATCGAAAAAATACTTCCCTCTGTACAAGCATCGGGGCTAATATCTTCCAATGTGGAACCGGCGATGGATAGCTTCGTACCCAACTCAGTTCCTCTCAAACGGGTACGCAGTTCCACATGGGCTACCGCAGCGATAGAAGCCAGCGCCTCTCCGCGAAATCCCATCGTATGGAGGGAAAACAGATCTTCAGCCGAAGATATCTTGGAAGTAGCATGCCGTTCGAACGCCATACGGGCATCCGTTTCGGACATACCTTTCCCGTCATCGACTACCTGGATCAATGTACGGCCGGCATCCTTAATGTTCACCTGGATATGTGCGGCTCCGGCATCGATCGCATTTTCAACCAGTTCCTTTACAACGGAAGCAGGCCGTTGAATGACTTCACCGGCCGCTATCTGATTGGCTATACTATCGGGTAATAAATGGATTATATCGCTCATGACCAAAACAAAAACCAGAGTAAAGCACCCAGGACTGCGATCCCCACGATCAGTTTTGCGCTCTTATATTTACGGCTACGCGCATCGTCGCCTCTGTCAAGGCTTTTCTTCAGATGCGAAGTCCCCTCAATAAAAGTTCCTTTGATCTGCGGCTTGTAATCTTCCAGCGATTCTTCCATGCCCATCTCGCGTTTCATTTTACGCACACGTTCTTCCATCGCCTCTTTATGGGGATCCCAATAAATAGGTTTATGATTGAACTGCCGGGGTTTACGTACATTATAAAATGAGAAAAGTGCCATAACTCAACAAATTTAATAATAAATGCTATTGCTCGTGCTTAAACTTATTGCTTCGAACCGGTGCGTCTTCGACTCTCCTCTTCACTACCTGATAAATATCATCTTTATTTTTCGGACGCAAGTAATCAAACCAATAAAAATCTTTCAGTGTTTTCTGTTCCGGCTTGAGATCAGGTATAGGGGTAAGACTTCCCTGCGGACTGGGCCATATCTTCAGCCGTTCCAACGCATTGTCTTTCACCCAAATTGTCAGGAATCCGCTCTTGGTTTCATTCAAACCGATCATCGCACCGTTATCCAACGGATAGAAGATGGATTCCGCATTCCCTTCGACATCGATCTGCCGGACAGCCTGACCTTCAAAATATGCTTTCAGGTCATTCCCTTTCAATTGATTATAATAAGTCGAATCGAGATGCTGCACTGCAAATGCATATTGTATCACATGTGCATAATCGATCGTACTGTCATTCATATAGATAACTATCGTATCACCGGATATCTGGTACTGCTCATTCCACAGAATCGGATCCCTATACATATATAATATGGAATCACGCGTATTAAACTGCATGGAATCACAAACACCCTGCATATCGGTGCGATAGAAACGCACACCATAAAATGCCTTTATTTCGCGGGCCGTCGAATCGATCGACATCATTTCCAGCGTATCGGCATGCAGATATAACGTGTCGCCCTGCGAATATTCAAGGAAACGGGCACTGTCGGTTGCAAACGCATATTCCGTCCGCTCATTATAGAAACCGTACTGTCCCTCCAGCATTACTTTCTGAGCCGTATCCTGCAAGCACATATTCCCGAAGGCTTCACCGAAACCGGCATTCTGGTCATATGATATAGAATCGCCGATCAGGACCCTGTTGCCCGAATAAACTTCGGAACGGTCTAGCAACAGCGAAGTGTTAGCTTCCGTATTGTACCATCCGCGGGAAGAATGGATCGTCCCGCTGTCTGAAACAATGATGGAAGGTCCCAGTATTGTTGCAATCTTCGATTCGGTATCGTAATGAAGCGTATCCGAATAGAGTGTAAAATTCGGATTCTCCAGACGCACACTATCATTAAATATAGCCAGTTTCGTGCCCGGAGAATATTGACCGTAGAAAGAGGACAACTGATTCAGCGAGTCAACGATCAAACCGCCGTCAAAATAATAACCGATATCGGGAATACGCTCATAGTTCAAACTATCGGTAAAAAGCGTTACCTGCCCGTTCTCCATACGGACATTTTCACGCAGGTAAGCAATCTGGGTATCCCCGTCATAAAACAAGTAATTGCCGTATACAAACAAAGTATCTCCTTGTTCCATACGGACATTACTGAAAGCCTCCAGCGAATTAGTCGCCTCAAAAAAGTATGCACTGTCGCAATACATATACGAACTATCGTGCCGGAAACTGACATTTCCCTCCAGAAACTGTGCATCAGCCTTCATCACTTCCTTATCATAGGATACAGTATCGGCATGCAGCAGATAAACCAGTGTCTTTTTAGTTGTGACCGTATCGGCTGTAGGAGTCTCTCCCTGCTTGACGGATATGGAATCCTGCGTTTGTGCAAAAACACAAACAGCCAGCAGACAAAGCAGTCCTGTAAGAAAAAACTTTTTTACAATCTTCATTCTTTAACCCAACCCGGATATTTGAAATCGCAGTTACGCCATCCTTCGGCAATACGGACATACGTAGTTTTTTGCTTTTTCTTGATCCACTCATCCAACAATTCTTCTCTTTTCTGTTGTTCCACCATATTCTTCATTGCCTGGAAGTCATCAGAAAGATTTGCCTTATGCTGTTCTGTACGGGATTTCAATTTAACGATGGCAACCACTTCCTTCTGTTTGTTGGAAATCATAGTAAACGGTTTGGAGATTTCACCCACCTGCATGTTGTATACCACTTTACCGACTTCCTGGGGAAGTTCCTGCATTTCAAACTTCGGAGTACCGAAATTGTTTCCTTCATGATTCTGGTTAACCATCAACCCTTTGTTGTTACGGGTATCCTTATCATATGAAACGAATGTTGCAGCTTCCTCAAACGAGAATTTGTTTGCCTGCAAGTCCGCATATAATGAGTCCATGCGGGCAGTCGCTTCCGTCAATTCCTTTTCTGACACTTTCGGTCTTAACAGGATATGACGGCAGTTGATACGGTTACCGCGTTTCTCGATCAGCTGGATGATATGATATCCATATTCTGTCTGTACAACCTGAGATACACGCTTCGGATCAGAAAGGTTGAATGCCACATTGGCAAACTCCGGCACCAGGTCAGTCTTGCTCATAAATCCCATCTCACCGCCACGGGCTGCAGAAGCTGGATCTTCGGAATACAGGCGGGCCAACGTAGAGAACTCCATCTTACCGCTGTTGATCTGTTCCGTAAAATCACGCAGACGTGCTTTGATAGCATCTGTCACATCAAACGGAATCTTCGGTTCGAAAGTAATGATCTGGACTTCCACTGTTGTCGGGATAGTCGGCAGGCTGTCCTTCGACAACTGATTATAAAACTTACGAATTTCAGAAGGAGTCATCTTGATCTCCCCGATCAACTTGCGTTGCATTTCTGAAACGATCTGCTGTTCACGGAACTTTTCCTTCTGTTCATCCCTGATCTGTGAGATTTTCTTTCCGAAATATTCCTCTACTTTTTCCCTTGATCCGATCTGGTTGATTGCCCAGGTTATCCACTGGTCAGCCTGCTGTATCACCTGGCTTTCGCTGGCCTCGATACTGTCTATCTTCGCCTGGTTCAGGTACAGTTTCTGTATCGCTATCCGTTCCGGAATCACACAATAAGGATCACCATCCAGACGTTCGCCTTCGTTTTGCATATACAAACGCTGCGTTTCTACGTCCGAACGTAAAATAGCATCATCTCCTACCACCCACACAATCTCATCAATCACATTATCCTGTGCCATTGCCGCACAAGATAAGCAGGCAAGAAAGAATACAGTTAAAATCTTTTTCATCATTTCTACTTTATAAGTTACAAATTACGGTTCAGTAAAAAACTTTACATCACCTCCTCTGATTCCATCTTTATATAATTCTTCTTCAAACGTCTTCAAAAAATCTACTTTCCGCTGATTGATCAGCATCTCCGTGATTTGCGAACTCGCATAATCATAAGGCGCCACGCTTCCCTCCGGTAGATACTCTTTGATATTCAGCAGATAGCAATAACTACTATCGGCTACTTCCACAAACTTATTCGCCTTCAGATAAGCTGTTGAGTTGGATACATGGACAGGTATATTATCCATCACCTCGTCAAAATCCACCCATTTGTCGTAAAAGTAGTCATAAATAGTGGCATTTTGCACACTATACTTCTCAATTTTTTCTAAAGAGGCTTCAGAAGTCGATTTGTACCACCCTTTTACCTCCGACAAACCGGGGGCATCCACCGGTATTTTCAGGAAAAGTCCCTTGATCAGGGCTTTATCAAGTGTAAACTTTTTCTGATTCTCCTCATAATAGTTCAGCTTATCGCTTTCGCGGATATCAGCCGACAATTTCTCTTTGATCAGGCGCTCCTGATAACGGTAACGAATCAGCGAGTGGCGGTATTCTTCTACCAGCTTGTCGACCTCTTCCTTTTCGTCCCCCAGGTTTCGCTGGGCAACTTCGTAAACCAGGGCATCCTTTACCCATTTCTTTACAAAGCTTTCGGCTAACAACAAACTATCCGCAGAGGACGCCCCCCGCGGAATCAGACTAACCACTTCCGAACGTTTCAACGTCCGGTCCTTCACTCTTACCAGCACATCCGCATCGTCGGTTTGCTGGGTTCGCTTACAAGAACACAGCAAAGATACGAATGCTATAAAAATGAAGCAATACTTCATAACCTTCTCTTTCTTATTTCTTTAGTTTTTTCAACAATTTCCAGTTAATTGTAACAGGATATTCCTTATTCAGCTCCTGCAACCAGGCTTTTTCCAACTCCGGCTGTTCAGCAGCTGGCTTGCTCCACACTTTCTGATTACTGATATTGAACAACAGGATACCATCCCGATATTCCTGCATCAGATGTGTAAATTCAGGATGCTTAGTTTCCAGATTCTTGCGCTCTGTTGTTGTCACAATATCACGAATGAACAGATCGAACACTTCCTGCATAAAATCACCGGCATACGTTTTTGTCGAGAACGGACAACGCTGGATATAATAAGCGAATTCGCTCTGTGGGAAATCCGTATCCACCAGATGGATCAATGTCTTATTCATATCCTTGGCCTTTTCGTAGAAGTCCTTGTCGGAAGGAAAATGATCATTGCACAAAGCGACCAGTTCGGCATAAGCCTCCGGATAGAACACATACCCATACTCTTTTTTCAGACGTTCATCGAACGCCTTATAATATTCGAAATTACGTTCACCCTGTGCCATCACACGGGACCATGATTTCTTCTTTTCTTCAAAAGATGGGATGCCTCCCTTGTCGAGCAATTTAATAATATGATAACCGAACCGTGTTTTAACAGGTTTAGACACTTCTCCCGGAGTATTTAAAGCAAATGCACCTTTTTCAAAAGGTTCCACCATTTCTCCGACACCGAACCAGGGAAGCACTCCCCCTTTGCGTGCCGAAGCGGCATCCGAAGAATTTTCTTCTGCTAACTGTCCGAAGTCTGCTCCGCCTTGTATTTTCTGATAAACCTCTTCAGCCAAAGCCAACGTTTCACTATCACTGCGAGTTACCGAATCTTTCTGGAAAGGGATCAGAATATGGGCAACACGGCGCATCCCCGGATTGGGTTTGCGGCTATGTAGTTTAATAATATGATATCCCAGCGTAGTACGTACCGGCATGGATAATTCACCCGGTTTCATAGAATAAGCATAATTCTCGAACGCTTTGATCGTCTGCATAGGCAACAGACAACGTGCATATTCATATCCGGTCTGTTTGGTAGAGTCCTGCTTTGCCAGCTCCTGACCAACGGTTGCCATGTCTTCCCCGTTTTTTATACGTTCATAGACTTTCATCGCCTTTTCATAAACAGCGAGCGTATCCCTTGAAAGAGTCTTTCCCGGCAGACGGAATAAAATATGACTCAATTCCAGCACTTCGCCCAAACGGTCATATTCCACACGGAGAGCTGCTTCTTCCCCGTCTCTGTCAGATAAGTAACTTGATGTCAGCTGAGCGCGGTATCCTTCCAGTTCATCGGTAAAATCTTTTGTCTTGTCGAGACCGGCGGTTTCTGCATCGACAACTTTCAACTTAAAGTTTTTATACAGTTCCACATAATTTTCCAATGACTTACGATCAGATAAATTAACTTCACCATTCTTTCTGGCCATAAAAACAAATTCATCCAGAGATACCTGTTTTCCGGCCACAGTCATCACTACAGAATCAGCCTTATTAGCGGCTTCTCCGGTTAAACAAGCGAATACTAAAGATAATACAAGCAACTTTTTCATCAAAATTCCGTTTATCATACTACGTACACATTACAAAAATAACACTAATCTAACGGATAGCATCCCCAAAAAGTATGCTATCCGATTAAATTAGTGTTTTTTATATAACGGGATTTATCCACATTTATTATTCGCCACGGCTATAATTGGGCGCTTCCTGTGTAATTGCCACATCATGCGGATGACTTTCCTGTACACCGGCATTGGTAATGCGGGTGAATTTAGCCTGATGCAGTTCTTCAATATTATGCGCTCCGCAATATCCCATACCGGCACGCAACCCGCCAACCATCTGGTAGATCACTTCGAATAAAGAACCTTTATAAGGAACACGCGCGGCAATACCTTCCGGCACAAGTTTCTTCACATCGTCTTCCACATCCTGGAAATAACGGTCTTTCGATCCTTTCTGCATCGCTTCCAGCGATCCCATACCACGATAGGATTTAAACTTACGTCCGTTGAAAATGATCGTTTCACCCGGTGATTCTTCCACTCCGGCCAGCAAGGAACCCATCATCACAGATGATCCGCCGGCAGCAATCGCCTTCACTATATCACCGGAATAACGCAATCCGCCATCGGCAATCAGAGGAATACCTGTACCCTTCAATGCTTTTGCAACATCATAGATTGCAGACAACTGGGGAACACCGACTCCGGCAATAACACGGGTCGTACAGATAGACCCCGGTCCGATTCCTACCTTAACGGCATCTGCTCCGGCATCTGCCAGATATCTGGCAGCATCGCCCGTAGCAATATTACCAACCACGCAATCGATACCCGGATACTGTGCTTTAATTTGTTTCAACACATCGACCACACCTTTGGAATGTCCGTGAGCCGTGTCGATAACCAAGGCATCGGCACCAGCCTCTACCAATGCAGCCACACGTTCAAATGTATTGAATGTCACACCCACACCGGCAGCCACACGTAAGCGGCCTTTGGCATCTTTGCAGGCTGAAGGTTTATCTTTTGCTTTAGTGATATCTTTATAGGTAACAAGTCCGATCAGCTTATTATGGCTGTCCACCACCGGCAGCTTTTCAATCTTGTGCTGCTGAAGGATCTGGGCTGCTGCTTCCAGGTCTGTAGACTGATCTGTTACGACCAGGTTTTCCTTCGTCATCACCTCGTCGATCGAACGGTTCATGTCTCTTTCAAAACGAAGGTCACGGTTGGTAACGATTCCGACCAGATAACCGCCTTCATCCACAACAGGTATACCGCCGATCTTATATTCTGCCATCATAGCCAACGCATCGGCCACACGTTTTCCCTTCGTGATTGTTACGGGATCATAGATCATTCCGTTTTCAGCACGCTTAACGCTTTGAACCTGCTTAGCCTGTTCTGCGATCGTCATGTTCTTATGAATAACACCGATACCACCTTCGCGGGCAATAGCGATTGCCATCTTTGCCTCGGTAACCGTATCCATAGCGGCCGATACCATCGGGATATTCAATGTAATGTTTCGTGAAAACTTTGTCGTAAGGTCGACATTTCGGGGAAGAACTTCTGAGTAAGCGGGGATCAACAATACATCATCGAATGTTAATCCGTCCATAACTAACCTGTCTGCAATAAATGACATAAAACGTATGCTTTAAAAATTATTGCGCGCAAATATACGAATAATATGCTAATAAAACAATATGCCAATGTGCCAATAAAAAACAACGATATATTATCTCTATTGGCATATTGGCATATTAACCCTATCGGCATATTATTAATTTGCCATTTCCGATAAGAATTTTATGCGTACCAGACGGATCTCTTCTTCTGTATAATCACCGCCCAACTCTTCGATCGCATCTTCCAGATCATCCGTTTCGGAATCTTTGAAATATTCATAGATATCTTCCACATGATCTTCGTCCATCACATCGTTTACAAAGTAATCGATATTGATACGTGTTCCCGAATAAACGATCGCTTCGATCTCATCCAGCAGTTCGTTGAATTCAAGACCGTTTGTCAACGCTATCTCATCCAGAGCGACTTTGCGGTCGATACGCTGGATAATGGAGACTTTCAGTTTCGACTTGTTTGCAACCGTACGAACACGCAAGTCTTCCGGACGTTCGATCTCATTTTCTTCTACGTGTTTTTTGATCAGTGTAATGAATTCCTGTCCGTAACGTTTTGCCTTACCGGCACCGACACCGGGAATATTCTGCAGCTCATCCAGAGTCACCGGATAAGTGGTAGCCATCGCCTCAAGCGACGGATCCTGGAAAATCACAAAAGGAGGAACTTCCAATCGCTTGGACAGCTTCTTACGCAAATCCTTCATCATAGAATAAAGGACCGGGTCAACCGCACAGGTTGCTCCGCCACGTACAGGCACTTCAGATTCTTCCTCTTCCTCAAACTCGTTATCCTTTGTTATTTTGAAAGACACCGGCTTCTTCATGAAATCTTTTCCCTTCGGAGAGATTTTCAGCAGGCCATAGTTTTCGATATCCTTTGTCAGATAACCGGCAATCAGCGCCTGACGGATCACTGCGTTCCAGGTCTTGTCGTCTTCGTCCGTTCCCGAACCGAAGACTTCCAGTTCATTGTGTTTGTAAGATTGAATTTCGGAGGTCTCGTTACCGACCAACATGTTGACAATATAATCTGCCTTAAATTTTTCTTTCAAAGTACTTATCACTTCAAGTACCGCACTCAATAATTCTTTCGCTTCCACTTGCTTTTTGGGGTTCAAACAATTATCACAATTTCCACAATTTTCTTCCGCGTACTCTTCACCGAAATAATGTAGTAATGTCTTACGTCGGCATACGGAAGATTCGGCATAAGCAGCGGTTTCCAACAGAAGCTGCTTGCCAATTTCCTGTTCTGCCACAGGTTTCCCTTGCATGAACTTTTCCAGTTTCTGCAAGTCTTTGTTTGTATAAAAGGTTATGCACTGACCTTCACCGCCATCTCTACCGGCGCGCCCCGTTTCCTGGTAATATCCTTCCAAGCTTTTCGGGATATCGTAGTGAATCACAAACCGCACATCCGGTTTATCAATCCCCATACCGAAAGCGATCGTAGCCACAATGACTTCCACTTTTTCCATCAGGAAATCATCCTGATTCTTCGTCCTCGTCAATGAGTCCATACCCGCATGGTAAGGACGCGCGTTGATACCGTTTGCCTGAAGAATTTCAGCAAGTTCTTCTACTCTCTTCCGGCTAAGGCAGTAAACGATACCCGATTTTTCCGGATTATTCTTGATAAACTTGATAATATCACGATCAATATTAGCAGTTTTCGCGCGTACCTCATAATACAGGTTCGGACGGTTGAACGATGACTTGAAAACCTGTGCATCCACCATTCCCAGATTCTTCTGGATATCGTGCTGCACCTTTGGCGTTGCCGTTGCAGTAAGTGCTATCAACGGAGCCTTTCCGATCTCGTTGATGATAGGACGAATCCGCCGATATTCCGGCCGGAAGTCATGCCCCCATTCGGAAATACAGTGAGCCTCGTCTACCGCGTAAAACGAAATTTTCACCGAGCGCAAAAAATCTACATTCTCTTCCTTTGTCAAAGACTCCGGAGCCACATATAACAATTTTGTCTTTCCGGCAAGGATGTCAGACTTCACTTGGTCTATCGCGCCTTTGTTTAATGAAGAATTAATAAAATGGGCGATACCATCTTCTTCACTAAAATTACGCATTGCATCCACTTGGTTCTTCATCAACGCAATAAGCGGAGAAATTACAATTGCCGTTCCTTCCATCAAGAGCGAAGGTAACTGATAGCATAAGGATTTCCCGCCACCGGTAGGCATCAGTACAAAGGTGTCTCTACCATCAAGCAAGTTCTGAATGATTGCTTCCTGGTTTCCCTTGAATTTATTAAATCCGAAACACTTCTTCAGTTCATTTATTAAATTAATCTTCCCTGCCATCTTAACTTAGGTTGTTTTATTCAGTTCATGGTTTAACTTTAAGCAAAGCACTCTTTTTCAAGAGAACCAAACAAAGTTATAAACAACTTCGTAATTACCAAGCAAAATACGACTAATATTTTCAAGAAAAAACAGAAGCCTTCATTTACAGTCGCCTTACTTTTTGATTTTAAGCGGTTTGCAGCCTTGCCATGTTTGCTTTTTCCAGTTGCTGCTTCGCGTAATCCAGCGTCACTTCATACTCTTTTTTGCTTCCCGAAGGGATTTCAAACATAACATCCATCATAATCGTTTCCACAATGGAACGCAATCCACGGGCACCAAGCTTATATTCAACCGCCTTATCGACAATATATTCAAAGACAGAATCTTCAAATGTCAACTTGATACCATCCATTTCAAGCAGTTTAACATACTGTTTGATGATAGAGTTTTTGGGTTCGGTAAGGATAGCACGAAGCGCATCACGATCCAGAGGATTGAGGTAAGTCAATACTGGCAGACGACCGATTATTTCGGGAATCAGTCCGAATGACTTCAAATCCTGGGGAGCGATATACTGCATCATGTTATTCTTATCAATCCTCGCTGTTGTCTGCGAAGCTGTATAGCCTACAACATGCGTATTCAGTCGTTGTGCGATTTTCTTTTCAATACCATCGAAAGCACCGCCACAAATAAAGAGGATATTCTTGGTATTTACCGGAATCATCTTTTGGTCGGGGTGCTTACGGCCTCCCTGTGGGGGCACATTCACCACGGAACCTTCGAGCAGTTTCAGTAATCCCTGTTGTACACCTTCACCGCTCACGTCACGAGTGATAGAAGGATTATCTCCTTTGCGGGCGATCTTGTCGATCTCATCAATAAATACAATTCCCTGTTCAGCTTCCGGTACATTATAATCAGCCACCTGAAGCAGACGGGTTAGAATACTTTCAATATCCTCTCCCACATAACCGGCTTCCGTCAGTACCGTAGCATCCACAATTGTAAACGGAACATGGAGCAACTTGGCAATCGTACGAGCCAGCAATGTTTTTCCGGTTCCGGTGCTACCCACCATAATGATGTTCGATTTTTCAATTTCCACATCATCTCCACTATCCTTTTGGAGCAAACGTTTATAATGGTTATAGACCGATACGGAAAGAAAACGCTTGGCGTCATCCTGTCCTATTACATACTGGTCAAGGAATTTCT
>OFGI01000928.1_pt1 | contig 14454 bp, 16 predicted proteins | sample 1521751 | NCBI WGS metagenome assembly OFGI01 (sample SAMEA3504115, study PRJEB24116) | mouse gut metagenome | biome: mouse gut; feature: mouse-associated habitat; material: faeces | place: Denmark | collected 2011
GGGGCGGTAGATGAACATACCCTTGATGGAGGAGTAGTCGATCAGCTCCGCCTTTTTGCACACGTCGGTGTACCACTGGGCGAAATCCACCTCCATATCGGTGATCTGCTCCACCTGCTTCTTGTTTTCCTTGGCCATTTCGTCTCAGTCCTTTATGTTAAGATGGGTATATCCTTTTCAGCCCTTCTATTCTATAAACTAGACGGCGGAAAGTCAAGACAAAAAACCGCCTCCCCGGGGGGAGGCGGCGGATTTTATTTCGCATAGGCGCCGGAGTAGTCGATCATGACCTCGTCAACCTTCTGCATTCCGGCCTCCACCAGGCCGTAGTAGCCGTCGCTGTCCTTCTTCAGCTGGAGCATGATGATCTGATCCTCGCCGTACTCAATCTCGTCCAGCTTGTCCTCCAGGGTATCCAGAATCAGCAGGCCGAACACGGCGTCTACCGCCTCCAGCTCCTCCTCAGTCTCCGCGTCGTCAAAGTTGGCCTCGTCCAGCGCGTCGAAAAAGTCGTCCTGGGTAAGGAGGTTATACAGGTCGATAGGGGAGACGGTCACCTCCACCACAAAATCCCCATCCTTGGTCTTGCTGCCCGTGCCCACGGTGTATTTGGACTTGGCGTAGAGCTTCTCCATCACCTCTTTTGCCCGGTCGTTGATCTCGTCGGTGGGGTAATCCACCTCCAGAAAGTCCAGCAGGTACAACTCGGCCTCGTCGGACACGTTGTTCTCGTGCATCTCCCTGGCGTCGGCTTCGGTCATGTCCTCCACCAACTCGATGTACGCCTTGTCGTAGACGCCCAGATAGGCGGCGTCCAGATGGCCCTTCACATAGGCCTCGGCGTCCTTCTCGGTGAGTCCGCCGCCGCAGGCGGCCAGAGACAGGGTCATAATCAGGGCAAGCAGCAGAGCCATCGTCTTCTTTTTCATAATCTTTCCTTTCTTCTCTTCTGGATTGTGTGTATTTCCGAGCGGCGCAGAGCGCCGGACCGGATAAAGTCAGCTGACCAGCTTACCCGCGCTGCGGTCATAGCTCAGAGCGATCATAATGACAAAGATCACGCCCTTGACCCCGTTGACCAGATTCGCGTCCAGCCCCCACAGCGCCAGGCCGTTCACCAGCAGCGTCGCTATAACGGCGCCCAGAACCGCAGAGGGCACCGAGGCCTTCTCTCCGCCGGACATGGGAAAGCCGCCCAGAACGATAGCCAGCATGATGTTGAACTCAATGCCGGAACCTGAGTTGATGGATACGGTGGAAGCGCGGAACATCTGGAAAATGGAAGCGATTCCTACGCACAGGCCCAGGAACACATAAGCCAGCAGCATCTGCCGGTTGACCTTGACGCCGGCCTGCCGGGCGGTATTGCGGTTGCCGCCGATGGCCCGGCCCCATTTGCCGATGGGCGTATAGTGGAAGAGGTATACGCCGGTTCCGATGACCAGAACCAGAATCACTGCCTTTACCACGCCGCTGGTCATATAGGGGTACTGGCTGACGGGAATGATGATCTCCGCCCGGGATACGCCGATGGTCAGAATCCCCATCAGCAGCGACCGGATGCACATGGACCCGATAAAGACCGGAACCTTGAAAACAACGGAAATGAGGAATACCAGCAGACAGGTGCCCACAGGCACTGCCAGCGCCGCCAGCATGGCTGCAGGGAAGGGCACGCCCGCCTGCAGAAACAGAATCGCGCCGCACATCTGCGCCACGCCGCAGGCCGCGCCGATGGAGAAGTCCATGTTTCCGTGGGCATATACGAAACTGGCGCCGGTGGCGACCAGGGCCATGGTAAAGCACTGCTCAATCATATTGGACAGATTCGCGGGGCTCAGGAACTTGCCCCCTGTCACAATGGAGAAAAACACCAGCAGGAACACCAGTCCCATATAGGGAATGATTTTGCCGGTGAGCTGCCTGCGGGCAGCCGCCTTGTCCAGGCGGGCCTGGATCTCCAGGTTTTCCGCGCTGGTTCTGCTTGTCGTCGCAGCCATAGATCCTCCTCCTCAGATGATATACTCGATGATGTCCTTCTCCGTCAGGCTGGCGCTGCGCTGGAATTCCTTTGCCAGCCTGCCGTCCTTGAAGATCATCATGCGGTCACTCATGCCCATCAGCTCCAGCAGCTCCTCGGAGATCATGATGATCCCCTTCCCCTGGTGCTTCAGCTCCGTAATCAGGCGGTACATGTCCGCTTTCACACCCACGTCGATGCCGCGGGTGGGGCAGTCCAGAATCAGCACGTCGCTGTTGGTCCCCAGCCATTTGGAAAATACGACCTTCTGCTTGTTGCCGCCGGAGAGTTCCCTGACCAGCTGCCGGCCGCCCCGGCACTTGACGCTCATGGCCCGGATCTGGGCATCGGACAGCGTCTTCTCCTCCTTCGGAGAGACAAACCCGGCCGCCTTTGCCAGCCCCTTCAGCGCCGGCAGGACGATATTGCCCTGAATGGAGGCCTGGAGAATGATGGACTCCTTGTCCCGGTCCTTGGAGACGTAGGCCATGCGGTGTTCCACCGCCCCGGCAGGATCAGCTATGACGGTATCCTTTCCGTCCTGGTGGAGAACAACGCTGCCGGTCAGGGTCTTCTCCAGGCCGAACAGCACCCGGCCCAGCTCGTGCATACCGCAGTTGGAGAGTCCGCCGAAGCCCAGGATCTCGCCCCTGTGCAGCGTCACATCGATGTTCTTGAAGAAGGGACGCAAGGAGACGTGCCTGGCCTCCAGCAGCACCTCGCCGCTGTGGGACCCGTCGTAATCGGAGCGGAAGTAATCGCCCTGAAGCTCCCGGCCGATCATCAGGGAGCGCATCCTCTCCACGGACATGCTCTCCCGGTCCAGTGTGTCGATAATCAGGCCGTCCCGGAGGACGGTGATCGTGTTACACCGCTCCATCAGCTCATCCAGATCGTGACTGATGAACAGCACCGCCCGGTTTTCCTTCTGCATCCGTTCAATAAGTTCGTAAATGAGCCTGCGTCCCTTCGCCGCCAGGGCTGTCGTCGTCTCGTCAATGATGAGGATGTCCGGCTTGCCGACCATAGCCCGGGCAATCTCCACGATCTTCCTGTCCTCAAAGTTGAGCTGCTCGATGTTCATGCGGCCTTTGATCTCCGGGACGCCGATTTCCGCCAGCACCGCGTCCGCCTCCCGGTAGATCCTCTTCCAGTCCAGGAAGCCGAATCTGGTAAATTGCTCCAGACGTCCGGCAAAAATATTGGATGCCACGTCCAGCCCCGGAAGGGTGGCCGCCTCCTGAACAATCATGGCAATCCCATGATTCTGCGCGTCCACCATGCTGTGCGGCGTGTATTTTTCCCCGTGGAGGAAGAGTTCTCCGCTGTCCATGCCCAGAGCGCCCGCCACAATGGAGGAAAACGTGGATTTGCCGGAGCCGTTCTCGCCGATCAGGCCGCGAATTTCCCCGCGGTGGACCTCCACATCCACATCGATCAGTGCCCGCGTCGGGCCAAATGCCTTGCATACTTTCCGTGCCGAAAGGATCAGTTCATTTTCCATCTTCAAACCTCACTCCCCTGGGCTGGGATCATCGCCGTCCTGCGGCGGCTCTCCCCTCCCTTTGACCGGTTCACGCCATTATTCGCCGGTTGACACTCGGCGCGATTTATTGTACAATGGCTCATACCGAAAAACAATGTCAGGTCTTCTATGAAAAAAGTTGCGATGTGTCATATCTTGTACTATTTAGAAAGGCGGAAAATCCGTGCAGGAATCCCTCCAGCCCTCCCCTTCCTCCAGCTTCGCTGTCTGGAAAACGATTGCAAGTGCGCGGCGCATCTCTTCCTCTCTGTCTGTTGACGTCCTGTCGGTCAGTGAGCAGTATGGCATCACCTACCTGGTGGCAAATTGCGGCGGTGTGCGCCGCTGGACCTATTCCGGTGAGGAAATGCGCAGCATTTCCCAGATATATCCCTTTGAGCAGCAATACCATTCTCATGAGTATTACGAGCTTTTATACGTGCTGGACGGAACGGTCAACGAATGGCTCGAGACAGAATGTCTGTGCCTGCGGCGGGGAGACGCGGTTCTTCTGGACAAGAATATCCGCCACGCCGAGCAGTATCTGAGCAACGCGAGCTGTGCCTTTTTCTGCATGGACGATCAATGTGTGCGGAATCTGCTGGCAAACGACTCCCCTTTTTCAGAGGGGCAGGCCGTCATGCACTTTCTGATGAACCATCTGGCGCCGGACAGCTGCGCGGTGAAAGCCTACTGCCACTTCACCGCGATACCGACGGAAACCAAGCTCCTCCCTGTAGAAAGGGAGGCCAACGCCATCATAGAAGAAATGATTACCAAGCGGCCCGGCTACTGGCTGCTGATTCAGGGCTATCTGCGCAGGATACTGGGCCTGCTGGAAACGCCCAGCGTCTACCGCAACGCTCCCGTCTATAAAGTCATCGGCGGCAGGCACAGGCTCACCAGCGAGATCCAGCTGCAGGTTGAAGCCCGCCAGGGCATGATTTCCAAGCACGAGCTGGCGGCGCTGCTGAATTACAACACGGCCTATCTGTGCCGTTTCATCAAGCAGAACTTTGGCAAAAGCTACTCGGAATACTGCCTTTCCGTGCGCCTGCACTACGCCGCGCAAATGCTGCGCGAGACGAGGTGGAGCATAAGCGCAATCTGTGATAAGCTTGGTTTTTCCAACCGCACATATTTTTATAAGGTTTTTGAAAAAGAGTATCATACCACCCCGGGCAATTACCGGAACGCAAACCGGTAGCTTCCGCCGTCCCGGAAGGGAATGAAACAGCACCGCCTGCCGGAGAGAGTCCCCGGCAGGCGGCGCTGTTTTATCTGTCTGCTTATTTTATCTGAATTCCGGCAGGCCGAAAGCGGCCCGCGATTTCCCCGGTCAGGGGTCTCATCCGCCGCAGGAAAGCTGCAGCAGCTCCTCAAAAACGTCCTCCAGCTTCTCTGGATCGTTGAAATCGCTGATTTCAGAGGAGTTTTCTGCAAGAAGCCCCATGGTTGCCATTACACACGGGGATTTCGCCCGGGCGGAATCCCCGTGTGCTGCTCTCTCAAACGCGCTGGCCGCATCTCTTTTCCTGCAGGGCGGCTATGGCCAGCTCTGCGGAACGATTTACGACCAGCTCCTCAGGAAACCCGGTTTCCCGGAGCAATGCCAGGGCGCTTGTGTGTTTGAGAATATCACATTCCGCGTGGGCATCGCTGCTGACAATGATTCTGGCACCGTATTTTACGCAGCACTCCAGCATTCTTATGGCGTTATGACGGGTGTCCTTCCGGTAGCTGTCCGGACGAATGGAGGCCTCGTTCAGTTCCAGCAGTACGCCGTGTTCTGACGCGGCCTGTGCCAACACGCCGAAATCCACCGGGTAGAGCCCGTCATCGGGGTGGCCGATGATATTCACCTTGTCGTTCTCCATGACATTCAGATAAGCCCGGGTATTCTCCTCCAGTGTGCCGGGAGTGAGGCAGACGTCGTGCATACTGGCTACCGCGAAATCCAACGGGGCGGTAAACGCCGGTTCCAGGTCTACATTGCCCTCCAGATCGATAATATTCAGCTCACAGCCGAACAGAAGGCGAATACCGAACAGCTCCCGCGGTATGCACCGGCTGGAGCGGAAATAATGCCGGCTGGCCGAACCCTCCATAGCGGGGGCGTGATCGGAGATCCCCAGAAGCTGAACGCCTTTTTCGCTGGCTGAACGCGCCATTTCGTAGATGGTGTTGTACGCATGGCCGCTGGCTATGGTATGCGTGTGGAGATCCACTACGTCAGTCATGGTTTCCCCAGCCTCCTTTTCTAAACTCCCGATAGTACCCCAGGATCATTTCCGGGTAATCGCTTTCAATCATGTCCACCCGAAGCGCCAGGGCCTCAGCCAGCCGCTCTCTGGTGTTCACCACACTGCCGTCTACCAGATAACCCGCCCGGTGAAGCTCCTCCACCAGTCCGGCACTGAGGTTATCCAGAAAGCACAGATAGATCATGGCGCCCATGTCTTTCATAAGTCCCACCGGGTCGTGGGGGACATGGGGGACAATCAGGGCCAGCCTGACCCGGGGTTCCAGGCTGGTGATCCGCTTCAGCGTGGCGTGGTCTGTGCCAAAGACAATGCACATTTCGAAAAAGTCATGCCTGCGAAGAGCCTCCACAATCCTCTGCGCCAGGACGGGCATTGTGTCATGCATTTCCAATTCCCGGCTCTTGATCTCCAGAAGGACGCCCATTCCCTGCTCCCTGCACCAGCCCAAGGCCTCATCCAGCGTATTCAGCGCAAAAGCCGCCTTCAGCTGTGCCACGGTATAGTCCCGGACCCTGCCGAACAGAGGGGAATGCAGTCCAAGGTCGAGATCGTGGTAGATCACGGCCTGACCGTCGGCGGTCAGTTGGACGTCGATCTCGATGTAATCCACACCGCTTCCCAGTATCTGAGCGAAGTTTTCCAGCGTATTTTCCCGAACCTCCGACAAATGTCCCCGATGGCCGCCAATCAGGAGCCGCTTTCCGGCTCCTGATGCGATGGTTTCCAAAAATGTCATGCCGCTATTGCTCCAATCCAATATTGACACCGCTCTCTGCTTCAAAAATGTTGTAGATACCGGTAATTTGCAGCCATACATAGGGGTTTCTGCCGGCAGCCAGCCGCTTATAGGCCACAAAACGCTCGTGGTCCTCAGGAACGGTAACCCGGACAAAGCTGTTTCCCACCATGCCGGAAACCAGAAGCTCCTTTCCCAGATTTTCAACAATCTGAAGCTTCATCTGCATGGACTGGGGACGTCTTTCCGTCTCAACGGACATCAGGTGGCTGCGCACGCCGATTTTGACATCCCTTCCGGCGTATTTCCGGCCTCCAGCCCTGTCCTTGGCCTCCAGGGCCAGCTCAAATCCGTCGCCGCAGACGAAGGCGCCGCCGGCATCCAGCCTGGCGTCCACGAAGTTCATGGGCGGGTTGCCCATGAACTTGGCAACGAACAGATTGGCGGGGTAGTGATAGAGGTGTTCCGGAGTATCGTACTGCTGGATCCGGCCGTTGTCAAGGATGGCAATTTTGTCGGCAATGGCCATGGCCTCCTCCTGGTCGTGGGTGACAATGATGGAGGTGATTCCCGTCTCCTGCTGAATCCGGCGGATCTCATCCCGTATCTCAATCTTCAGCCGGGCGTCCAGGTTGCTCATCGGTTCGTCCAGAAGCAGCACGTCCGGCTCCTTTACCAGCGCCCTGGCCATGGACACCCGCTGCTGCTGGCCGCCGGAGAGCTGGGAGGGCTTCCGCTCAAGCAGCGGCTCAATCTGGAGCATTCCGGCAATTTTCCGGGCCTTGGCATAGCGCTCCGCCTTGCCCATGCCCTTCTGCTTCAGGGGAAAGGCAATGTTGTCGATCACCTTCAGGTGGGGGTAGAGCGCATAGGATTGAAATACCATACCAATGTTCCGGTCCTTGGGCTGAAGATTTGTTACGTCCTTCTCACCGAAGTAGACCTTGCCCGAGGTGGGTTCCAGCAACCCGGCAATGCAATTCAGCGTGGTGGTTTTGCCGCAGCCTGAGGGACCCAGCAGAGCCACAAACATGGAATCTTCAAATACCAGGTCCATATCGTCCAGGGCCACGGTCTTGGGATCGTACTGCTTGCGCAGCTTTTCAATGCGGATCATATACCTTTACCTCCTGAGAAGCCGCCTTTCATAAGGGACTTTTGAGAAATAATGAAGAAGAGGAGTACCGGCAGCATATACACCAGCGCCATGGCGGAGAAGATGCCGTAATCTGCAATCATCTGATCGTTCAGGCTCAGGGTCCTGAGGTAGGTAGCCATAACGGGCACCTTGCCGGTGAGAATCAGCGTATTAAAAAGCAGATAATTGGACCAGGCGCTCATAAAGGAGAACATCCCGATGGAGGCAATGCCGGGCTTCACCAGATGCACAATCACCTGAAAGAAGGCGGTAAGCCGGTTGCAGCCGTCCACCAGGGCGGAATTTTCCAAATCCTGCGGAATGTCATTGAAAAAATTCCGGATAACGAAGGTGGAGCCGGGCAGCCGCAGGGCGATGGCGACCAGCACCACGCCCGTCATCGTGTTCAGGAGCTTCATTCCCATCAGTATATAGAGGATGCTGATGAGCAGAAGCACACCGGGAAAGAGGCGCAGCAGCAGGAGCATCTTCTGCAGAACGGAACGGCCGGTAAACTGGATGCGGCTCAGAGCGTAGCCGGCCATGAGGCTGATGACCACTTCCGTCAGGGTAACGCAGGCGGTAAACAGCACCGTATTGGCAAAGGAGGGCCCCATAGCAGGCACGGTATACTGGCCAAGCACAATGGTCTCATAAAGAAAGCGGAAATTCTGCACGGAAAAGTGTCCGTCCACGAAAAAGGCCTGGGAGAAGAAGGAGACATAGATCAAGAAAATAGGCAGGCACAGAAGCACCATGGCAGCGATGGCAATATGCTCCTTCCGCATTTCATAGGCGGGCCGGGTTTCATTTTTATGCCGCATCGTTCTGCGCCCCCCTTTCCATCCGGGCATTGATGACGCTGATGGCAATCATCAGCACCAGCACCATAGCGATTAGTATCAGGGAGATGGCTGCGCCGTAGCCGTACTTGCCGTTGATAAATGCCTTGTGGTAGGCCGAGAGGGCCCACACCTCGCTGGCTACGCCTGGACCGCCGTCTGTAATCAGAAGGATCGTGGTATAGTCGGTGAGCAGGCCAAGGGTCTCCCAGAGAGCGATGAACATGATGTGGAAGCGCAGGTTGGGCAGAATGATGGACCTGACAACTTCCCATTCCTTTGCCCCGTCTACCCGCGCAGCCTTGAACTGATTCTCCGGGATGGAGTTGATGGCGCTGGAAAAAATCGTGGTTCCATAAGCAATGCTGGTCACCAGCTTGGCGATGATGACCACCTGCATGGGATAGTTTGCGATCCAGTTTACAGGAGAGCCGGCTCCGCTGACAAACATATAAATCCGGTTCAGCGCGCCGCCGGAGGTGGAGCCCAGAAGCCAAATCCACAGCACTGAATAAACCACCGCCGGGGTAATCATGGGAATCATCAGCACACCCTTGAAAAAGCTGGAAATCCGCTCCGTCTTAATAAAGTGCGTGGTCAAAATGGCAAACATCAGATCAATCGCCAGGACAGCCAGAATACAAACGCTTACATAAACCGCGGTGTTTTTCAGGATAATCAGGGTGTTGGGGTCCCGGAAAACCCGCTCAAAATTTTTGAGTCCGGCAAACGTCCAGATAAAAGATTTGTCCAAATCGGTAAAAGCCATGACGACCGTCAGAACAGCCGGAAAAATATACAATATGGTGACCAGAACCAGGAAAGGAGACAAAAAGGTATATGCTTGGATGTTGTTTTTCCGCTTCATGTTATCAGCCTCCTTTGGCTTTCAAAACCACCGGAGGAGCCACGTCAGCCGGCGGCTCCTCCGGGTCGTTTCGCAATACAAGTTACTTGAAGATAATTTCGTCCGCATCCAGATTCAGCTCCAGCTGAATCTTCATGTCGGCAACGGCAGCCTCAGGGGTGATGGTACCCAGCTCCAGCTGGACAATCTCCGTGTGGAGCTGCGCGTTAAAGGTGTCCATTCCGGCTATGCTGGGCACCGCAATGGCGTGATCGGCCATATAGCCCACGTCGCGGACAATAGGGTTGCTCTTGATGGATTCCAGCTCATTGGCAGCCTTGATGGAGGAAAGGGCGAAAATGGTGTCGGCGTGGCCGGCCAGGATGTCGTAGGAACTGCCGGCCAGCTCAGCCAGCAGGTCCTTGCAGATGTCCGGATATTTTGTAGCAGCGCTGATGGCCGTTCCCTGGGGGGCGGCGATAACGAAGGGAGCCTCGTTGTACTGGGAGGCGGGGAACATCATGAAGGCCACGTCCTCGGCAAACTGCTCGGGATCCTTCTCCACAGCCTCGGCCACATACGTGGCGGAGAAAATAGGTCCGTAGTAAGCAAAAGCAGTACCGTCTCCGGCCATGGTGTTGATGGCGGGCCAGCCCTGCTGGCTCAAATCATGGGGTGTGATCTCCCAGGTATTCGCGGCGTCGTAGATGAACTGGAAGAAACACAGCATGGCCTCCTCGTCGAACACCAGAGTACCGTTCTCATCGTAATACCGGCCGCCCAGGGTCTGAAATACGTCCAGAAAATCAGGGCCGTTGCCGGGGCGGTGGGTAAGCCCCCACTGGCAGGAGCCGTCGGCCTTCACATCCTTGCAAAGCTGGACGAAGTCCTCCCAAGTAAACTCGCCGGAGGCAACTTTGCCCGGGAGGGCGGCGGCTTCCTCCGGAGTCCAGCCGTGCCGGACCAGGACGCTCTTGTTATAGTAAATAACCCGGACAGGCAGATCAAAGGGCATGGCGTAGACGGCGCCATCCACAGTAAAGGGCGGAAATACACCGTTTACAAACGCATCGGTTTTCAGGTCGGAAAGATCCAGCAGCATACCGGAGGCCACCATGTTGGGCACGTCACTGGCGGGGAAGATATCGGGGCAGTTGCCGTTTTTATAGGCGAAAATCAGATTCTGGCTGTATTCGGTCCAGTCGATGCGCTGGTAATCCCGCTCAAACTCAATGTGAATCGGGCGGCCTTCTTCCGCATAACGCTTCTCCAGCCGCTCGGCGGCGGAGATGACAGCCTCGGGGATGGTCGTGAAGTCATAGTTGTGGCCGATTTTCAGGGTAATCGTCTCCTGCTGGGACTCTCCAGGCTCTCCTGGAGGTGAAGCCGGTGTGGTGTCACGGCCGCCGCAGCCGGTGAGCAGCGCGGATGTTATGACCAGAGTCATGAGAGCTGCGAGAATGTGTTTTTTCATGTTTGGTTTCTCCTTTTTCTTGGTTGGTTGATGGCTCATTGGATGGACTTCTTCCGAACAGATCTCGCTTTATCTGAATTTGCATCTGCTGCAAATGAGATAATGGAGGATGGCCTGCGCTGCCTCGCAAATCTTCTGACCCGCCTGCGTGCGGACTTCGTCAAATTCTTCCGGACAAGCCGAAGAACAGCGGAAATATCTGTATTTTCCCGCAGAGAACCGACTTTAATTGAATTGCATTATACAGGGACGGACGTTGCTTTGTCAATAATTTTAACTGAAATTTTACTTAATATATGTTTTGAACAAATTGCGTAGAAAATCTCGTACAAAATGCACAATCCCCATCCCTCCGGCGGGAGGCAGCATATACAGCTGTCTCTGCCGGAGGGATGGGGATGTATTCCAATGCTCTTCTCAGTCCTGAATCAAAAGCTTGGGGGTAATTACGGTGGTAATTGTTTCAGTTCTGCCCTGAAGCTGCTCCAGCAGCATCTGAATCGCCTTTTTCCACAGAATATTGGGATATGCTTTCATAATTGCGTACTGCCCCGCCGGAAGCTGCGTGGACTGGATATCCTGGTAAATCAGCAGGCGAACGGCTTGATAAAAGCAGGGTAAAAGATTATAATTAATTAACTATCTTTCCACTTGTAATTCCAGCTTCCCGCAGTGCCTGGAGTACACCGGCCGCAACAATATCCGAGCCGATAATCAGCGCCGCCGGGACGCTTTCCTGCGCGATCATTTCCTGCATCATACAGCAGCCTGCGGCCTGGGTAAAATCTCCGGTTTTTACCTGAGAAGGCTGATATTTCCCCAGTTTTTTGATTAGGGAAAGGGCATGCTCGTTTCTTTTCAGACCAATTGTATACCCGTCTCCCTGAAAATACCCGCCGATGTATCCTACACTGTCCGCACCGGCAATATAAGGAAGCGCCCGCTCCCAGGCCAGGTCCAAGTTGACCTGGATGCAATCGCTGTCCTCGTTCCGCATACCGCCGTTGATAAAGGTAATGTACCGGGTGGATTTCCGCAGCAGAGAAATTTCATCGGGCGTTAACTCGCCAAAGGCGAAAATCCCGTCAACATCCGCAACCTCTCCCGGCTCCATGCGGACATATTCAATTTTTTGTCCAGGCGCCGCTGTCTCGGAAAAGAATTTCAGCGCGTTCAGGTTTTCATCCTGCTCAGGATTTACGATGACTTTCCAATCAGCAACGCCAATTCTCAGCGTATTGCCCAGCTTTTTCCTGCGGCGGGGTGATATGTAGCCCAATTCATACGCAGTTTCAAAGATTGCCCGCTTGGTTTCCTCGCTGACGGCAATCGTTTCGTCATTGTTCAGAACGCGGGAAATTGTCGTGGCAGAAACGCCGGTTCTCTTTGAAATATCCTTCAATGTTACCATATACCGTTCCTTCATTCCAGCAGATTGATCTGCCAATAGTCGCGAATGCTGCGCAGAAATGCTATACGCCACATCATCTTACGGCGGATTTTTGCGGCCGGAAGATACGATTTTAGAACCTGTATTCATCATCGGGGGATGCCGGATGGACGAGGATTTTTCCCGTCAGGCGCGGTTGTGAATACGGGTTCTTAGAGTTCAACGCTTCCGTTTTCGCTGTCGTTGATGACGTAATACGCCTTGCCCTCCTCGGGCTTGAGGTAGATCACCAGCTTCTTGACGCTGGAAGCCTTGTGTCCGTCCGCCACAAAAGCGGCAACGGCGCGCTCCTTGCAGTCGGAAACATTCCACTCGCAGCCGCCTGCCTGGAGGTAAACCTCCTCTACCTTCTGCACGGCGGCTTTCTTTGTGGCCACCGTCTCCTTTACCGCCTCTACCACTTCTGCGGCGGCAGATACCGGCGCTTTGGCCGGCGCGCTCTTCTTGGGTCGAGCCATCTCTCGTTTCTCCAATCTGATTTAATAGGCATGGTATAATAAGGATGCCCACATTTATAGTACACCATACCGGAAAGCTTTGCAATATTTCCCATAACCAAAGAATCAGCCCTGTCAACTGGTAATTATTGCTATCCCAAACAAAAAGTACCTCTCCGAACGCCGTTCTTCAAGCATTCTGCCTGCCAAAAACCCATTTTCCGGAGCAGATCATCGGTTGACATAGATATCCAAAAACCGTATAGTATAGGCAGAAGGGATGTGTGACCTATGGAACTTTCATGCTATTTTCCCGTCTGGGACCAGCTCACTCAGGACCAGCAGGCGCAGCTCACAGGCGCAGCCGTCTGCCGGAAAGCAAAAAAGGATACCCTGCTTCACAGCGGCTCTGCGGACTGCCTGGGGCTGTTGATGGTGGAGTCCGGCCAGCTGAGGGCCTATATTCTTTCAGACGAGGGCCGGGAAATCACCATTTACCGGCTGCTGGAGCGGGACATCTGTCTCCTCTCCGCCTCCTGCATGATGAAGGGCGCCCGATTCGACGTTGCCGTCGAGGCGGAAAAGGACTCGTCGCTCTGGATCATCCCGTCGGAAGCCTACCGGCAGGCTCCGCTCCCCTGGCCAACTATACCAACGAACTTATGGCCGGCCGGTTTTCCGACGTGATGTGGCTCATGGAGCAGGTGCTGTGGAAGGGAATGGACCAGCGTCTCGCCGCTTTCCTGCTGGAGGAAGCCGCTTTGGAGGGAACGGACACGCTCCGGATCACCCACGAAAAAACCGGCAGTCACATGGGAACCGCCCGGGAGGTGGTCACCCGCATGCTGCGGTATTTTCAGTCGGAGGGACTGGTCAGCCTGAAGCGGGGCCGGATTGAGCTGACAGACCTGCCCGGCCTGCAGGCGCTGGCCGGACAGTAGCCGTCCCTCATAGCATCCCCAGGATCTGCTGCTTCGAGCGGGCGCCCACAGCGCGGTTGACGGCCTTCCCGTTTTTCATAACCACCAGCGTGGGGATGCTCATGACCCGGAACTGAGAGGCCAGCTCCTGTTCCTCATCCACATTGATTTTTCCCACCTTGATATCAGAGCGCTCCGCGGCGATCTCCTCTACCAGCGGAACCACGGCGCCCAGAAGTCCAGGAGAACGGGCTTGGTACTGTCCAGGACAACCGCCTGGAAATTATCCTTTGTAATATGCAGCGCTGGCATTTGCGATTCCTCCTTGTTTACGGTTTTTCAACCTTGTTGATCATAGGATAGCCGTTTTCTGCCCCGGCTTCTGTGATGAAGTCACACTTTTCCGTTTCTGGCCCTGCAGATCAGCTGCGTCAGCGTGCCCATCGGACAGTACACGCACCAGCTGCGGGGCTTGAAGAGGACCATGGTGATGAGTCCAAGGACCGTGGACGTCAGCATAACGCTGTAAAATCCAAAGGCGAACTGCGCCACACCGGGATGGAACAGGGTCCCATGATACGCCCACTGCCAGGGGACCTTGAAGGTCCACAGCAGCGTAACCGCCTGCCGCAGGTCCCGCGCTCCGGCAAAAACCAGATATGTATTCCAGAGCATCTGGAAGAACATGATGAAGAAAAAGACCAGGAAGCCATAGCGGAACCATTTGCTCTTCATCCACCTGGGGATATCCTTTTTTCTGGAAAGCCCGAACCGTCCGAGATCGGAAGAGCACACGTCTGA
>OFGI01000931.1_pt1 | contig 14400 bp, 23 predicted proteins | sample 1521751 | NCBI WGS metagenome assembly OFGI01 (sample SAMEA3504115, study PRJEB24116) | mouse gut metagenome | biome: mouse gut; feature: mouse-associated habitat; material: faeces | place: Denmark | collected 2011
GAGGGGCGGTTGCAAATTCGAGCGTGGACGGACAGGGACGGAAACAAGCGCAGAAGCGCCGAAGTCGTTGCGGCAAGTGTTTACTTTGGAGATAGCAAAAAATCCGAGAACGGCGGTTATAACCGCCAACCGGACAATGATTCCTCACTTGGTGAATACAATGTCGGTTCCACAGAAGACTTTGAAGAAGTAGATGGCAATATGGATTTGCCATTCTGAGGGGGTATTGACCGTGGCTCAGCGAAGAATGTTCTCTCTCCAAATCGTTGATACGGACGCCTTCATGGATATGCCGCTATCTGCCCAGGCCCTCTATTTCCACCTGGGCATGAGAGCGGATGACGATGGCTTTGTGAGCAACGCTCGGCGAGTGCAAAAACTCGTTGGGGCGGCCGATGATGATTTGAAACTGCTAATCGCGAAACGCTTTGTCCTCACATTTGAGAGCGGGGTCATTGTGCTGAAGCACTGGAAAATCTCTAATTACATCCAGAAGGACCGCTACAAGCCAACCTTGTATCAAGAAGAAAAGGCGACCCTGTACCTCAAGCCAGATGGAGCTTACACAGATTACCCTAGCGAGGGTGCGCGACCCTGTATCCGGTCCGTATCCAAAGCGGATACAGAGAGTGAAAACCCAGCAATTTCAACGGTTTGCACCAATGTATCCATACTGGATACACAGGATAGGTTAGGAGAGGGTAGGTTAGGAGAGGGTAATAATATTTCTGGTGTTGATGATGCGCGCGAGGTCGCAGAGGGCATCGTCGCCGACTACATGGGCGAACGCAATTTGGATGCCAGTCTATATTTGGGTGTCACCGACCAGGACCTTAACGCCGTTGCCGCCTACACTGACGCCATCTTTGCCAAATTTGCCAATCGGTCCCCCACCGCCGCAGACCGGGCCAATGTGTTCCGAGCTATCCGCCTGCACCGTCGTAACGAGCAAGACGGAACATGGACAGTCTCTTTTCCGCGGGATCGTATCGATATACTGCTGTACGCCTTTGAGCAAGCAGCCCTTGCTGGAAAGCCCGGAAACTGGAAATACATCAATGGGGTCCTTGAACGCCTTACACAGCGCGGCATATCCACCCTCTCGCAAGCTGAGTGGTACGATTTAGACCGTGATGACAGCAAAGGAGCTTTTGAATGAATAAATTGACTATTCTTTCGGCATTTGTTTTGTTCCACACCATGACGGCACATAACAGCGCCGCTATGGGTCCCCAGGGGGCGAGGGTAAGCAGGCTTGTCGATACCCCCTATATCCCCTATTACTGGGAGGGTCCGTAATGGCCCGGAGTGTTACCCGACAACTGCGGGACGAACGGCAGAAAGAATTTATCCGTGCTTTAGACCAGGCGTGTACAAGGCACAATCGCTGGACCGTTTGGGCAGACTTTGTGGTCATGGCTGCTGTCAGCATTTCAAACACCGTGGATAAGAGCAACGCCGAGAGCCGAGAGAAAACCTACATGGCTCTGGCATCCAAGTACAATGAGCGGGAGTTGGAGTGCATTTGCAGGATGTTCGCTGAAACCGTCAACGGAATCGACGAGAATCCAGACCAGGATTTCCTTGGGGAATTATTTATGGCTCTGGAACTCGGTAACGACCACAATGGTCAGTTTTTCACACCGTACAATGTGTGCAAAATGGCGGCGAAAATGACCTGCGGCAAAGATCTGGCGGAGAAAATCGAGCAGCGAGGGTGGGTATCCATCAACGATCCAGCCTGCGGTGCCGGGGCTCTGTTGGTGGCCTTTGCCAACGAGTGCAAGCTCCAGAACATGAACTATCAGACATCGGTTCTGTTCATAGCCCAGGATATTGACTACATTGTGGGGTGTATGTGCTATATCCAACTGAGCCTGCTGGGATGTCCTGGGTATGTAGTGATTGCCGATAGCCTTACACACCCATGCACTGGTGTAGACGGAAATCCGCTGATTCCCATCCATGGGGAGAACATCTGGTACACCCCCATGTACTTTTGGGATGTGTGGCATTACCGCCGCCTGTGGTGGACTGTTGACCGGTCAATTCGTTCTGGCCTCCGGCCAGGCGTGCCTGCAACAGAAGAATCGCCAGCAGAGCAGTCCTCAAAACCCATGCCACGGGCCCTAAGTGAAACTCCAGCGGGACAACTAACTCTTTTTTGACAAAGCGAAAGGAGACAATTATGCCTGAATTGCAATACATCGAAGTCTCGAAAATTTTTCCGCACCCGGACAACCCCCGGAAGAACCTGGGGGACATCCAGGAGCTGTCCGACAGCATCAAGGCCAACGGCGTACTGCAGAACCTTACTGTCGTCCCCATGAGCAATGGCCGGTACACTGTCGTAATCGGACATAGGCGACTGGCCGCGGCAAAAAAGGCCGGATTGCCCAAGGTTCCCTGCGTGGTAACTGAAATGACACCGCAGGAACAGGTGAGAACCATGCTCATGGAGAATATCCAGCGAAGCGACTTGACCGTGTATGAGCAGGCCCAAGGTTTCCAGATGATGTTGGACATGGGCGAGACTGTGGAGACCATCGCCAAAGACTGTGGGTTTTCCCAGGCTACAGTGCGCCGTCGGGTGAAACTGCTGGACCTGGATGCAGAGAAGTTTCGCAAGTCTGAGGCCAGAGGCGCTACCTTACAGGACTACATGGAGTTGGACAAAATCGAAGATTCAGGGCTGAAGAACAAGGTGCTGGATAGTATTGGTACTGCCAATTTTCGGGCGGAGTTGAAGTCCGCCATTGACATCGATAGGCAGAAGAAGCGCGTGGCCGCTTGGCTCCTCGACCTAGAAGCCTTTGCTACCAAGATTGAGAAACAGGGGTATGTTGGTGAGGAACGCCACCCCATGGATTATGTGACCAACTTCGGACGATGGAGCCCTGCCGACAAGACCGTGGAGCGCCCCGCAGACCTTGATACGGTCAGTTACTTCTACCTGGTCAGCGACCTCCAGATCAGCCTATACCGTGATAAGCAGCCCGCCCCTGAGCCCACCGAAGAGGAATTGCGACAAAAAACTTTGCGCGAGGAAGCAGAGGCACGAGGGGCCGAATTGAAAGAAATCAAAGAACGCCATTTCTCCCTTCGCTCCGATTTTATCTCCGAGTTTGGCGCCGCAAAAAAGCATATGGCCGAAATCCTCTGGCTGGCTGCTGATGCCATCACTGGCACCGGTGCATGGGGCCGTGACGAAGTCAATGCTGAACTGCTGGCCCGTCTGCTTGACTTTGATATCGACGAAAACACTGACTATGATGAATTCAAGCGGCTGGTACGGGAAAGCGCCGGGGACTCCACACCCGAATACTTCTTGCTGGCTTGCGCCTACGCCGCCTTCGATAACGAAGATTTAGGGTACTTCCGCAATAAGTGGAACAGTGAGAAACGAATCTATGAGAATGTGTATGAGCCCAATAGTACCCTCGACGCCCTGTATGACTTCCTGGTCTCCTTGGGTTATGAAATGTCCGACGAGGAAAAGGCCATGCGGGAGGGAACACACCGGCTGTTGAATCGAGCGAATTTGTAACGCAGATCGGAAGAACGCTGAATATTCTGACCACGGGACAAAGGAGACGGTTGATCGTGTATTTTTTGGAGCGCCGCGAACAGATTGCCAGGCCCAATATCCTTGGCAACAAAAGTTTCCCGATATATACATATCGTTGGAAAACAATCTATACCTGCCCGGAACGGTGGCCCCTGGAAGACATTCTTTCCAATCTGAATCGAAAAGATTATCGCATCACTTCAAATCAACCGGAGGAAATTACATGAGCAAGGAAGAGTTAAGCACCCAGGACATCGTCAGGTTGGCTGCCGAAGCAGGCGCCAAGGCCGCTATGGAGACGCTGAATCGTGAGCGCCAGCGCGACCGGCAGGAGATAGCGGACCGTCGCCTCTGGAACACCAAGCTGCTGCTGAAGAACTACCGCTCGTTTGAGGCCCATGTTGCCAACTCTGTTTTCACAGTGGACGATTATATACCCCTGGAGGAAATATGGGATGACCTGATGATGCCGGGACGCGACAGCACATTATTTGTAGAGAGCATCAAGAAGTCCGTGGCCCGAACCGCCACTATTGTCAAGCACATGGAGACAATGATGGACCTCTACAAGACATACTGCACCACTATCGGAACGGTCGAGGATGAGCGTCGCTGGCGTATCATCAATGGGCTGTATATCAGCGACGAGCGCAAAAGCATCAAGGAGTTGGCCCAAGCCGAGGGCGTGGTCGAGCGCACGATTTACAAGGACATTGACATCGCCTGTGAGAGAATTGCCGCCCTAATGTTCGGAGTGGACGGTTTGAAAAGGCGGTGAGGGCCGATGAGAAAAAGGATGTGCAGCATCTTCAACTGTGACCGGCACCGAGAGAACCGCTGCTGTTTCACCTGCCCGGATTACAACCGATGTTCCAGTCGCTGTCTGAACAGCCCTAGCCTATGTGGGTTGGTGAAAGATTCCAACCCTAAAAAAGAGCGTTCGGCAAAGGACGCCCATCGCAGGAAGAATGGAGGAAACCATGAAACGGCTGACCGAAGAACATTGGAGAAACCTTGATCCGTGGGAATGCTGTGGACAAGATCGCTTTTGTGGGCGCGGGTGCAATGATCTGGGCGGCTGTACAAACGGATGCATTGTCCCAAAGCTGTATGCCCGACTCGCCGCCTACGAGGACATCATGCCATTAGATCTGGCCCAAGAGTTTGCCCAGGCAGAGAAGGACGGGAGGCTGGTGGTGCTGCCGTGCAAGGTGGGGGATACGGTTTTTGCCGCAGAAACAACTCCGGTGATTCCGCTGTCTGTAACTCATGTTGGCGTAATTCTGGATGGGGAAGATGGAGAGGATTGGGAGAGGTTAGATAATTTTGGCAAAACCGTATTCCAGACCCGCAAAGAAGCCGAGATGGCGCTGAAAAAGAGGGAGGAGACAGACAATGAGGCTGATTGACGCTGACCAACTTCTTGATTTCATAAGATTTGACGAGCGAGTGATTGCCCCGGAAGAACACACAACCCAGGATATTGTGATGATGATACAGACCGCCCCTGCAATCTCTCCGACGCCCAACGACCCGCTGACCCTGGAGGAACTGCGGGAGATGGACGGGGAGCCTGTGTTTATCGTCAGCAAGAGATACGGAAACGGGTGGTGTATTGTGCAGTGGCATGGTGTAAGCAAATCGTGGATGTATTTCAGCCGTACCGGGACAGCAGAGGGGATGACTGCAACGCCGATAACCGCAAGAGAGTACGGAGATGACTGGAGTGCCTACCGCCGCAAGCCGGAGGATTGAACAGATGACGCTACCTAAACCGGAAAAGCCAACTTACACTTGCAGGCATTTCAAGTGGGAATCCTGGAAGCATTACGGAATAAAAATGCCAGAATGCGGGTGCAGGCTATCAAAAGATATTTTTGCCTGCAAATATTTGGACGGGAAATTTTGTCCGAATTATGAGCCAAAGGAGATACCAAACTGAAACCGATTGACAAAAAGGGGTGCTTAAACAATGTTTGTCAGAAAAAAGAGCAACGACAAAAACCTCAGTGAGCTTGCCGTCGCCGTTAGGAGGCTGAAGCGGGCCCAGGAGCTGTTTGATGGCGCCACGGATGATTCCTTCAGCTATGCAAATTCCGAGTTGACGGCGGCGACGGAGTACCTGAAATATGTCACAAGCAAAGTCCGGGCGCCAATGGGGCAATGCTGAGGAGGATACTGTATGAACAACACACAATGCAACAAGTGTGGTCAATGGTTTGCCCTGGACAAATCCCTATACGGAATAGTTAAGGCAGATGGCCTCACGGTACAGTATTTCTCCTGTCCTGCCTGCGGTGAGAAATATCATGTTCTCACCCTCAACGATGAAATGCAGAAACTGATTGAGGAGCGCAAGGTGAGCCAAGCCAAAATCCAAGCGGCCCATGCAAAAAAATTCCGGGAGCGGACTATCAAGGGGTACATCAGAGAACTGAACAACATCAAGGCCAAGCAGGATAAGTTGTTCCAAGAGTTGAAACCGCTAGGCGAGGCAATCCTGCACCCTTGTGAGACCCCACCAGAGGGGGACACCAAATGACGGAACTTCGTAATGGTACATATGCCACACCCGGTGAAGAGTTGTCGGCCCTGGCTCTGGAGGCCCAGCGCCGTGGCATCAGTTACGGGCGCTTGGTGGCCGGCACCACCCTTCGCGAGCAGCAGGAGATCATCCGGGACTACTGCGAAGAGAAAGCCAGAAACCAACGGCGGAAAGGACCCAGGAGGCCTGTATGAACTGTGTGCTGAAGTATCCGGGGGCTAAGTGGGGTGTCGCAGAATGGGTAATCAGCTTTTTTCCTCCACACCACAGCTACTTGGAACCGTTCTTTGGATCGGGTGGAGTGTTTTTCAACAAAAGTCGGTCAAACATTGAAACAATAAACGACCTCGACGGCGAAGTGATAAACCTGTTCGAGTGTATAAGGTCAGACCCAGAAAGGCTGGCCAAGGAAATTTATTTCACACCTTATGCTAAGGCCTCCTACAATAAAGCCTTTTCTGCGGAAATCCCAAAGGAGCCGTTTGACCGGGCTGTTCGTCTACTGATTCGATGCAACATGGGCCATGGATTCCGCACCACAGGGGAGCGTGTGGGCTGGAAGAATGATGTTGCTGGCCGTGAGAGAGCTTATGCGGCAAAAGCCTGGATGGAATTGCCGGACATTATCATGACCGCCGCCGGGCGATTGAGGGGAGTGCAGATTGAGTGTTCCCCTGCGGTGAAACTCATATCTCGATTCAATGCTCCGGAAGTCCTCGTCTATTGCGACCCGCCCTATATCTTATCCACTCGTCGAGGAAAACAGTATCGGTGCGAAATGACGGACGATGATCACTTACAACTCCTGGATACACTAAAACGGCACAAAGGCCCGGTTTTAATAAGCGGGTATCAGAGTTCCATGTACGATGCAGAACTGCAAGGATGGCATCAAGAAACGGTTATAACCACCGACCAACTGTCCCGGCCAAGGAAGGAAGTCCTATGGATGAATTTTGAGCCTATGGAACAAATGACACTTTTTTGACCGAAAGGAGAATTATATGACAGCGAAAGAACTTTCTGAAATGCTCTCTGGCCGTAAGTATGGTATGGAGATTACCAGCGTCGAATTTGATAGAGCTGCTGACGCCGGCCTGGTTGTGGTTTATGGTTACTCTGATGACAACATAGAGCTTGCTGGAGCCATTGATGATGAAGTCGGAGCCTACGAGGGTACCACAATCTACATCACCCACGCCGGCGTCCTCCATAAGTTGGACTGTGACCAGGACAGTTGCCCCTACTTCGCCAAGGAACGAGAAAAGGCCAAAACCATCAAGGCTGTGTGGCATGACGAGGGCAGCCCCTGCTGGACATTCGAGACCGACATTCCCCACGAGACATTCAACATCTATGAGGGCGGAGAGTTGTTCTGCGTGGGCATCGTACTCAGCGTGGAGGATCTATGATGGACATCAACCCCCTGCGAGGGCTGCACAGAATCCTGCCCTTATTATCTGTTCATAGACTGTCCAGCCTGGTTAGAAAAAAAGAATCGTGCAGAAGCGGAGGATGAAGAACCGTGAGACCACTATACATTCCCAAAGGGCGCGCCAAGGAATATGGCGACTATGCCGTGAACATCTACACCGGATGCCCTCACCGCTGCTATTACTGTTTTGCGCCCCAGGTGCTACATCGAGAGCGAGAGGCATTCCACTCTCACATCGAGCCCAGGCCGGGTATCGTGGATGCCCTCAAAAAGCAGATTGAGCATGAGGACATCAGCGACAAGCTCATTCACCTGTGCTTTACCTGTGATCCTTATCCCAGCAACTACTGCACCGATACTACCCGTGAGATCATCCGAGCCCTCAAAGAAAGCGGAAACCATGTTCAGATACTCACCAAGGGGGATGGGCGTAGAGACTTCGACCTGTTGGACGGCGAGGACTGGTATGGGGTGACAATCTCCTGCAATACCGCCCTCGCTAAGGAGATGGAACCGGGGGCAATCAGCCCCCCCTCCAGATTGCAGGTTCTTGAATATGCCAAGAGTCTGGGTATTAAAACATGGGTGTCCTTTGAGCCGGTGCTGGATGATGAGGCCATCATACGGTGCATCAAGGAATACGGACACCTTTTCGACAAGGTGAAAATCGGCAAACTGAATTATCACCCATCCAACATCGACTGGACCTGTTTTGGAACAAGGGTAGAAAACCTGTGCAAGTACCTTGGCCTCGACTACTACATCAAAGAGAGCTTGCGAGCAGAAATGGTGGGTGACGCTGATGAACAATGACGAGCGCGCCCTTATCCGGTATGTATGCGATGGAGACATGCGGCGGGCACAGATGCAGGCAAGATGTATCCTGGGCGGAATCACATCCCAAAGGGATGCCGCCTTCCGGGATGATATGATCCGACGGATAGATGTGAGGAAAGGTGTTGTGAAGCTGCCCGATTCACTCAAAGGCCTTTTGGTGGTCGATGATTCCGCTGTTTTCCCGGAATCCAAATTCCTGCTCCGCAAAACAGAAACGGAGGCGGTGGAGAAAATCATATCCCTCTATCGTGCGGCAGAGCGTCTTGCGAATATGGGTATCCCCTATTTGCCTGCACTTATGCTGTACGGAGAGAGCGGGTGTGGGAAAACGGAACTGGCCCGGTACATAGCCCATAGAGCAGAGCTGCCGTTTGCCTATGTCCGTTTTTCGAGTGTCGTGGATTCCCACCTGGGTGGTACCCAGTCGAATATCGCAAAAATTTTTGAGTATGTCCGCACAAACCCATGTGTTCTGTGCTTTGACGAAATTGATGCCATCGGAACCGCCAGAGGGCAAGCGCATGAGATGGGAGAAATGAACCGTGTGGTAATTGCTATCATGCAGGAACTTGACCAAACACCCAACAACGCAATCATCATTGGCACTACCAATCGTTTTGACCAGCTTGATCCGGCCCTTGTGCGGAGATTTCCTTTGCAGTATGAGCTAATGCCGCTGTCTGCTGACGAAATAAAAGCAATTGCACGCAAATTCTTTCGATATGCCGGGTTGTCCCCTGACGGCTGGGTGGACGAGTGGTGCTGTAAAGCCTTCGAGGGATATGTGCCCACTTCAACTGTCATAAGGGAGTGTACAGATGTTGTAGTCAAGCATATTTTGCGGGAGGACGATGATGACTGAACGGAAAAAGCTGACCAAGGCCGAGCGCCAAGCTGTCTATGACAAAATGGAGGGCCACTGTGCTTACTGCGGCTGTGAAATCAGCCTCCAGACGATGCGGGTAGACCACATTGTTCCGCTAAGGAAAGGCGGGCCAGACACTATGGATAATATGTGGCCGGCCTGCCGGAGCTGCAACCACTACAAACACACGCTAACAGTAGAACAATTCCGGCAGGAGGTAAGTAAGGCTCCGAACAGGCTGATGCGGTATGACACCGCCTACCGCCTCGCCGTCCGGTTCGGCCTGCTGGAACTAAATCGCAAGCCTGTTACATTCTATTTTGAACGAAAGGAGGGGGACTCTGATGACGGGTGAAAATACACCCATTGTTATCTATGGCCCCTGGAATGAGGATGAATACGCCATATTCGAGCGGAGATGCCCCAAGTGCGGCAGGCTGGTTAGAGCAGATGATGCGTCTGGCGCTCACGAGAGCGCCGGAGAATCCCTCGTCCATCCGGCGAAGAAAAAAGAACCGCCTCCCAATGCCACCTGCTCCCACTGTGGGAGAGTACGCATGGCGTTCCTTGGATGGACAGGCATTGACGAGGGGGGCAATACGGATGCATGACGGCTACTGCTGGCTCTGCGGTCGTTGGGGCCACTTGGAGGAACACCACATCTTTGGGGGTGCCAACCGCAAGAAGTCAACCAGGTATGGCCTGACCGTATTCCTGTGCGGTGATCGTTGTCACCGCAACGGCCCCCTGGCAGCACACCGCTGTCAGGAGACAGCTCAGCGCCTCCACGAATACGGACAGAGAAAATTCATGCGGGAGCAGAACGCCACCATTGAGGACTTTCGCCGTGAGTTTGGGAAAAACTATCTACTGGAGGAAACAGACGATGAACCGGCTGACAATCGAACAGGAGAGGGACGCCCTGTATAATGCGGCCCGTAAAGCGGGTTTAGATACCCATGTCACCTATATGGAGCGCAAAGGTGATGCACACACCTACGCCGAAAAGCTGATGCTGAACAGCTACCGAAAGGGTATGCCCTATAAGAGTTCTTATCTCTACTGTGATACCTTGGATGCCTGCTTTTTCTTCGACCACGACGGCCATGCCTGTGTTTCCGTGTCCGCCTTCTGGCACAACGGTGCCAAAGATCTGGGGAAGCCGATTCGGGAGGCATTGATGTACATCCAAAAGATGCTCGACATCATGACGAAGGAGGCGAACCGGTGGCTGCGGGGTGACAGGGATGAAAGATCTTAAATTTACGATTCCGCTCTCCCCTGTCACCAAGAAGAACTCCCAGCGTATCGCCAACTGTGGTCGGTACAGCAAAATTCTCCCAAGCAAGGCCTATGTCCAATACGAAAAGGATGCTGGCTTTTTTCTCCCGAATCGTGGGAAGAAGCATGACCAGCCTTGCGAGGTCGTCTGCCTGTTCTATATGCCGACAAAGCGCCGGGTAGACCTCACAAATCTGCTGGAGGCCATTGACGATGTGTTGGTGAAGTATGGTGTTCTGAAGGATGATAACAGCGAGATTATCACATCCCACGACGGGAGCCGGGTACTCTACGACAAGGACAACCCTCGGACGGAAGTTGTGATAAAATTCCTGGGAAGTTGAGGGCAAAAATCGTTCATTTACAGGGCAATACGAAAGTGGTAAAATGTAATCTGTAAAATCTTAATCATGCGGGGGCTGCCTTTCGCTTTTCTTTAGGCGTGGGGTGGTCCTACTTTTTTCGGGAAAGGAGGCACTGTTGCCGCCCCCCTTTGTGACACCCTCGCCTCGCCAGCGAGAAAAACAAAGGAGGAATTGCAAATGTCAGGTATCATTGTGCTTATCGCCTATGCCGCTTTGATGATTGGGGCTACGGTGGTATTCACAAAGCCAGCGCATGATGCTGAGAGTTTCCATGTAGCTGACCGGCACATTGGAACAGGGGTTGCCGCCATGAGCATAGCCGCAACATGGATTTGGGCTCCCTCCCTCTTTGTATCTGCGGAAAAGGCATACGCAAGCGGTATTCCGGGGCTGTTCTGGTTCCTGGTGCCGAATGTGCTGTGCCTGATTCTTTTTATCCCATTCGCTAAGCGTATGCGGTCTGTGTACCCGGAGGGCGTCACTCTGACGGGCTACATGGCCACGGTCTATGATTCCCAAAAAGTCAAGGGGGTGTACTCGTTCCAGCTGGGGGCACTGGCTGTTCTGTCCACTGCCGTCCAACTTCTAGCGGGGAGTAAAATGCTGTCCGCTATCACCGGCGCGCCGTTCTGGATTATGACAATCATTCTTGCGGTGATTGCCTACTCCTATTCGTGCTTTTCCGGCATCAAGGCGTCGGTTACAACCGATGTTATCCAACTCGCCATTATTCTACTTGGCTGCGCTCTCCTCGTCCCTTGGAGCCTTTCCAGGGCCGGAGGGTCAGATGCTGTCATAGCGGGCCTCGGCTCCATTACGGGTGACCATATGTCCCTGTTTTCGGAGACGGGGCTTTCTGTGTTCTTGGGCTTTGGCCTCCCCACCGTTATCGGGCTGACTTCCGGGCCGTTCGGTGACCAGTGTTTTTGGCAGCGCACCTTTGCAATCCGCAAGGATCGTATCGGCAGATCGTTCTTTATTGGCGCTTTGATTTTTGCGGTTGTTCCCCTCTCTATGGGGGCGATAGGATTTGCCGCGGCTGGTACCGGCTTTATCCCCACAGATGTCGGCATGGTCAATGCAGAGTTTATCATGTCCCTGCTCCCATCGTGGATACTGGCCCCGCTTTTGATGATGGTACTTTCCGGCCTGCTCTCCACGGTAGACAGCAACCTTTGCGCTGCGGCATCGCTGACCACCGACTTGCGGATCTTCGCCACAATGGATTTCAAAGGGCGACTGAAGCTGTCTCAGCTGGCAATGGTTGGGCTTCTCCTGGTGGCTATCTTGGCAGCGAACATCCCAGGGCTGACCGTAACGCACTTATTCTTGTTCTATGGCACCCTGCGGGCCTCCACTCTATTGCCTACGGCGCTGACGCTCATAGGAAAGCGGTTGAATGCGAACGGCGTGTTCGCTGGTATTGTGGCGTCGCTGTGCCTCGGCCTCCCTGTGTTCGCCGTAGGGAACATCTGGAACATTGCCGCTTATAAGACGGTCGGCAGTCTGATCACCGTGCTGTTGAGCGGGGCCGTTGCCCTTGCGTTTTCCCGGAAGGGGGTGAGGGTATGAGCCTTGGCAGAAAGCAGAACATTAGCAACGACGCCTGGCTGGAGGCTGTTGCCTCCATCGAGCAGGCCGTGTCCCGTGAAGAGTTGGACGCCCTGACCGCCTCCACCGTGGAGGACATTAGGGCCACCACCGAGGGGAAGCGCGCTGCCTATGCGTGGAGCGGCGGCAAAGACAGTATCGTTCTCGCTAAAGTCTGTGAGATGGCCGGCGTGACCGACAGCATGATCGGCGTGTGCAACCTGGAATACCCTGCCTTTATGGCATGGGTAGAGACCAACAAGCCGGAGGACTGCGAGATCATCAACACCGGGCAGGACCTGGAATGGCTGAGCCGTCACCCCGAAATGCTGTTCCCCCAGGACAGCAAGACCGCGGCCCGGTGGTTTTCCATCGTCCAGCACCGGGCGCAGCGCCTTTACTTCAAGGCCCACAAGCTGGATGCTATCATCCTGGGCCGCCGCCGCGCGGACGGCAACTATGTTGGCCGCAAATCCAACATCTACACGGACGGAAAGGGAATCACCCGGTTTAGCCCCCTTTCCGACTGGTCGCACGAACATATCCTGGCGTTCATCCACTACCACCAACTGCCGCTGCCCCCTATTTACGGTTGGGCAAACGGCTATCTCTGCGGCACTCACCCTTGGCCCGCCCGGCAATGGACGGGCGGCGAGGAGAATGGCTGGCGGGAGGTCTATAACATCGACAAGAGCGTGGTTATAACCGCCGCTGAATACCTGCCTGGAGCGCACGCATATCTGGAGGTGGCTGGAAAATGAACATCAGGAAGATCCCCCTGTCCAACCTGCAAAGACCGGAGCAGAATGTGCGGATGCACACCGAAAAGCAATTAAAAGAGTTTGAGCGCAGCGTCTCCATGTTCGGTCAGCTCCGCCCTATCGTAACGGACGAGGCGGGCGTGATCCTGGCCGGGAACGGGTTGTTTGAAACCCTGCTTCGGCGGGGCTGGGAGGAAGCCGATGTCCTCCAGATGGAGGGCTTGACCGAGAACCAGAAGAAAAAGCTCATGCTGGCGGATAACCGCGTGTATGAGCTGGGGATCACGGATACGGCTGTTTTCGATGAAATCGTCAAAGAGCTGGAAGGTGATATTGATGTGCCCGGCTGGGATGCGGACCTGCTGGAAATGCTGAACGCCTCAGAAGTGCGTGAAGATGATGAAAACTTCAAAAATGCCGTTGATTTGATGTTTGAACAGTTGCAACAGCGTGACCCCGAACACTTTGCCGTCCGGCAGTATGTCAAATACAAAATGGCAGCGGGCAAAACAGCTAAGTCAATCCTGATTTCCTGCGGCGCTCGGATGGCTCCCTTTGACATTAAAGAGGTCCGTCAGCTCATGGAGGGCGACGACCTGGAGCTGGACAAGATCGGGGACCGGAAAACGGCGCTGTTCTGTATCGTCTCCGATACGGATATGACCTTCAATTTCATCTCAGCCATGGTCTACACGCAGATGTTCAACGTCCTGTGCGACAAGGCTTTAGAGAACGGCGGCGCATTGAAAACCCACGTCACCTGCCTTCTGGACGAGTTCGCCAACCAGAAGATTCCCAACTTCCAGCACCTCATCAGCGTGATTCGCTCCCGCGAGATTTCCGCGCACATTGTTGTGCAGACGCAGAGCCAGCTCAAAGCGGTCTACAAGGACCATGCGGAGACAATTATCGGCAACTGTTCCTGCGTTTTGTTCCTCGGAGGCAAGGAAAGAAGCACCTTAAAGGAGATTTCTGAAACTTTAGGGAAAGCCACAATAGACAGCTATAACACGTCCGATACCAGAGGAAGCCAGCGGAGTATGGGCGTCAACTACCAGAAATTAGGCAGGGCGCTCATGGACGTGGACGAACTCGCGGTGATGGACGGCGGCAAGTGCATCTTGCAGGTGCAGGGCGTAAGACCGTTCTTTTC
>OFGI01000937.1_pt1 | contig 14319 bp, 15 predicted proteins | sample 1521751 | NCBI WGS metagenome assembly OFGI01 (sample SAMEA3504115, study PRJEB24116) | mouse gut metagenome | biome: mouse gut; feature: mouse-associated habitat; material: faeces | place: Denmark | collected 2011
AGCGTCCCCTCCGGGTCATCGAAAACGGCGTGGAGGACTTTCTGCGCCATCGTGTGTATCTTCCAGTCCTGCACCAGCGGCACCCGGCAGACGCCCTCGATACTCAGGCCGTTTTTCAGCCTTGCTGAAACCGTCCCCGTCCGGGTCTGGTCATAGCACTTGTAGGTGTAGGTGGTGAAGTCCCTTGACTTGGAGTGCCACCTGGTCTTTGCGAAAGCGTGTCCGCACTGGCACCGCAGCTTCCTGCGCCAGAGGTCACTGAATTGATAACTGTACCATGAATCTGAAAATTGATCCATACAGCCATAACATTACTCAATTGCCCCGTCAAAAGGGCATAAAATCCCTGTGACAGCATTTAGAGCAGTTGTTAAGCTGTCAAGGTTCGTTAATAGTTGCTATTCCAGCTGTACATTTAGCTTACCGATATTTGAAAGTGTCTCATTGAATTCGTTCTTATAAGGGCAGCTGCTACACAGCTTGAATATGATATATCTTGCTGAATGAATTACTTTTGCAGCAATCTTCAGCAGTTTTAAACGGACGGTATCAATGCGTTGCTTTCGTATGTTTGCTGATAACGCCAATCGTCTAAACCAATTAAATATGTTATATGCAAGAGCGTGTGCCTGAAGTCTGTTGGCATTTACCATTCTGGTATGACTGCTTACGGATGCAAAATCAAAACCGGATTTGCCTTCTTTGATGAAGTTTTCCATCAGCCCTCTCTTGCAGTAAAATTTGATGAGATACTCCGGTGAAGAATCCATGTTTGTGACAATAAATGTGTATAGGTAAACCATTTGGTTTTCCGGTTTTTCAACTTTGCATACCACGCGCCTTTCATAAGGCCATGAACCTGCTTTGTACATAAATTCACCATAAACTACCGCATAATCAACTTTGTTATTCCTTGTGCTCTCATCAAGCTCATCCACAAGATAGGATGCTTTTTCACGGAGAATGCCATTTTCTTTCAGCCGAATCACATAGCCTGTGCCATTTTCCTCGCACTGCTTATAAAGGTCAGGCGCAGCAAAACCGCTGTCACCACGAAGCAGAATACGGATTTCCGGATAATTATTCAGGTATTCACCAAGTATCGGCTGCAGGAAGTCAACCACTCCGGTGCAGGAATACTGTGTTCCGTCACGAAGTTGGATTTTTATCAGATCTCCAGTCATTCCGTCATAACAAACAAGTGGATGATAACCATTGCTTTGATAATGAAAGTTAAAGGCTCTGCCTTCCTGTTTGCCGTATGCATCAAGAAGAGTGGAATCCAGATCCAGAATAACAGCCTGAGGCATCTGAATACTGTAAATTTTATTCCGAAGTATTCTGCCAATCGCAAGAAACTGGTTTAAAGTATTTTCATCCATACGGTTAAAGAATCTTGAAACAGTAGGCTGTGATGCAAGGGCATCTTTTTCAAGTATGGACTTGAATACGGGGGCATTCGTCAGTTCATCGGAAGCATCATCCTCGAAATAACCGGCAATGATCATATATATCATCTGGAGTAGGTTTTCCTGATCCGTATGGTATCTGAATAATGCAGAATCATTGGTCTTGAAAGCTTTGCCTAATAGCTTATCAATACCAAGTTTGCTTACGAATTCTTTGATGAGAAGTAAGCCTGCATCGGAGGATAAATCTCCTCCGTCAAAATTTATTTTAATCTGTCTATTGCTTTCTAATGGTAAGGTGTTTACAATACTCATAAAGGGCTCCTTTTGTTGGTATTATTTGAGATTAGACACCTTAATTTTATCACAAGTGGATGCTCTTTTTCATTCACTTGACAGGTGAAAAGCAATATTCAGTTAAAACATAGCAACTATGTGGCTTTCGGCCACTTTCACGGCTGTGCCGTGAATAATCTAGGTTTATGATTGACAGTAAGAAATGGGTTTTCACCGTACAGTCTGCTACGGCTTGCCCGTTTCTTTTTATAGCCAGAATTTCGTACAGTGGATAGTGAAAAATTAAATTGAACTTCCTGTCGAATTATGGTAGTATTTATTTGGGAATACCAAGATGGTAGGCGGTTAGCTCTCTCCGGAGGGACTGTGACCCTCCGATTACATAGAAACCCGCAAGGGAATCTGGAGAAAGGAGGGCTGAGCCAATGGATATTTTAGGACTTATTGCAGTGCTGAGCTTCGGCTTGACCTGCTTCGGAATAGGATACTCTATCGGTAAAGATAGTAACAAGACACAGAAATAGCCGCCCTGCTCCGCTAAAGTGAGGCGACTATTTTTGTCATAATCATTTAACTGGGCTAACCGTCTATCGGTAGCTCCTGTTGGGCATCTGTTAGCGCAGATGTCCTTCTTTATGTTCAATATACCACAATATTCAGAGTGCCGCAAGCATTTTTTAGCGGTTATCCGATTTGTTCCCTTTTTTCTTTTCCCTTGATTTGTAAACATTAAACTGGTTCTTACACTTCTGGCTGCAAAACTCATTCCCCTTCCGGCTTGCTACAAAGGCTTTCTTACAATGTTTGCACATACGCATATCACTGTCCTTATCTGTGAGCATAAAAGAAAAGCACATCTGCACCATGACGAGCAGTGAATGGAAATCCCATACGATAACGGGCGAATCCTTTTCAAGCGCGATCCGGTAAGTCGGGGATATGCCGCCGAAAGCGGAAATGCCCTGACGGTACAGGATGCGCGTCTGTTCATCAATCGTATCATAATCCATGTAATAAAGGAAGCTTGTCATAAAGGTAAATGCCCAGTCGGTAAATTCCTTTATAAGCCAGTCATACCTTTCTGCATATTCCTTCTGTAAACTCATCGCCACAGCCTGCGGTGCATTCCCCATAGCCATCGTGATTGCAATGCCCTCACGGTCTGTTACAGACCAGCCCGATTCCACGCCGCTCTTTCTGAAATCCGGCTTGTCAAAAGGATAGAAATAGGCGAGATAGTCCTCCGTAGGGAGGGATTCTTCTTTTATAAAGTGGTTTTTGGGAAGATACACCGATTCATAGGTTATGAAATCCGCTGTTGTCGGCAGAGCGGTCATAAAGCCGAGGAAACCATATTTTTTGATAAAGTCAAACACAGCTTCTCTCAATTCTTTTTCCGGTACTTTGTGCATGGCGGCAAGCCCGACATTTATGGCATCAATGACAAGCTGCTCCGCTTCCTGCATGGGATGGTACATTTCCGGTTTTGCGCCTTTGGAAACCGTTATGTAGAGATTGCCGTCACTATTTGGCTTATATTCGTAGCTGCTGTACCGAATCCACGGCGCACTGGTATGTTCAAATAAATTCTTCATAAAAAATCTGCTCCAATCCATCAATCCTGCCACATTATATAGTGTAATATCTTCTATATTATAAATGGTTACTTGTTATCGGTCAAGCTGTTTGCGATTTTCAGTCAGGGCACATTTACATTCGAGGTTTTTGTCTGTTTGGTTTTCCTTTTCTTTCGGACACCATTATCAAGGAAATATTTTTCATCAAGTGTCATGGGAAGGTTGTTTTGTTTCCGGTATGCAAGTATGCCGCTGTAAAGTTTCCGTATCTTTTTCAGCGCAGTTTCCCGAATACCACGGATATTTCGGTCAGACTGTCTGATGCTCTCCGCATATTCCAAGGTGGAGTAGTCACGCAGGAACAGATAATAGAGCATATTTTTGAGATGCGGCTTTAGTTCCTTCAATATTTTCGATAAGTCCGCATCCACGACAAGTTCATGTATTGTTTCAGGGTGGTCAAATATAATATCGAGGAAATCGCCCGCAAGCAGAAGCCTTCTTAAAATCATGTCATAAGAGGGTTTATCGGAAAGATACAATTCATCTGCGCCCCATTCCAGAGGAACAGTGGAGCGTCCTGTCTCGTGGTCTCTTTCTTTCCGTTCCCTGTTAACTAAAGGAAAACAAGTGCTGAAAAACGCTGAATTTATAAGGAAATCAGACATTTTTCTGTGCAGGATTTTTACCGGGATCCAGATACTTTTTTACTCTGTTTTAAGTGCTTTTGGCTGGTCGATATCAATTCCTTGAATATTATGGTGCGGTAACACCGCAAATCCGGCAGGCAGGAAACCGCCTGTCCGGACTAACGGAAACCGCTTGTGCGAGTTTACTCGCGTAATGTTTTGTCTAAGCCATATACCTCACGCATTGAAATGTCATGTTCGGCATCAATGCTTGTGATATTGATACGATAACTGTCATGGGCGATACGATCAATGATTGCATCCGCCAAAGGACTGGCATCTCCACCGAGCTGCTCATACCATTCTTCGAACTCATACTGTGAACAGAAAATCGTGGATGACTTCTTACGTCTTCTGTGAAGGAGTTCAAAGATATCCTTCTGTTCTGAGTCGGCAGGCTTTAAAAGAAGCCATTCATCAAGAACCAGAACCAAAGGATTGGCGTATTTTGCCATGACCTTTCTATAGTTACTTTCTGTCCTTGCTATTTCTAAGTCGATAAGCATATCCGGAAGGCGGACATACTTTGTATTGTAATACTGCTTACAAGCCTCCATGCCAAAGGCACAGGCCATGTAAGTCTTACCACAGCCTGTAGCACCGGTAATAAAAAGATTCCGGTGTTCAGATATATATTCACAAGTTGCAAGTCTGTTAATCAGCTCCTTGTTCAGCTTGCGTCCGGAAGTGTAGTTGATATCCATGATACTTGCTTCCGGCTGGTCGAATCCGGCATTCCTTATCAGTCTTTTCAGACGATTGTTTTTACGATTACTGTATTCGATATCTACCAGCATACCGAATTGATCTTCAAAGGGAATCTCCTTAAACTTTGGATCATCAAGCTGGTTATGAAATGCATCTGCCATTGATGTAAGGCGCATTTCAATTAATTTATCAATTGTACTCTGATTGGTCATAATGATTACCTCCGATAGTAGTCGGCACCTCTTGTGATGCCGTGTGCCTTGTGTGTGGTCTTTGTATCAGTTGTTTCTGATACAAGCTTTTCAGAACCGGTTACAAGAATGTTTTTAACACTCTTATAACTTGGTGATGCTGTATAGGCTAAAGCTTTTTCGCAGGCTGCTTCCAGCAATGCATCTGAGTATTTCTCGGCAAGCTTCAGAAGTCCCATACAACTTCGATAAGTTTGTTGTTCCACACCTTTGGAGGTTAATATCGAATTAATCACAGTGTACGTATTTATGCCAATCCGCTCAGCCCACTTACGGAAGCGGTCACCGTTCCATTCCAGATATTTCTGATGGTCTTCCGGCATATGCTCGGTAATGGTGCTATACTGCCCGGGACGTCCTTTCAGGCGGCGATGGGAAGCAATGCGGTTATGGTTATAGAAAATTTCAATAGTGGTATCTGTTACCCGTACATCAACTTTCTTTTTGATGTATTCATACGGAATTGAGTATAGCATTCCGTCCACAGATATGTGATAATTGAACTGAACAGTGGCTGTTTTCCAGTCGCTCAGTTCAAAACGGGTAGCAGGTAATGGTGCCAGCAATGGTTTTTCTTCCTCAAGAAATAAGCTTAGCCGACTACCCTCTTTCTTCTGAAAGAGCCTTTGGTTGAACAGTTCGAGTTTTTCCCTGATTGCACGGTTTAATTCGGCAAGGGAGAAGAACTGTTCATCCCGAAGTGCTGCTGTAATCCAGGCAGATATGTTTCCTACCGTTCCTTCAGCATTCGGCTTATCCTTGGGAGCTCTGACACGTGCCGGAATAATAGCGGTTCCATAGTGTTCAGCCATTTCCTGATAAGTTTCATTAATCTGCTGGTCTTTAAATCCACCATTGTGAATAACTGCGGTTTTACAGTTATCCGGTACGAGAATCCTGGCAACACCGCCAAAATATTCGTATATGTGGACATGAGCATTAATCCATGATTTCTGTTTCATATCCAAAAAGGCTTCAACATAAGCATACTGGCTGTAGGTCATGACACCCACAAAGATATATGCTTTGATGATTTCCCCGGTATCCGGGTCAATGATTGTTGCAGGATCACCTGCCCAATCCACTTCAACCTGTTCACCGGGTTTACGATTAATGTGCATGGTTGCACGATGTTTCTGCTCTTCTTTTTGGATGTGATAGCAGAACTGGGAATACATGAGTGGTTCTGCGCCATTGGCACGGCAATCTTCCATGTATTCAGTCCATAGGAGTTTTTTGCTGACTCCATTACGGAGCAACTCCTTGCGGATGTAAGCATAGTTAGGCATCCTTTTATTGGATTTGACTTGCTTTGCAGAAGGGAAGAACTTTTCTGCAAGGACAGCATCGGTGCCGTTTTCATCAAGTGGCCAGAAAATTCCTAATTCCTCAGCACGCTTTAAAACACGATTGACCGTCTTCTTGGAGACATTGCAGCTGTCGGCAATACTCTGCTGACTGAGTTCCAGACTTTTAAGCCTGAGAATCTCTCGATATTTGGTCATAGTCATGACCTCCCTTTAAATGTATTTACACCAAATGGTGCATGATTACATTCTAAAGGATTTATGATAAAGGTTTCCACCGCCGGAATGGCGGTTTCCTTAATAACGGATTTGCGGTTTCCTACCCCCGGACAGCAGGGACACGGACGCCGGATTATTCATTCCTGACATCAGCCAGTCGAACTCCCGCCAGGAAAGATTCCGGACTTCCGGCTGCTTCCTTGGCCATTGATAGCCGCCCCGGACAGACAGCCGTTTATAGATCAGAACAAAGCCATCCGGTTCACGGAACAGGGCTTTGATCCTGTCCCGTCTTCTTCCGCAGAACAGGAAGAGCGCACTGGATGCCGGATCCATCTTAAGCTGGTCTTCGATGATGGCACAGAGCCCATCGATCGATTTGCGCATGTCTGTATAGCCGCATTATCCTAAAATTAAGATAATGCGGCTTATCCTTAAGATATTTTTATCCCCATCTTTTTGAAACTGCCCGTATCCCTGGTGTTTAAACACAAAAAGATGAGGATAAAAATTCATCTCAGACCACAAATCCTTGCCAGCTCGTCCTCATTGTCTGTCCAAAGGGGTTCTTCCTCAGGCATACCTCCAATACTCCCTCCCATCGCTTCCTGCATCATTTTCATTGATGGCGTAGCATATATCCTCGTTGTCTGGGGCGATGAGTGGCCCAGTATCCTTGAAACCAGTTCAAGCTCAACGCCGTCCTGATAGAGACCTGTCGCCCGCGTGCGCCTCAGCATATGCGGCCCAGGCCGCCTTGGCATTTCCGGATGTTCTTTCCGGACTTGATCGGCATATTTGGTGATGATCCGTTCCACATTCCCGGATGACATAGCCGACAGGTGGCCTTTTATCACCGTGTAGAACAGCGGCTTGTCCGGACACCCCTCAACATGGAACCTTGAGAGATATGTCCGCAGATGCGCGACAGTTTTATCTGTCAGAGATACAATCCGTTCCTTATCTCCTTTCCCATGGATACGCACATAGGGGATAGCCGCATCAAGATATAATGATGACAGTGTCAGCCCGAGGAGTTCGGATACCCTCATTGCCGAATCATAGAGAAGTACCATGATCGCCATATCCCGCAGGCCATTTTTCTTCTGCAGGTTGGGAGCTGCGAGCATTGCGGCGCATGCCCCGTCCGGAATGGTCTCCCTGATGGGCTTCGTTTCCTTCATGAACGGGACCCGGGATGCGCCAAGGGCTATACTCTGCAGAGACACATCCCCATCCGCCGCATACCATAAGTAGGATTTCACAGCGGCAAGCCGGTTGTTGCAGGTGCTTTCCTTACAGCCCCTGTCCCTGAGATGGGCCATGAAGTCGAGCAGGAAATCGTGTGTACAGTCGGAAAAACGGAACTTCTTCATGGATATTTTCCTTGTGTCCGTGACATACCTGCGGAAAACCGTCAGACCGTCAAGATAGGTTTTTACCGTGCAGGCACTTCTTACCGCCTGCGATGGCAGATAAATATTCAGAAAATCGTTTGTCCTTGAAAAAAACAAATCATTGCGGAAACCGTTCCTCTCACTCATAGCCGCCCACCTCCGGTATTATGCTGCCGGAAGAGATATCTTTCTTCCTTATTATCCGGAATGAGGATTCAATCTGGTGGTAGTAATAAAAGGTATCCTGCGGACTTGTATGGCCAAGGTAAGCACTCAGATAGGGCATCATCGCATTTAGGTTTTTCCCTTCCTCCATCCACTTGTTCATCCTTATGACGACAAAACTATGTCTCAGGGAATGTATCGTCGGCTGTCTGCAGCCGGGCCTGGCGTATGGTGTCCGTGACCAGATCTCCTTGAATTTCGCATTCAGGGAAGCCGCCCGGAATGGTTTTTCAGGATCACCTGCCGGGAAAAGGTATTCGGAGTAAATACCGTACCGTTCCTGCAGGATGTTTATACATTCGGAACAAAGGCCTGCAACATCATCCGCTATGAAAACCACCCTGTCCTTACGGCCCTTTGACTGTTTTATCATGGCTTTCGCCTTCCCGGCAGACAGGTCCACATCCGACCGTTTCAACAGCCTTGCTTCCGACACCCTGAGGCCGCAGCAGAAAATAAGCCTGTAGATTGCCCTGTATTCCATGGCCAGCCTTTCGAAGCGGGTTCCCCGGATGGCAGGCTGGTAGCTGTCCAGTTCCCTGAAAAAACTCCTGACCTCATCCTCGTTGAGGACATAGGCCAATGTTTTGCTTTTTGCCGAGAACTTTGCCGGGATATAGCAGTCGATCCCAAGGGAAGCCATATATAATGACAGCTGGCGCAGGGCGGACATCCTGTTTCCGAGATAGGCTCTGCCTTCCCCGCTTCTCTGCATCCCCCATTCGCTTGAGATTTCTTTTGTGACCACCGGAGTATGATACCCTTTCCGGATACAGAAGCGGTCAAAGCTTATCAGGATATGTCTTGCGCTGTTAAAAAGGAAACCTTCCTCATGCTTACGCTGGATCAGCCCCTCGATGTATGGCGCAAAACAACTGCTGAATTCATAAGTATCAAGCGTCATAAGGCACCTCCTTCCACGGCAATGCCGCTTAATGACAATGGGCATTCCATCATCCGTTCGTCATCAAAAGAAAGGTATTTTACAGCAGTCGAGTTGTCGTGGTGCCCCAGCGCATCCATGACAGCATCCATGCCCGCATTGTTCCGCAGGATGCCGGTCGCAAAGGTACGCCTCAAGGTGTGGAAGCTCACGCCAGGCCTGTCCGCCATTTCCGGAAGCGCAGCTTTGAAGGCGTTCTCACAGCTTTTTATCGTGAGCCTGCCGAAAGGCGCTTTGTGCCGGATGAAAACGTGGTTATTTTCTGCTTTCGGCCTGGATGAGCTCAGATAGGAATACAGGGAATTTCCTGCATCGATGGATAGTGGCAGGACAAGCGGGTGCTTTGTTTTTTCCTGTATGATCGATATCCTGCGCTGCTTCCAGTCTATGTCTTCGATCTTGAGGTTGACCACATCACTTGCCCGGAAGCCAAGGCGCAGGCCCAGCATCAGCATGGCGGCATTACGCAGTTCGATACCGGTACGGCATCCTGCCCTGTATGTATAGATGCGCTTCACTTCATCATCGGTCAGGACCACCGGCACCGTCACAGATTTCGCAGTGCCGGCCGTGAGCACGGTATAGAGTTTCTTTTCCTCTCCAAGGATGCCCGTTTCTACATACCACAGGAACTGGTTTACAATGGTTATCCTCGTGGAACGCCCTTTCAACGTGGCGTGATGATCCTGGGCTATATATTCCCTAAGCATCTGCGGAGTAATGTCCCCAAAGCCATTTATGCCGCAGGCCAGAAGGTAGTCGCATAAACTCCAGACGCCGTATCTATAGTTCTGAACAGTTGACTCTCTATGGAAACTGCGTGCAAGCCAATCCACATATCCGTTGACTGCGTCCGCACACCATGCCGGGTAATGCCCCATACGCTTCTCCTGGGCGGACGTCATCCCACAGTTTTTATGGAAGCGTATTTCCCTGTCTGCGGCAAAGCTGCCAAAAAGAGCCAGTACACGCTTCCACGCCCGGCGGTTACGGCCTATCCTGTCTCCGATCAGCGTGTACCATTCCCATGAAACTTCCGGGCAGTAGTCCAGACCATGCATATCCAGAAAAACATACAGACACCGGAGGGTATGGGTAACCCTCTTGATCATGGTGTAGGAATACCCTCTGTCACTGTACCCTTCCGCAAACCGGGCGATCATGGGATACATTTCTTCCGTAGTGCAGACAGAGTGCTCACGGCTCAGACGCAGCAGCTCTGTCATGACGGCATCATCGGACAATCCGGGGACATATGCATACTGGAACACGGAATCTTCTAACAGAATGGAGAATCCCCGCCGGAAACCATGCTTTTCATGAAGAAAGCCAAGCAGTTGGCGGCCATGGCTCAGGATCACCGATCTTTGTTCTGGAGTAACGTTCCAACGGCTCCGGAATACTGCCGCCAGCATTTCATAGGAGAGCATCTCCATTCTCATCATCCCTTCTGCGCAGAGCCGCAAAAGGAAGTTGGCCGTGTGCAGTTTTGCAAGACGCATAGATTCCGGGCTGTAATCCGGTTCGCGGGAAGCAAGATATTCATCGAGAGTGCCCCGTATCTCCGGGGGCAGCTTATCGTGGTCAGGCTTCACCAAAAGGAGATTCTCGATCCGTATTTCCCCTGTGCGGATGAATTCCCGGAGCTGTTCCATATACCTTGCAGTCACATGGTATTGTTGTCTGGTATTTGCCGGTTTTACCACCTCCTCAAGCCATTTTGAAACATTTTCATCAGAGTATACAAGTCCGGCCTCTGATAAATAGCGGCCAAAAGCTTCATACCAGCGTTTACGGGCAGTTCTTCCATACTCGCCAAAACCGCTTTCGACCATGAGATTGACCATCTCTTGGACATAGTCATTGTAGTGCTTAATCATAAAATCACCTCCAAATTTGTAATGGTGATTATATGATGGCATACGGATTGATTTTTATCCTCATCTTTTTGTGCTTAAACACCAAGGATACGGGCAGTTTCAAAAAGATGGGGATAAAAATGTCTTAAGGATAAGCCGCATTATCCTAAAATTAAGATAATGCGGCTACACTGACATGCGAAAGTCAATTGATGGACTCTGTGCCATTGTAATGGATCAGCTTAAAGAAGAACCAGACGATCACTCCATATATATGTTTTGTGGCAAGCGTTGCGACCGGATTAAGGTATTACTCCGTGAACCGGATGGTTTCGTTTTGCTCTATAAAAAACTGGATGTTATCCAGGGCAGATACCGTTGGCCCCGTAATAAATCCGGGATAAAATCCATCACCTGGCAACAGTTCGACTGGCTGATGTCCGGGCTTGATATTGAACAGCCAAAGGCTCTTCGAACTACCTGAAATGCCCTGTTTTACTGGCTTTTTCGTCCTTTGTGTGGTATAATAGAACCATCAAATGAAGGAGAAAAGTCATGGCAAAAAGCAGTAAAGACATTCAGCTTTCTGAGTTGAAAGACATGATTGCACAACTGAATACCACCATCAGAACGCTGAATGATACCATTGCCAGACAGCAGGCCGAGAACGGTGATCCCAAGGCAGAACCCGCCTGGTTCCGGCAAAAGATGTTTGGCTCCTCCAGTGAACATCGCACATACGACATAGCTGGGCAACTTCGTCTTTTTGATGCTCCTTCTGAGGAAGAAAAACCAATAGAACTGATTATACATGTCCTGAATGTAAGGACACTGAGGAACCACAGTTTATTAAAGATAATGGCAAACCTGCACTGATTCCCGGAAACTATGCTTCTGAATCGCTGCTTGCATATATCCTTTACAGAAAGTATGGATTATACATTCGGTTGTACAGACAGGAACAGGATTTCCTGCAGATGTCTGCACCCATAGGAAGAACCTCCATGGCGCACTGGATTATTACCGCTGCACAGGAGTATATGCAGCCTATGTATGATTACTTCCAGCGCGAACTTCTGAAACGAAGATTTCTCATGATGGATGAAACGCCCATTCAGGTCCTCAAAGAGGAAGGGCGCAGGGCACAGCCAAAATCTTACTTCTGGCTGGTCCGTACCGGAGAAGATGGTTTAAATCCCATCATTCTTTACAATTACACTTCCACTCGAGCAGGAGAAAATGCGAAACAGTTCCTGAATGGAATTGAACCTGGTTTCTATCTGATGGCTGATGGCTATCAGGGTTACAATAAAGTAAAAGAAACCAAACGCTGCTGCTGTTGGGCTCACATCCGCAGATACCTTTTGGAAGCCATTCCGAAAGGACTTGAAAAGGATTATAGCAATCCTGCGGTACAGGGAGTGCTCTACTGCAACAAGTTGTTTGAATACGAGCGCACCTACAAAGAAAAAGGGCTTAGTTTCAAACAGATCCATAATCGACGCCTCAAGGACCAGAAACCAGTCATTGAGGGTTTCTTAGCGTGGATAAAACAGGTAAATCCCGGCAGTAACGGCAAACTCAGGAAAGCAATCACCTACATCAAGAATCGTGAAGACTTCCTGATGACCTATCTGGAAGATGGCCGTTGCAGTTTGAGTAACAATTTAAGTGAGAACAGTATTCGCCCCGTAACTGTTGGGAGAAAGAATTGGCTGTTCCCCGATACATCGGATGGCGCATCTGCCAATGCCTTGTATCTTACCATTGTAGAAATGGCAAAGGCATATGACCTGAATTTATATGAGTATCTGAAATACCTGCTGGAGCATCGCCCTAACAAGGATATGTCAGGTGATGAGTTAGCGAAGCTGGCTCCCTGAAACGAAGAGGTCCAGAAAAAATGTAGCAAAAAGAACGAGCAAAATGTTAGCATACCGGAATCCTGGTGATAGGTTTCCTGATAAAGTAAGGGGTACACCCCGAAACTATGCGCTTACGTATAAGCTATTAGGTATGGCAGGTGGTCTATGAGATATCCTGCCATATTTGTATTATTTATATTATTATGATTTGGGTAAAATATATGTTGCCAGCAAATGTGGATTGGTTTTAACATTTACGTTGACGAGTAACGACAAAAGCGTTACAATTTAACCAAAGGAGATGATTTGATATGGAAAAAACAGCAACCTTAAACTTAAGAATAAATCCAACGGTAAAACAACGAGCTGAAGATGTGCTTACACGATTAGGCATCCCGATGTCTACAGCAATAGACATGTATCTCAATCAAATTTCATTAACAGGAGGGATCCCTTTTGCGGTAACATTGCCGAAAGTTCCCTCTAGTCTTAATGCAGATTTAATGACAAAAGAGGAAATTCACAAGAAATTGCAAGAGGGATATGATGATATACATGCTGGCAGGGTGCAGGATGCTGTTTCTGCTTTTACGAAATTTAGGGAGAGTCATTAAGTATGAAGCAATATAAGGTACAGATCACAGATAAGGCATTAGTGGACATGGAGGAAATCTATAACTATATTGCGATACAGCTTCAAGCACCAGAAAATGCAATAGAACAATATAACCGGATTGCGAAAGCTATCGAGGAGCTAAAACTGTTTCCAGAAAAAGTAAGACTTATGGAATCGGAGCAAGAACGGGCAATGGGGTTAAGGCAGTTGGTGGTAGATAATTATTCGGTTTTCTATGTGATTGAGAATGAGAGCGTTATTGTAATGAGAGTATTATATAGTGCATCTGATATTGGGGAAAGGTTGAAGGATTAAAAAAGTATAATTATGGCACATAAAATAATTTTGATATAATTAGGTGGGCAGAAATACAGAAGCTGTGTGAGAAACGGAGGAAAAAATGGCGGAATGGGAAAAAATAATTCCAAAGGTAAATGAATCGGCAGAATTTTTGGAAATAGCAAGTGACTTTGGAGATCCGTTGGAACTTTTTCGAGAAGCATTGCATAATGCATACGATTGAGGAGCAACAGAATTCAAAATTATCATCACAATAAGTGAAATAAGAGGACAAGATAAATTGGTTATTGAGTTAATAGACAATGGAACAGGAATGTCAAGAGACACAATTATCAATCATTTCTGGAATCTTGGAGATTCGAAATCAAGAGGAAATCAGTATGCAATAGGTGAAAAGGGGCATGGTACAAAAATATACTTACGGTCAGATAAAGTATTAGTTCAGACAAATGATGGAATAGATTCGTATGAAACAGAATGTGAGGGTGCTTTCTTCAGTTTAAATGCTGGAGAAGTACATTCTCCAAAAGTAAGAAAAAGCGATCAGAGTTTTTCAAAAGGAACGCATATCCGTATAGAAGGATACAATAATAATCAAAGATCAACTCTTAAACAAGATATTTTAAAGGATTATTTGTATTGGTATACTATATTAGG
>OFGI01000943.1_pt1 | contig 14220 bp, 9 predicted proteins | sample 1521751 | NCBI WGS metagenome assembly OFGI01 (sample SAMEA3504115, study PRJEB24116) | mouse gut metagenome | biome: mouse gut; feature: mouse-associated habitat; material: faeces | place: Denmark | collected 2011
ACCATAAGGGGGCGGTCCTTTCTTTTTTGGTTGGCAATATTCACCATTATGATATGGGGATGCTGCTCGACCGTTTGGGTATTGCCGTGCGTACCGGTCACCATTGTGCCCAACCGCTGATGCAGGCTTTAGGCATTGAAGGAACCGTGCGTGCTTCTTTCTCCTTTTATAATACGAAAGAGGAGATCGATACTTTTGCAGCCGGGGTAGAACGTGTAAGAAAAATGTTTTAATAAGTAGTCTATGTTATATTACCTGAAGAAATATCCAATATCCTTGACAATCATTCTGGTTGTTATTTATCTGTCGTTTTTCAAGCCGCCTTCAGTGGAGATCGGAAAGATCCCGGGAATAGACAAGGTAGTCCATATTTGTATGTATGCCGGATTGTCCGGTATGCTTTGGATCGAGTTTTTACGTAATCACCGGAAATATGATGAGGTCTTGTGGCATGCCTGGATAGGTGCCGTGCTTTGTCCGATCCTGATGAGCGGGGCGATTGAATTATTGCAGGAATATTGTACGCAGTCGATGATGTCGGGGCGTTTCCTCCTGTTTGCGCTCATAGCCCGCAGAGCGTAGCCGCAGTCTGCACACTTGATAACGCCTGCAAAGATATTCTCAAATCCCCCTGCGTTCTGTTCCCGCCTGCGGCTCGTCATAAGCTGCTGTACGGTGTCAAATTCCTCCTGCGTGACTATCCCCTCATGGGTGTCGGGTATCACTTCCCATTCTTCGGGCAGCTTAGAAGGGCGTTTCTTGCTTTTCATGTTGGCGGCAATCCGCTTGTAGCCTGCAAGGTTTCCCGCATAGATAGGACTTCTTAAAATGCCCCTCACGCTGTTCTCGCTCCAAATATAGCGGTTTTCCTCGTTATCCTCAAAGTACCGTTCATAGCCTGCCGCCCCCTGCTCCGCCGCATAAGCGGCAGGGCGCAAGACGTGCTGTTTATTGATGTGTTTGCGGATTTTGGAGATTCCATTTCCCGCAAGCGCAAGGTCGAATATCTCCCTTACAATGTGCGCCACCTTATCATCTATCAGCAGATGGTTATGGTCGGCGGGGTCTTTGATATACCCATAGGGCGCATACGTCCCCATGAATTTCCCCTGTTGAAACCTCGCTCGGTACGCCGATTTTATCTTAACTGATATGTCGGCGGCATACATTTCATTTAGGATATTGCGGAACGGCGTGATGTCCATCACTGATTTATTGAGTGTGTCCACACCGTCATTGACCGCTATATACCGCACATTATTTTCGGGAAAAAAGACTTCTGTATAATTCCATTAGAGAACATATAAAGAGATACCATATATAAAGAATGAGTGAGAAGCCTTTGACCTCTCACCCAACATTCCACAGAAAAGCAGAATAAATTGTTATAAAATCTTACGCAGCTTCTTACGCAAATGAGCCAATCTCGCATAGACAGCCCCTGCCGTCAAATGTACAAGCGGGGCAATTTCCTTTGTGGAATATCCCTGCATTTTTAGCAGGACGATTTGTAATGTACGCCTGTCCACTGTGACTAAAGCAAGGTACAGAGTTTCGTTCTCAATCTCGTCCAGTAAATCAGCTACTGTCCTCACCTCTGCCTGTTTCTCAACATCTGCTATGCCCTCAAGGTATTCCCCGAAATCACTCGCCCATCGGTAAAACCGCCTGTTGGAATTAAAATCTGCCCTGTCGTCTGTGCGGATTTGTTGAATGACTGCTTCATCAACGCCACACTCACGCAGTATCTTTTCTTCCGCTTCTTTCCAGATACGCCATTTCCTGTCCTCTCGTCCGTGGTTGTATGCCATTCTTATTTCCTCCAATCGGGATTTAGGTAAATCCGAGATTGAGAGGGCAGAGAAAAAGCCCCCTCATTTTCCCAAAGGAAAAAACAAGAGGACTGAACGCCTTAAATTTTGTTTTCGATTATCTTTCTCAGCTTCGCAAGGATTTTAGCTTTGCGCTTGTTCACAACGCTCTGTGTCACGCCTAACCGCAACCCGACTTCCCTCTCGGAAAGTTCTTCAAAAAAGATTGCTTGTATCAACGCCTGTTCACTGCCCGGCAATAAAGGCAGGGCGGCTTTCAGCCTGTCCACCATCACCGCATGGACAACGGTTTCCGCAACGTCCACCGCTTCATCAACAATGAAATCAAACACATTCCCCTCACTGTCTGCAAATCCATCCAATGAGAGCAGCTTGTGGTTCGTGTCCAGTTTTTTCAGATAACGCCATCGCTCTTTCTCCTTGTAGAAATCTGCGTACTGTTCCCGAACGACTTCAATCAGACAGCCCTGCACGGGGATAAACAGCTTGTCCATGTAACTCTGGTCGGCTTGCCTGCGGCGACAGAAGTCCGTATAGGATAATTCCACATAGACATTGTTTTCTTTGATATATACTTTTCTTGGTGCATATTTCACCGTATTTTCCTCCAATCTGAATTTTTAAAATGCTAAAATCCAGATGAAGAGGGCGGCGAACGACAGCCAACAGCAGGAACAGCCCTGCGGCACATTCCGATAAAAAACGACAAAAGAAAAACCGCAAAGGTTCTGTGACCTCTACGGTTATAGGAGATATATGTTCTATTAAGTGGAGATTCTACTTCTGGTTTCATGGTGAGAAGTAGCGTTGCATGGGCAGGGATTTTTTTAACTGGCTTCCTGCCAATCCCCGATATGCTATGTATAAGTTATTTCTGCATTGCATGAGCAGATGGATAACTGCCCGAGAAAAAGACATAAAAAAATCCCTCCAAACTCAAAAACAGGTCTGGAGAGTGTCTGTTAAGTCTTTTCGGGCATAGCAATACCGCCCACCATAACACCTTTTTTATATGGTGGGCGTTCACCTTAAAATCTTATAAAATAAAACAGAGCCAGCGAACGGTAATTTCTCACTTGTTCATCAGCTCTGTATCTTTATGTATGGCTTTGTTATATTTCTCTTATGTATGTAAAAATTTTGCCTTAACTTTCCGCGTTTATGTTTATTTGCAGACGTTTTAGTAATCTATACCTTTAAAGATATATAACCTGCGAAACGATTACTCGTTATTTTTCATTCCCATCATCTTTACTTTTTTCATTCCTAATCAATCCATGATAAAACAGCATAGCGCAAACTGCTGATGTTGCACCTGTCGCTGTCTGGTCTAAGTGAATGCCATGCATATTACAAAACATATTGATTACCATTAAAGCAACCAATACCACCGCTGCTACAGCAGCTCCTTTTAATAAATGTTTCATATCTTCCTGTTTCCTTTCCAAAATAAATTTATGTACTGCAAAATAGTATACCAGAGAAAACAGCAATTCTTTCAAAACAGTCATGAAATGCCCCAATTCATGAATAAATGCGTTTTACTTTTTGCAGAACACGCACTTATTCGTCATTTTTGCAGGGAGTAGTTGATATAAAGAATGGTATAAAGTATACTTAGGGAAGTAACTATCGAAAGAAGGAATATATTGAAATGCTACTATCTTTTTTTCGGCTTTCCCTTGCTATCCGCAATGTATGGCCTCAGCATATGAACTTCAAAGCGTTTGGCGTACTTTATATACTGCTGTTAGTTGCTGGAATGCCTGTAACGCTCCTCGCCTGTGTTCCATACGGTTTGTTCGGTATTCTGGCGGCGGTATGTATTTATGGGTTGATTGCTTGCCGTGACACTGCGCCACAGAATGTTTTAATGGGTATGATTGGATGTATGCTTGCCGTTGTGACAGAGAATTTGCTGGCAAATTTTCTTTATATACTGATTCCCTCACCTTTATCAAATCAGTGGTATTTTTTTTACGGCATCGATTTGATTTATACTTTGCTATTTTATTGGATTACGCTGCTTTGCGGCAAGCTTCTGAAAAAAGTATTCCTGTCTGGCAAAGGCATTTTGCGTCTTCCGCAGACATGGTATGTGATAGATGCTGCATTACTGCTCCTTATAACCATCTATCTGTTTGATAATTTGATTCCGGGACAAAACGGCTCTATCGGCAAAATGATATATAATAATGCCTTACACATTTCGGGGTATCTGCTTGTGATGTGTTGTTTACTTCTGGCTATGCGCCGTTCTTATCTGGAACAGATACAGACCGAAGCAAAGCAGAAAGCCATGCAGGACTTACAGGACTACACACGGAATTTAGAAGCTATGTATAACAGCCTGCGCTCTTTTAAGCATGATTATGTTAATATTCTGCTCTCTTTATCTAGTTATATTGAAGATGGTGATATGGATAGATTAAAGGATTTTTTTGAAAGAAAAATCTTTCCAACGAAGAATTTGATTACGGGGGAAGATTATAAGCTGAACCAGCTTAGCAACATCAGTGTGTTGGAAATCAAAAGCCTGCTCTCAGCAAAAATGATTTACGCCCATGAATCGGGGATTGACATCACCATTGATATTCCCGACAAAGTGGAAAGTTTTCTCATAGATACGGTTGACCTTGCCAGAATACTGGGAAATTTTTTGGACAATGCGATTGAAGCCACATTGGAGACAGAACAGCCGCAAATAGGCTTAAATATCATCCAGAATAAAACTGGCGTATCAATCATCATAAGCAACCGCTTTCGGGATAACGGTCTAATGCTGCATAAATTAAAGCAAAAAGGCTTTAGCACAAAAATCGGGCATCAAGGAATCGGGCTTGGGAACGCCCAAAAAATCATCAGTTCTTATGACAACGTGCTATTAGAAACAACAATGAAATGCGACTATTTTACACAACATATAGAACTCACTGAGAGAAAGGAATGACATCATATGTTGGATATCTTTGTATGCGAAGACAATGCCGCACAGCGGCGGACTATTGTAAATATCATTCAAAATACTGTTCTGATAGAAGAATTAGATATGCAGCTTACTTTAGATACAGGAGACCCTTATATGCTGTTGGAAAAAGTCAAGACCAGCCAGAACACAGGTATTTATTTCCTTGACATTGACTTGAACAGCAACATGAATGGAATGAAGCTGGCACAGCAAATCAGATTGTATGACCCCCGTGGTTTCATCATATTCATAACAGCACATTCAGAACTGAGCTATATGACTTTTCAGTATCGGGTAGAGGCGATGGACTTTGTATTAAAAGACAACCCTGCCGAAGCGAAAGTGAAACTCAGAGAATGTCTGTTAAATGCTATGGAACGACATACGCTCCAAACCAACAAGACCCATAAGGTCTATACCCTTGAAGTTGTCGGACGAAAAATCAGCGTGGATTATGAGGATATTTTATTTTTTGAAACTTCCAGCAATATCCATAAAGTCATTCTCCATGCAAAAGACCGCCAAATTGAATTTCCCAGCACTTTAAAAGAACTAACAGGCGTATTGGACAGCAATTTTGTGCGTTGTCATCGGGCATTTTTGGTAAACAAAAATAATATAAAAGAAGTTGATACTAAAAATCGAATCATCCATTTTGCCAACGGAGAAACTTGCCTGATGTCCACACGCATGATGAAAGGCCTTTAAAGCAATTTTCAATACTGTCATCTTCACATTGAAATTGCATTGTATCTTTTACATTTGAATAATTTCCTCGTTCACAATCTCCCTCGCACAAGCCCTTATGTTATCTGGCTGTCCTGTCCATTCTAAGGCATTTTCTTCCTTTAGCCGTTCCGTTATGCCCTGTGCCTATTTCATGCCCTCTATGAACCGTTCAAAGCGTTCCTGCGCCTGCCTGTCAATATCGGCAAGATAAGCGTTAAGTTTGCCGCTTGTGAGAAGATTGGTGTATGTAACCTTGCGGTACTGCCTTAGATAGTCCGGATGCAGTTGTCCCCATGCGCCTATCGGCTGTTCTTCTTCGGCGGGTAATCGTAAATCTGGAATAAACTATCCATTTTCTTCGTGATATGTGCCGTCTAACTGTTCAAATAGCGATTTTGTCATTTTGTAACTCCTTCAAACAAGATATTTACTCCACATATTTGTATCTGCTGTCTTAAACACAATTTTTGAGTTTTATCCTTATCTGGTTTCATTCATAAGTGATTTGGCAAAACATATCGGTATAGGGCAAGGAACTCTGTATGTATATTTCAAGTCAAAAGAAGAATTATTCAATGAAATATATGCTTTAACAAATTACAGCGAAGATATAAAAGAACTGAAGATTCTTGCACATTTGCCTATATCAGCTAAAAAAAGATACGCCAACTCTCCAAAAGCATAATGACTAATCTTATGCAGGATGAAAATCCATAATCTATTTTGTCAAGGATATTATGAACGCTTTATCAGGTCTTTTCCCTTTGCAAAGTAACAGAAGCGCTCATTGACTAAAAGCCAATCGCAAGATTGAAGCGGAATCATAATCCCGTTACGATTGAAAAAGTTCAAATCTTACGCACGGACATACTTTTGATTTTTGCTGTCAGGCTTATTGGGAATCATTCTAAGCAGTTTTTGGGATTCAGGTATGTGCATGTAAAATAGGTCAGATTATTAAATCCGAGATGTTTACATATTTCACGTTTGTTTCTTGGTTCTTCGCAGAATTCCAAAATCTTCCTGATGTCGTTTCCACGGCGTTCCATCAACTTCATTCGACGGAACAGATCGGCAATTACAGGATTGCGGCGCACAGAATTGATTTCATCCGGGCCGCACTCTTGAACCGGCTTACCACGATACACTCCGCCGGGAGAGTAAATCTCCAAGTGATCATCGTACATATCAATATGGACTTCTCTGCCTGAGACCGCAGAAAGTTCATAATGGGATAGATCTGCTTGTTATTGCATTTGTGATAGAATATAATGAATGAGAGAAGGGGGCAGTGATGACTGCCCTTACGGTGTGATAACAGGGATGGAAACTTTATAAAAGGAAGAGGAGACAGGTTCATGGGAAGAGGGAGAAAACGGCTGCTGGCAGCATTGCTCTGTGTGATTTTGTCGGCGACGGCAATTATACCGGAAGGATTCAGCGTTTCGGCAAAGCAGCCGGAACGGGACGGGCAGACGCCTGCGTCGGAAATAGCGGGGCCGGAAGAAATCCGGACCGGACCGGAGGATACGGAGCCGGAGGGGCTTCAGATAAAACCGGAAACTTCCGGGCCGGAAGAACCGCAAACCGGGCCGGAGGAACTGCAGACTGATCCGGAAGATCAGGAGAAAACGAAAACGGAGACGGCAGATTCCGGTACGGAATCTTCAGAATCTCTATTGGAAACAACAGAAGCGGAAACCGGGGAAACGGAAAATGATACGGAAATAAGGGAGACGGTGGCGGCGCAGGAAGAGACGGAAAGCACGGAGGCGGAGATAATTTCCGACAATATGCTGCCTGCAGCGCCGGAACAGACCGGCGCCGGGATACATGCCAACACCCTGATCCCGTTTGAAATAGACGGAACGGATATTTATGCCGGTTTTGGAAACGCTTCTTTTTACGGCGTATCCAAAGCCGACATCACTGCGCCCCAATACGATCCGCGTATGAAAGCGCCGGAAGAGATGACATCAGTCAAAAATCAAAATCCGTGGGGGACATGCTGGGCCTTTGCCACGATGGCGTTATTGGAAAATTCCATGATCAGGCAGGGACTTTCTGACAATTCGATCGACCTGTCGGAACGGCATTTGGCCTATTTTTCCAGAAATACGGGTTCGGACATGCTGGGAAATGCAAGCGACGACAGGATCACTTCTTCACCTGACAATACTTATCTTATGGCAGGGGGAAACGCCTATATGTCCGCAATCAGGCTGATGAACTGGCAGGGGGCTGCCATAGAGTCTGCTTATCCGTATTCCAACGCTTCTACGGCGCCGGAAAAAATAGATGCCTCTTATGCGCAGGACACGGCGGTTTTAGCCCATGATTTTTATTTTGTCCCCACCAAAGAAGCGAGCCGGGAAGAAAAGATTGATGCGGTCAAAAAACTGATCGCAGACTATGGGTGCGTGCAATGGTCTTATTATGATGCGGACCCTTACTTTAACGACGATACGGACGCTTATTATAATCCGAACGGTTCTTCTACCAATCATGCGGTTACGATAGTAGGATGGGACGACGAGTTTCCGGCCGGGCATTTTGGGAACAGCAGATATGAGAATGTTTATAAGCCGGAAGGCGACGGTGCGTGGATCGTAAAAAACAGTTGGGGGGAACGGTTCGGCGAAAACGGTTATTTTTACATTTCATACGAAGACCAGTCTTTAGGCAGCGGGAATCCTGCGTCCGTTGCGGTAGCCGCTGCGGATACCTATGACCATAATTACTTCTACGGGAATACGACCTACTTTTCCGCTCTCAGATTCGGGGGAGCCGTCAGGATAGCGCAGGTTTATCAGGTAAAAAGCGATGGGGAAAGTCTGGCGGCAGTGTCTGTGATGTTAAACTCCGATAAGGTGGATTATCGTATTCAGGTCTACAAAAATCCTCAATTGGAGGACGGCGTCGTACAGGATCCGGAATCCGGAGAGCCGCTGCTTGAGACGCCGGTCACGGGTACGACGGGCTATGCCGGCCTTTATACGATAGATCTGCCGGAAACGGCTGCCTTTGCAAAAGGCGACTATATGGCGGTAGTGATAGGCATTCCTGCGTCTAAAAGCATCAATATAGACGGGACGGGTGCGGACCGGGCCGTGAGCAGTTCTTTTCAGGTGTTATATGAAAATCAGACTCATTTAGGGCAGAGCTTTTGGTTTAACGGACGAAAATGGATCGATACGGCCGATCCTGCCCAAAGCGCGTCCCTTTATAATTTCCGTATCAATGCCCTGACTGTCGACATGGACGATGTGGAGCCTTTGGCAGCGCCGGTCTTTACGCCTGCTCCCGATACGGGGATACTGGAAGAAGGACAAGTTATCACAATAAAATCAAGCGAAGGCGCAAGGATCTATTACACGCTGGACGGAACCACGCCGACGGAAAACAGCGTCAGATATAGGGAACCTTTTACAGTCACAAAAGACGTAACGGTCAAAGCGGTAGCGGTCAGGGGAGAAGAGATCAGCCCGGTGTCGGAAGTTTCTTATCGGTATTACGGCATGAAATTGGAACTGGCCAAAGCAGACTTTGAACTTGCCAGAAACAGGGTGTGTAAACTGCAGATCGTAAAACGGCCCGCGCTGCCCGAGGGCGCGGCAGCGACAGTAAGCTATGAAACTTCAAACGAAAAAGTAGCGACGGTGACACAGGACGGCCTGATTACCGGAACCGGCCAGGGGAATGCCGTGATTACAGTGAAAGCGGCGGATTATAAGGGAAATCCTGTAACGGCGGTCTGCAATGTAAAGGTAACGGAGGAAGAGGATATTGCAGGCGGCAGTTATGAAGACCTGATATGGTTTATCGACCAAAACGGAAAACTGACCGTGGAAGGGACCGGAGAATTTGCACCTATAAGAGGGGCATACGATACCATAGCATACAATGCCATGGCATACGATGCCACGTCATACAATGCAACGGCATATAATACCACGGCAGGCTATAGGAGCGGCGCCGGAAGAGCGCCCTGGCATCCTTATGCGAAAACGGATATCCTGTCGGCCGAAATCAATGTGACGGGCATGACCGATGCAAGCGGGCTGTTTTACGAATGCCATCGTTTGCAGGCTGTGGATCTGGATGGGTTTGATACAAGCAATGTAACCAATATGGCGGGGATGTTTGCAGGCTGTTCTGATTTAAACGATCCGGATCTGAGCGGATTTGATACGTCCAATGTAACGGATATGCGAGGGATGTTTCAGGGAAACACCCGGCTGCAGTCTTTGGACCTGAGCCATTTTGATTCAGGTAACGTAACGGATATGACCGATATGTTCGGGGGATGCACGCAGTTGGCTAAGATTTATACGCCCTGTAATGTAAAATATGCCGTTACGCTGCCCGCTGCGGACGGAGACATATGGTACCAGCCGGATGGGACGGCAGTCTCCGTACTGCCGGAAGAATTGGATTACAGTATGCTGATCCTGAAAAATAAAAAACCGGAGGTATTCTGTCTGATCGTCCGGAAGACAAAAACAGACTATGTGTGCGGGGAAGAGTTAGGTCTGGACGATCTGTCGGTGACTTATGTGAACGGTAAAGGCGTATCCGCAGAGCTTACGGCCTCATCCTATACTACCAACGCCGATGAGATCGATATGTCCTTACCGGGGACGAAACGATTGGTCATAACTTATAGGGATGGGGAGACGGGAAAAGAGATCAGGGCGGAGATCGAACTGAAAGCTGTTTATATCCTAAAAGAAGATTCGCTAAGTATCCGGTTGTCCGACGAGAATCCGGAGGGGGAATGCGTTTATGACGGTACGCCCCAAACGCCCGCCCTTGAGGTGAAACTTGCGCGGACGGGTACGGTACTGACGGAAGGAACGGACTACACGGCGGTTTATGAGAATAACATTAATGCGGGTACGGCTTTTGTGACCGTGACGGGAAAAAAGGATTACATAGGTACGGCCACCGGTCAATTTACGATCCGGAAGGCGGCAGCGCCCGAAGGACAGACCCTTGCGCTCACATTTCCTTGCGATAAAGCGCAACCGGCCCGGAGTCTGGATGTGGAAAGCCGTTTTACGGACTACGGAGAGATCACGGATTACCGTCTCAGCTATACTGCCGGCGCTGCCGACGGCAGAGAGTTCTTTTCCGAAACGCCGTACCTTGACGGAGGCGTGCTGCACTATGGCACGAACGCCGGAAAAGAAGGCGATCAGGCGCAGATTATCGTAGAGGTTTCCTTTTCTAATTACGAAAACGCCGTCCTGATACTGAACCTAAAATGTATGGACGAAAGGATCATTTATACAGTCACTTTTGATATGTCGGGCCATGGCGCGGCAATCCCTCCGGCGGTAGTTTCGGGTAAGGGGGGAAGGATCGAAGAGCCGGTCCGGCCTCAGGCGGAGGGATACCGTTTTTTGGGATGGTATAAAGACGGCCTTTGTACTGAAAAATGGGATTTTGATGCGGACACCGTAGAGAGAAATATGACCTTGTATGCGGGCTGGCTTGTAGCGCCCGTCAAAACAGGCATGGAGTTTACGGAACTGCAGGTGCAGGAGATCAAAAATCAGACGTATACCGGCAGCCCGGTCAAACCGGCGATTCAGGTATATGCGCCGGATCAGACCGGCGCGGATATCGTATTGCTGAAACAGGGTAAGGACTATACCATAAAGTATCATAATAATACGAATGCGGATACCGTTCAAAAGACAGGCGGCACTTGCGCGACGGGCGAAGAGGGGGATAACGGTTTTACAAAGGATCTGCCCTATGTGACGATCACGGGAAAGGGCAATTATCAGGGGACGGTATACAGGAATTTTCATATCGATCCGGTCAGCATCGCCGCCGCCGGTGGGGAAGGCGGGACGGAGCCTGCCAAGGGATTTACCATAAAATATTCGGAACAGCTGACCGTAAATGCAAAGAACGGACAAAAGCCTTTCGGGTCTGTCAAATATAAAAAAGCGATGAAAGCCGGACGGGATTATAGTTTGAGGCTTTCTGAGGCGGTATACGATCAGGAAAAAGAGATTTGGACGGCAGGACGCGAGCTGGGAACGGCAGGTATGGGTCGGGAAACGGTAACGATGCCGACGATCCCTGCCGGAGCCGAAGGCACCTTTTTATTGACGGTCACCGGAAAAGGAAATTACTGCGGTTCGGTCAGTAAGGTCGTTTATGTGTCGGACAAAGCCCGCCTGATGAAAAACGCTTCCGTGACATTGGGGAAGAAGCAAAAAAAAGCGGAGTATACGGGACAGGAGATCCTGCTGAATCCGGGCTATTATGACGTTTCTGCAAAGAAGTATTACGGGTTTACAAAAATCGGCGGACAGATCGTAATGGATACGGCAAACGAGGCAGACAAAGAAGAGGTCTTTACCGTAAAGATAGGCGGGAAATATTTAAAATACGGAGAGGATTACAAGGTAAGTTATCAGGACAATCAGGCTGTCGGAACCGCCGTTCTGATCTTGGAAGGCGTGGGAAAATATAGCGGAACGAAGAAGCTCACATTCCGCATTACGGGAACGGCATTTAACGCAAAAAACATCCGTGTGGATGGGCTGGAGGATTTTCTGGACTATACGGGAAAGGCGCTGACACAAAACGGAGTCCTGCTGAAAAGTACGAAAGACGGGGCGGCGCTTACTTACCGAAAAGATTATACGATCAGTTATAAGAACAATCTGAAAAAGGGAACGGCGTCCATGACGTTTACGGCAAAGCCTTCTTCCGGCTATACCGGAAGTTTCAAAAAAACCTTTCAGATCCGTCCCACAGAACTTTTCGCACAAGGAACGGAAAGAGATACGGTTACGATTACAGCGGCGCCGGGCGCAGAGCAGGGAACTTTGGAGGAAGGCGGTGAAAACGGCGGTATCGAATACACGGATAACGGAATGCGGTTTACCGGAAAAGTATGGTATACCAAAGAGGGCGCAAAGATCTCGGACCGGATAATACTGAAAAACAAAGAGGGCTTGACGCTGAAAGAGGGAAGGGATTATACGGTAAGCTATGGCGGCAATAAAACGATAACGAAGGATGGTATCACTCCCCTTCCCGTCATGAAGATCAAAGGGAAAGGAAACTACACGGGCAGTCTGGAGATCGCATTTAGGATCGACAAGGCGCCGTTAGAAGGAAATGAGAGTTTAGCGGTTACTTCGCAGGCGATAGCTTTTGACCGGACCAGAGCGGACGGATACGAATACCGTCCGAAAGTGAAAGCGGTGGACAAAAAGCAGGCGTTACATACGAAAAAGGACTATGACGTCGCTTACTATCATTGCACCCAGACGGAAGTAAAGAACTACCTTACAGCCTTACAGGAAGCGGCGGAAGGAACCGTTGCACAGACAGAGACTGACGGGAAGAGACCCTACGCGGTAATCACGGCAAAGGAAGAGAGCGGCTACGAAGGAAGGATTCGTGTGGATGTAACGGTCTATCAAACGAAACTGACGGAAAATCGTCTTTATGTTGTGATTTCCCAAGAAAAAGAGCAGCTTACTTATACCGGGGGGCAGGTAAGGCCGGAGGTAACGGTTTACTATGGAGACGCGCAGGCAGTAAAGGCGGCAAAGCGGGCAGGGATAAGGGAGGAAAATACGCTGGTGCAGGCCTATGGCCTGAAGAAATTGAGAAACGGTTCACAAAGTGGCCAAAACGCAGAGGGCGCGGCAGAAAATGCCGGAGATTATACGCTGGCCTACGGTGCGAATGTGACGGCAGGGAAAAATAAGGGCAGCGTTACGGTAAGCGGAACCGGTCTGTATGGCGGCAGTGTTACGGTAAAGTTCACGATAGTAAGAAAAGAGGTTTATACGGTTATATAAAAGCGGACGAAGAGACCCGGAGCGGGGAAACGTCCACTTCTATTTGTATATCTTTCCATTTTATACTATAATGTAACTACTTGTATTTTTAAGGACGGTCATAAAAGGGAATACTTGGGATAACCGTCTGGTCACCCGGTATCTTTATGACGGCTGGAGCCGGCAATTTGTCCGGTGCAGTAGGAATACGGTAAATGGCAGAGAGAGCATTTTTAAAAAAGCGGCGTCGCTGCCTTAGAAATGCTAAGTCTGCAAAGCGGAATCATGGGGGTTATCATGAGAGATAAATTAAGAGAAATAGAAGGCCTTACAGTTGCAAGAAGCGCGGCTTTTATCACGGTAATGTTTTTGATCACAATATTGGCATGGAACTGCGACGACGCTTATCATGCTTATGTGATGGCAAAAAATCTGGTAAACGGAAACGGTTTTGTATACAATATCGGTGAAAGGGTCAACGCAAGTACCTGTCCTCTTTTTACACTGCTGGTAGCGGGAGTGTATGCGGTTTTTGGGGATATGTATTTAAGCGGGATATTGACTTGTCTGGTCTGTTCGGGCGCGGCGGTATGGTTCGTATTTTTTAAATTTTGTAAAAATTACCAGTCGGTTCTGTTCACGCTGCTCTGTCTCGGCGGCGCCAGCGGTTTTGTCACTTACGCCACGTCGGGGCTGGAGAATTGCCTGTTGTTTCTTATGACGGCTCTTTTCTATTTCCTTGCGGTAAGAAAAGAAGAATACGGAAAACGGGATCTGTTTTTTATCGCTTTTGTGATCGGCGTACTGATGGGAGCCAGAATGGATAATGTCCTGATTGTGGCTCCGGCGGCCTTTTCCATTTTCTTTTTTGCAA
>OFGI01000946.1_pt1 | contig 14208 bp, 12 predicted proteins | sample 1521751 | NCBI WGS metagenome assembly OFGI01 (sample SAMEA3504115, study PRJEB24116) | mouse gut metagenome | biome: mouse gut; feature: mouse-associated habitat; material: faeces | place: Denmark | collected 2011
ATTGGTAATTATGACCGTCATCTTGAGAACTGGGGTAAGGACCTTGATGATCGTGGTGTCCGGTTTCCGGTACCTGTGTATGATTGTGGCTTCTTTTTGCTGGCGCTGGAAAGTGATGAGGAGCTGGCCGGCCTGATTGGTCAGCCGGGGGTTACAGGAATATTCATAGATATACACAACATTGTACGGTGAGAAAACCGGGAAGCGGACAGCCTTCAGGTTTTTTGAAGCACCAACTCCGGATTTGCAGCGAACCATTCTGGAAATTGTTCCCAGGATTGATCGGGCGGCGATTTTCCAGATCATTCAGGTCTCACCCTATATGTCGGTAATTCGAAAGCAGGCCATAATTGAGTCCATCAAAATGTGGTACAACCAGGTAATTCTGCTGGCCTTCATCAAATTGAGATATTCGGAACTGACGGTGAAAGAGAGACTACTACTGCTGAGCCAGGCTAAGAACCGTAATAATGCAGATATGCGGAAATATGGATATATTCCGTTAAACGTGAGCAATTGAAGAAACTGAAAAACGGCGCAGACCTACTGCATCCAGGAAAGGATTGGGGACTCTGTGCCGATTTTACGTTCAGATATAGATATTTTCTATATTCGCCCTATATACTGAGCGTTCATATTCCTGGGCTTCACATGAGTGATAAAAGATGTTTGTTTTGTAACTGACATAAAACGTGCGCTTTTTGGTGTTACAGTCTGAGTAAACGAGGTGAGCAGAATGGAATGGGAATTATTGAATCAATTGAAGGCTGCATGCAAGGGAGCGATAGCAAAGGCTGATCAGGAAAGCAACAAGTATCTTCCATTGTGGATGCATATGACAGATACAGCCGGGATTATGATCAAACTCTATGAACACCGGGTTTCTGACCAGGAAAAGGAGTTTTTTATACAGCAGGGTGTGGACAGTGGCAGACTGTACAGACTCTTCGCCTTATGCGGGATGCTGCATGATCTGGGAAAGGAAACCTGTGTGTTTCAGTCCATGCTTCTGGAAAAGCTTAAAGGATATGCTGGTTTTCAGGGGCACACCTTACCATACAAGAGATTTGGTGTCTCCGATTATCTTCATCATTCACGATCCAGCCTGCTGATTCTTGTCAGTCTGGGATTTTCAGAAGCATTTGCATCTGTCCTGGGCGGACATCATGGAAGATCGCAGGATGCCCTTACAGGGGAGCCCATTCAAAAGGCGAAAGAAACAATCAGCCAATACCCGGTGGCTATGTATGGATCCCTCCAGGAGAAGGAATTCTGGCAGGATGCCTGGAAGGAAATTGTGGAAACAGTCTGCAGGGTATGCGGGATCAGTCGCAGTGAGATACCAGATTTGAGCCTGAACGCCTGGCTGCTGCTGTCCGGAATCCTGGTGGAAGCAGACTGGATCAGTTCCAATACAGACTATTTTCCGCTGATCCCCGTCAGTGAAAACCCAGGAGAAGATATCTATCCAGACAGAATTGAGAAGGCATGGAATGATCTGGCTCTTACCAATGCTTGGCATAAGCATGGAGCAGAAATGTCTTGCGAGGTCTTTAAGGGGATGTTTGGATTCTCTCCGAATCCTGTACAGGCAGAACTGATTCAGATTGTTACCAGCTGCTCTGATCCCGGGATACTTGTGATCGAAGCCCAGATGGGTGTCGGAAAGACCGAAGCGTCTCTTGCTGCTGCAGATGTGTATGCTGACAAAAGAGGAAGTGGAGGGATTTATTTTGGACTTCCAACTCAGGCTACTTCCAATGGACTGTTTCCCCGATTTGAGGAATGGGCTGCAGAGGTATCCCAAGGTGGAAAGCAAAGTTTGAAGCTGGCTCATGGAATGGCAGCATTCAATGAAAAGTATAGAAAGATCCCCCATGGAACAGCCAGACTGAATGAAGATGAAAAAAATGATGAATCTTCGCTGATTGTTCACGACTGGATGCAGGGCCGCAAAGTAGGGATGATGTCGGACTTTGTGGTCGGAACAGTGGATCAGGGATTAATGACAGCCCTGAACCAGCGACATGTGATGTTACGGCATGCCGGAATCGCCGGCAAGACTGTAATTATAGATGAAGTTCATGCCTATGATGCCTACATGAACATGTATCTCGAAAGAATGCTGGAGTGGCTGGGCAGCTACCATGCCCCGGTCATTTTACTGTCAGCTACTTTGCCTCAATCCCGTCGGATAAACCTTATACTGGCTTACCAAAGAGGGCGTTTCGGCAAGAAATATCAGGAGGAAGGGAATCCGGGATGGACGACAGTTGCCGGTTATCCACTCTTTACATGGACAGATGGGAAAGAAATAGACTGCAGGTCCCTTATTCTGGAGGGAAAGGGGCAAAAGGTCACGATTATAAAAGAAAAAATCTTATCAACAGAAGATGGAGAGCAGAAAGTATACAGCATTCTTGAGGAGCAACTTGGTGATGGGGGAGTTGCAGGTATCATCGTCAATACTGTTAAAAAAGCACAGGAGCTGGCTCATTACCTTCAGAAGGCACTTCCTGGGTGGCAGATCATCCCGTTTCATTCCAGATTTACTTCGCTAGGCAGAGCCAAAGTAGAAAAGGAGGTTCTGTCTCTCGCGGGAAAGGGGACAGCCGAATCCAGACAAAAAATCAGGGACAGGCTGGTGATTGTGGGAACACAGGTCATTGAACAGTCTCTGGATGTGGACTTTGATCTGATGATCACGGAACTCTCTCCAATGGACCTGCTGCTGCAGCGAATTGGACGTTTGCATCGACACAAAGACAGGGTTCGCCCTAAAAATCTGGAAGAGCCGGTCTGTCATGTGCTTATCCCAGGAGATAAAAAAACAGACAGATCTGTTTCTGCGGTATATAGCGACTGGTTGCAGTATCAGACCGAAAAACATCTGCCGCAGAGTATTGATATTCCTGAGGATATTCCGAGACTGGTGAATGCTGTCTATAAGGATGCAGACGAGTCTGACCAGCTACAGGAAGAACAGGATAAATATCATAATTATCTGAATGAAGAGAAGGGAAAAGAAGATAAGGCAGAAATAGCCATTCTTGCTCCTCCATATAAGAAACTGCGTATGGACCATGGAATCAATGGCCTGAAAATTTCAAACGCAAAAACATCGGAAGAACGGGGACTGGCAACGGTGAGGGACATTAAACCCAGCATCAGTTGTATTTTGCTAAAGGGAGAGAAGGCAGGTGCATTCCGGCCTGTAGACGATGAACACATGCTTTTGAAATCAGATCAAAAGCTGAGCTTCCGGGAGGTGCAGACACTGCTGAAGGAAGTAATTTCACTGCCGATATCAATTCCTTACGAAGCTGCCGAAACAGAACTGGAACAGACAACAAAGAACAGATTTCCTCTATGGATGGACAACCCGGTTATGAAAGACAGACTGATTCTGGTTCTAAATGAGAAAGGCGACGCTGAACTGGCTGGATTCAATCTTCATTATTCAACTGAGTTTGGACTGGAAAGCCGGAAGATACGGTAATCACGGAATTGCCGATCAGTGCTGGGATATAATGGCTGCAGGCAGCCCTTATATCCCAGCACTAGCCGGGGTGATCCGTAAAATAACGGAAGTTGCCACTTATCCCTGCACTTGCAGGGTTTAGGAAGTTCGCAACTTCCTTTTTTTTAATTATATTTTCTGTTGTCATGGTTTAAAGAGAGGTATATGATGAGGTTGCAACGATGAAAGGGCTTTATAAATTATCCATAACACACAGAAAAAGAAGATCCTTAATTTCGTTACACCAGAAACACGAAAGGAGGTCAAAAATTGACAGAGAAATGTTTCAATCTCGTGGATTCTCCCTGGATTCTGGTTAAAGACCAGGAAGATCATACTGAAGAGGTATCGCTGGAAAAAGTTCTGACCAATGCTCAGGACTATCGCGACCTCGCAGGCGAGACAGCTGCGCAAAATGCAGCTGTCCTCCGCCTGCTGATTGCCATCAATCATACCGTTATTACCAGAATGGATCCCCCTGTGGAAGATGAAGAGGAGGCTCTGGACAGATGGGAAGAAATCTGGGAAGAAGGCAGACTCCCGGAACAGGCAATCAAAGACTATCTTTCCAGGTGGAAAGATAAATTCTGGCTCATTGATCCGGAAGGAGGGTTTCTCCAGAGCAAAACTGCAGAAATTGGGACTGATTACAAAGCCCCGAAACTTACTGGCGACTTATCCGAATCCAATAACAAACTTAGGCTGTTTCAGCTGCGGTCTGGTGAATCGAAAGAAAGTCTGACGATGGCTGAGGCAGCAAGATGGTTGCTGAATGTAAACGCTTATGATGACACCAGCGCCAAAGCAAAAGGAACACAGCCAAATGGAGAAAAATTCCCTTCCATTGGTGCAGGCTGGCTGGGGAAACTGGGGCAGATTTATGCCTATGGCAGCAATCTGTTTGAAACAATCATGCTGAATACCGTTCTCCTGAAAAGCGATGATTCCATCTGGGGAAAAGACAAGCCCTACTGGGAAGAGCAGGAAAAAGTAAGACAGCGTCAGGAGATTCGGATGCCTGACAATCAGGCAGGGCTTCTGACATTTCCCTCCAGACTTCTTCTTTTGAAGGAGCAGAATGGACGGATTACGGGATTCAACTTGCTCGGAGGAGGCTTCTTTGAGAAGACGGACGCATTCAATGAGCCATTCACGACGTGGCGTCCTGTCAAGGGAAAGAAAAATGAGCCTGTGCATTTCGTTCCCCGCAGACATGATGCAGCCAGGCAGATTTGGCGGGATTTCGCTTCCATTGCCGGATTTGGAAGAGAAAAGGAAGGTCAAGAAACACATCTTCCGGGGATCGTCCTTTGGATAAAAACTTTGCAGGCAGAGAATCTGATTCCAGATTCCCAACCCATTGAATTCACCATGCCGTTTGTCCAGTATGGTGACAAAGACTTCTTTGTCACAGATACAAGCACACAGTCTCTGATGATGTATCCCAAGCTGCTGACAGAAGCCGGGAAAGAATGGAGAACCATTATCGAAGAGGAAATCAGCAAAATCGATACTGCTGCTTATGATACCGGAATCCTGGCGCAGACCGTTGCAGAGGCATCCGGAGATTCCGGAGAATCGGTAACCAAGTTTGCAGTCAAAGGAAGAGCTCTTGCCTATGAAAATGCAGATGAGCCGTTCAGAACCTGGCTGGCCACTTTGAATCCGTCTACGTATGAAGATGAAGAAGCAAGACAGGGAAAACGGGAAGAACTCCAGCGGAAACTCAGAAACTGCTTCCTCAGACTGGAATGTACAGTGGTTGGGGTTCCGCCGGTGAATGCCTTGTTTTCCAGGCAAGTCATGAAAGGTGGGAAGATGGTGAGAGTCTTATCCGTACCGGAGGCGGAGATGAGATTTGAAGCCCAGATTAATAAGCTGTATCCGAAAATCACTCAAAAAGAAGGTGGAACAGAATGACAAAAAGAAGTGAAGTGGCCAGATTTGTGGCTCACCGTATTGGATTGATTGAACATGGCAGCAGTCCAGGAGATGCCAAAGCAGAATTGGCGAATCTTCGTCGCGGGCTGGGAAAGCAGCCCGGGGAACTTCCAGAACTGTGGGGCTCTTTTCTGGAGGATATTCCTGGTGGGCTGGTTGGAAAGGGAAAGAAACCATCGGCAGCTGAAAATGCCATTTATACAGCCATGACTTTATACGCCCTGGCCCAACAGGGAGCCGATCCGGCGATTCACAGTGCCAATCAGAAAGATATTACTCTGGGCAGAGCTGCAGGACGATATGCAGGTGCTGATGAAACAGACAGAGAGCGAATGGAGCGGAGACTCAAATCGATCCTGTCCTCTGAAACTGTGGAAGATATGGGACATGGAATCCGCGGCATTATCCAGCTGATCAGAGACAAAGATATACGCCTGGATTTTCCCAGGCTTGCAGCAGATTTATATACCTACTCATTTCCTGAAGGCAAAGAACAAGTGCGTCTGGAATGGGCGCGGGATTTCTACCGCAGGGAAAAGACCGATACCAAAGACAATCAGGAAAAGGAGAATAACTGACTATGAATAAAAAAAGAATTTATGTAGATGTCCACTGCCTTCAGACTGTACCCCCAAGCTGTGTCAACCGGGATGACACAGGCTCTCCTAAAACCTGTATTTATGGGGGAGTGACAAGGTCCAGAGTTTCCAGCCAGGCCTGGAAAAGAGCCGTCCGCGAAGAGTTCCGCAATCTGCTGCCTGCAGAAAGCCGTGGTGTACGAACCAAAAAAATTGTCGAGATGGTGAAAGAAGAAATTTTGAAACTTAAGGACACAATGTCTCCTGAACAGGCAGAGAAAGATGCAGAGAAGGCATTGGTGAATGCAGGGCTGAAAATCAAGTCAGCAGACAAAGGGACAGATGCCCTGATGTTCATGAGCCGCCGCCAGGCAGCTGCACTTGCGGATCTTTCGGTAAATGGCGAGAGTGATAAGAAAAAATACAAGGCTGCTCTGGCAGCAAACCCCTCTGTCGATATGGCTCTCTTTGGCCGCATGGTCGCCAGCGATCCCAGCCTGAATTATGATGCAAGCGCTCAGGTGGCACATGCCATTTCTACACATAATGTGAAAAATGAATATGACTATTTCACGGCGGTAGATGACATGTCACCTGAAGACAATGCAGGAGCAGGTCACATTGGTGTCAATGAATACAACTCAGGAACTCTGTACCGGTATGCGACTGTCAATGTCATGGAACTGTACCGCAGCCTGGGTCTGGAGACGCCTGAAGCAGTCAAAGCATTTGTGGAAGCCTTTGTAAAAAGCATGCCTACGGGAAAGCAGAACTCCTATGCCAACAACACCCTTCCCTGTGCTGTTTATGTTGCTGTTCGTGAAGACCAGCCTGTTTCCATGGTGGGGGCTTTTGAAAAACCTGTTCCGGCAACATCCAATGGATTTGAACACGAATCGGAAACCCGTCTGGAAGAATATGCCGAAAAAACCTACAAGCAGTTTGTGAAAGAACCGTTTGCTGCGTTTGTATCCGGAGAAGGGCTGGAGAAGCTGGGTGATTCCAAACCGTTTGATCAAGTCCTGGATGAACTTGAAACTGTTGTGAAGGATCTGCTTCCGACAGGAGAAGAATAATGTTTACTCTGCTTTTGCGGCTGGCCGGCCCGCTGCAGAGCTGGGGAACAGACAGCCGGTTTGAGGTCAGACGAACAGAATTCTATCCTACCAAAAGCGGTGTTCTTGGTCTGCTGGCTGCAGCCCTTGGAAGAAGACGCGATGCAGATGTCTCAGATCTCGCAAAACTGAAATTCGGCATTCGAATTGATCAGCCAGGGGTATTGATGAATGATTTTCATACTGCCAGAAAAGACGAGAAGACATCTTATATTACTAACCGTTACTATCTTAGTGATGCTGTATTTGTCGCCGGCATATCCTCGGAGAACAGACAGTTTCTGGAAGAACTCCAGCAGGCAGTTAAGTCTCCTGAATATCCTCTGTTCCTTGGCAGAAGGTCCTGTCCCCCCTCCCTGCCGATGGATCTGGGAATCGTCGACTGCAGTCTGAAACAGGCTTTGGAAGAATGTCCATGGCAAGGTACAGGTTCTCCTGACAGGCATGACAGAACGATTATCCTGGAAGGGACGACAGGAAAACTTGCACGACGGATCATGGATGAACCAGTTTCTTACGACATTCGGCATAGAAAATACGAGTCCAGAATCGTGTCAGAATATCCTGCTCCCTGTTTTGAAGGTGAAAACGCAAAAAAAAGAGACTATCCGGACTTTGAGCACGATGCTATGGCAGAATTGGAGGATTTACATGATATTGACAAGAATTGAGCTGGATCCCACGAAACGGGCAACGATCATGGCTCTTTCCAATCCAAATCGTTTCCATGGCGCTATTGAAAAAAGCCGGAGCGTTGAAGGCGAAAGAATCCTCTGGCGAATTGATGAGTTAAGAGGAAAAAAGTATTTGATGATTCTCAGCCCAAGTACTGTGGACAGTCAGCTTCTGGCCAATCAGTTCGGCTATCCCGGTGAATCTCCTCAGCAGAAGAACTACGATCCACTGCTGGAACGTATTACGCAGGGAAGTGTCTGGAATTTCAGGCTGACAGCCAATCCGACTTTCAGTTCCCCGGCAGACAGAAAGGATCCTCAGGGCCGTGGCAAGGTCAAAGGAGAGATTTCCACGACTGTGCAGCTGAAATGGCTGGAAAGAAAAGCGGAAGCCAATGGGTTTTCCCTGAAACCAGACCAGTTTGGTGTGGTCGGTTCCAGGTGGGTAACGTTTAAAAAGCAGGCAGAGAGACGCAAAGTCTCCCTTACGCAAGTTACCTATGAGGGCGTACTGACTGTTACAGATCCTGAACTTTTTAAGAAAGCTCTTGTTGACGGGATTGGACGTGGAAAGGCTTATGGGATGGGGCTTCTCACTGTGGTGACTCCTCATGCCTGACCCTGGACCGAAAGGTGCATTGCGCCCTGAACTTCAGGAACTTCCGAAAATCAGTGACCGCTGGACGTTTCTTTATCTGGAACACTGTACAGTTTCCCGAGAATCCAATGCCTTGAGAGCAGAGGACCAGAATGGATATGTGCTGATTCCTTCGCATTCGTTCCTGGTACTCATGCTCGGGCCGGGTACTCGTGTTTCTCACAGAGCCATGGAGCTGATTGCTGATTCCGGGGTGACGGTGATCTGGGTAGGAGAAGCGGCAACGAAGTTTTATGCAGGCGGTCGCCCGCTTTCGGCAAATTCCGCATTACTGCAGAAGCAGGCCAAACTGGTTAGCAATCAAAGGCTTCATATTCAGGTAGTCCGTAAAATGTATTCCATGAGATTTCCGGGTGAAGATGTAGAGGGATTGACGCTTCAGCAACTCAGAGGGAAAGAAGGAAGTCGTGTCCGGTCACTTTACAAGAAGCTGTCTGAGGAATGGCATGTGCCCTGGAATGGACGAAATTATAAACCTGATGATTTCGACAACTCAGATGATGTCAACAAGGCTCTGTCAGTTGCCAATACTTGTTTGTATGGGTTGGTTCATTCAGTGGTAGCAGCTTTAGGGCTGGCTCCTGGACTTGGATTTATTCATGTAGGGCTGGATAAGTCATTTATCTACGATATTGCAGATCTGTATAAAGCTGAGTATACAATTCCTCTGGCCTTTGAACTGGCGGGAACCGGAACAAAGAATATAGCCTGGGAAACCCGAAAACGCGTGAGAGACGAATTTTACGAGTCACATCTCATAGAGCGCATAGTCAAGGATCTGCAATGGCTGTTGACAGATACAGATGAGGACGCCGACAGCGGAAACGATGAGGGGACTCTTTGTCTTTGGGACGGAATTCGCGGATGTACGGAAGCCGGCGTTCAGTATTTCCCGAGAAAAGAAGGAAAGCGTGAAGGCTGATGATCGTTGTAACTGTTTCGGTCTGTACGCCATCGTTGAGAGGAGATTTGACCAAGTGGCTTTTTGAAATTGCTCCAGGCGTTTATGTGGGTGACGTTTCTGCCAGAGTCAGAGACCGGTTATGGGAAAGAATCGGAAAGAATATCGGTTCAGGCAGAGCCTGTATGGTTTATGGCGTGAGGAGCGAGACCCACTTTGCTTTTAAAACAATTGGAGAGACCTGGGAACCAACGGATTTTGATGGCATTACATTAATGAAGCATCCATTAAAATCAAACAAGGCTCAAAAGGCGGATTCAAAAAAGTGGGAAGAGAGCTGTAAAACAGGAAGCCAGAAAAAGGCTGGCCGTTCTATTCAATCATCACTGCCAGGCAACTATGTTGTTCTGGACCTGGAAACTACTGGACTGGATCCGCTCAAGGATCAGATTATTGAAATCGCCTTGATCAAGGTTGTCGATGACGCCGTTACTGAAGAATTTCGGAGATTCATTCAAGTTCGTGGAGAAGTATCGCCATTTATTGAACAGTTGACCGGAATAACGAATAATCGGCTAAAAGCCGAGGGTATAGGATTAAAACAGGCTTTAGAAGAATCACTGAATTTTATTAGATCAAATCCGCTGGTTTGTCATAATGCAGACTTTGATCTGGGATTTCTGAGAGAGGCTTGTGTAAAAGAAGGAGTTCCGTTTCCTAATTGCAGAGTTTTCGATACACTTAAGCTGGCAAGGCAAAAAATAACCGGGATCAAAAATTACCGGCTAAATACTCTGATTGACTGTTTAGGACTGATGCCTCATCCTTCTCATGAAGGATTAGCCGATTGCCTGGCTGTACACAGCTTACTGTGTGAGTTAAAGAAAATCGGCTGTGGTAAACAGGAGAAGGCCTTTACATAAAGGGGTTATTTAGACTTGTCCCCGCATCCGCGGGGGTGATCCCCTGCTCTCCGCTTCCGCTGCGCTCATGCCGTTCTTGTCCCCGCATCCGCGGGGGTGATCCTCATATAACGCTCGTTTATCCCCCCGTAGTCTCCTTGTCCCCGCATCCGCGGGGGTGATCCTACGCCCTGGCCAAAGCGAGAATCCAGTATGAACTTGTCCCCGCATCCGCGGGGGTGATCCTGTCACATCGTACATAACATGACGTGTGTTCTTCTTGTCCCCGCATCCGCGGGGGTGATCCCAGGAAGCTTGTTTCGCCGTTCTGCAGGCTGCACTTGTCCCCGCATCCGCGGGGGTGATCCCAAATGATCAGTGCAAACACCAGCGTGACAACCCTTGTCCCCGCATCCGCGGGGGTGATCCTATTCTTCCCGTTTGAAAACATTGAGCAAAGAACTTGTCCCCGCATCCGCGGGGGTGATCCCGCTTGACACACTATAAACTACCGATTATGATGCTTGTCCCCGCATCCGCGGGGGTGATCCTGACCTTGGCCGCCTCATTTGGAGTCGCGTACACTTGTCCCCGCATCCGCGGGGGTGATCCTGGCAAGACAGCGATTTTGGAGCTGGTACCAGGCTTGTCCCCGCATCCGCGGGGGTGATGTACCTGCTGACTGGAAAATTGTTTTGTGGCCAGGCTTGTCCCCGCATCCGCGGGGGTGATCCTAATCTCAAACTGGTTACCGGGAAGTGGGCACCCTTGTCCCCGCATCCGCGGGGGTGATCCATATAGTTGCTTACCCCATTTTGGGACCCAGTGCTTGTCCCCGCATCCGCGGGGGTGATCCCAGCTCCGGCGGCAATTCCCCAGGGACCGGCTGCTTGTCCCCGCATCCGCGGGGGTGATCCCCAGAAGTTACCATTTTTCCCCGCCAGCATACCCTTGTCCCCGCATCCGCGGGGGTGATCCCTGGCGAAACGAGCAGCAGCAGGCCTACAAAAACTTGTCCCCGCATCCGCGGGGGTGATCCGGTGCGCAGCATGATAGACGCGGTGCTCTTGCTCTTGTCCCCGCATCCGCGGGGGTGATCCCAGCACCGGTGTCTGGGTCGTTCTGAGAGTGGACTTGTCCCCGCATCCGCGGGGGTGATCCGTGCAAACCGCAGAAAACACTCAGGCAAAGGAGCTTGTCCCCGCATCCGCGGGGGTGATCCCATGCTTTCCAGCATCCGGGATACAGCGAAGCACTTGTCCCCGCATCCGCGGGGGTGATCCCACTCTTGCTAGGTGCTTTCTTTGAGCGCTCACCTTGTCCCCGCATCCGCGGGGGTGATCCGGTAGTCCTGGCTCTTTGGATCCTGGGTTTTGTCTTGTCCCCGCATCCGCGGGGGTGATCCTACCACCTGCATCACCGTGGGAGCCACCAGAACCTTGTCCCCGCATCCGCGGGGGTGATCCCCACAACCAGGTTGTCCTGCGAGCAGAAGCTTACTTGTCCCCGCATCCGCGGGGGTGATCCTTTGTATTGATGACTGGGTACATTCCCGCCATTCTTGTCCCCGCATCCGCGGGGGTGATCCCTCTCTACGCCAGATGATCCAGAGTGCTGTTCACTTGTCCCCGCATCCGCGGGGGTGATCCCAAGTTGCAAGCGGAGACAGTAGCGGATGGAGTCTTGTCCCCGCATCCGCGGGGGTGATCCGGTGGAGCAGTATGCCAAAGATGCTTTCCGGACCTTGTCCCCGCATCCGCGGGGGTGATCCTGTGGGACTTTCCCAGGAAACGGCTGCAACAAACTTGTCCCCGCATCCGCGGGGGTGATCCAGCAACGGGACAGTGAAAGACCTGGCGGAATTACTTGTCCCCGCATCCGCGGGGGTGATCCTATAAACCAGTAGAAGTTGATGGAAAAGTAGTTCTTGTCCCCGCATCCGCGGGGGTGATCCTCCGGACTGTACAGCCTGATCCTCGGATCCAAACTTGTCCCCGCATCCGCGGGGGTGATCCTCTGAATAACACGAGATGTTACCGTACGAGATTCTTGTCCCCGCATCCTCGGGGGTGATCCTCCCAGGTGGTAGTGAAGGACGAAGGCATCTGGCTTGTCCCCGCATCCGCGGGGGTGATCCTTTATCACGTTGTGAAAAAGATTAGACGGATAGCTTGTCCCCGCATCCTCGGGGGTGATCCTGCGAAGAAGAGAAAAATTCCTCCCACACCACACTTGTCCCCGCATCCGCGGGGGTGATCCTCTCTTTCCCCGTGCGCGGGTCATACAAGGAGACTTGTCCCCGCATCCGCGGGGGTGATCCTGATCTTGCCATTGCAGTCATGCAGGAAGGTCTCTTGTCCCCGCATCCGCGGGGGTGATCCCCCATCAATTACGATTATGCCATGAAGAGATAACTTGTCCCCGCATCCGCGGGGGTGATCCTGCAATGCCTGTCCGCCGGTCAGCCAGCTCATGCTTGTCCCCGCATCCGCGGGGGTGATCCTACGCTCCCATGAGTACCGAGATCGCCATGCAGCTTGTCCCCGCATCCGCGGGGGTGATCCAGGCCCTTGCCAATAAACAGAGGGCCTACGAAACTTGTCCCCGCATCCGCGGGGGTGATCCTCCAGGAAGACGGTACGATCAAAATCTTGGAAGCTTGTCCCCGCATCCGCGGGGGTGATCCTTTTCAGGAGAAAACTGGAAGATGCCGGTGTTACTTGTCCCCGCATCCGCGGGGGTGATCCCTGCGTTTTTCATGTGTCTATACCTCCGTGGGACTTGTCCCCGCATCCGCGGGGGTGATCCTACTCTTCACGCCTACCAATTTCCCAATGGTCTCTTGTCCCCGCATCCGCGGGGGTGATCCCTAACAAAACTCAAAAATTGCTAGCTTTGCGGCCTTGTCCCCGCATCCGCGGGGGTGATCCGTGTATTTCACGGCTGTCATTGAAGGTATGGAACTTGTCCCCGCATCCGCGGGGGTGATCCCATACGAGCCGAACGACGAGCTTGCCAAAATCCCTTGTCCCCGCATCCGCGGGGGTGATCCTTTAATTCGTGAGACAAACGCAGGGACCAAAGGCTTGTCCCCGCATCCGCGGGGGTGATCCCTACTTCACCGTTGGATGTCAGGTAAAGAAACCCTTGTCCCCGCATCCGCGGGGGTGATCCGATTGCCGCATCCCCAATAGTCGAAAGTTCTTCCTTGTCCCCGCATCCGCGGGGGTGATCCTACTCATCTGTTCCGGGTTCGGGAATCATGAAACTTGTCCCCGCATCCGCGGGGGTGATCCTTTCCATACTTTTCTCCTTCATAAATTAGTTGTCTTGTCCCCGCATCCGCGGGGGTGATCCCCGCAGTCCGGTAAAAAGCAGGATGATGGCACCCTTGTCCCCGCATCCGCGGGGGTGATCCGTGTATGGACGGTCCCGGATACCTCTGAAATAGCTTGTCCCCGCATCCGCGGGGGTGATCCGTCACAATCGACGGAGTTGTGTATCCGAGCTACCTTGTCCCCGCATCCGCGGGGGTGATCCTTTCAGGATGGAAATTCGTATAGCCGGCTTCACCTTGTCCCCGCATCCGCGGGGGTGATCCCTGGGGAATGTGACGAGTATTTGGGGAATGGAACTTGTCCCCGCATCCGCGGGGGTGATCCCCATTTACTTCCAATCCAACCATCGTTATAAGCCTTGTCCCCGCATCCGCGGGGGTGATCCTCTGCCCCATGAGGTCGCCAAAGTGACGGAGCTCTTGTCCCCGCATCCGCGGGGGTGATCCTCCAACGAGACCAAGATGCGGAAATTCTTCAAACTTGTCCCCGCATCCGCGGGGGTGATCCTTTTGTTTGCTCTTTTTTCAACTTGATAGGCTACGAAGCTCAGTAAAGCTAAGCTGCAACCAGTTGTTTCTGGA
>OFGI01000954.1_pt1 | contig 14149 bp, 17 predicted proteins | sample 1521751 | NCBI WGS metagenome assembly OFGI01 (sample SAMEA3504115, study PRJEB24116) | mouse gut metagenome | biome: mouse gut; feature: mouse-associated habitat; material: faeces | place: Denmark | collected 2011
GTCGTTATCGGGCAAAAGGAAAAAGAAGCGGTGGAAGCCATGCTCCCCGGCCTTTCCCCTGAATTGCAGAATATTTACCATCAAACCAAGGAAGGAAACGGCCAGAAATGGCTGATGATCGATCTGGAAGACCAGGACTCCATATATCGGGATACGCTTCGCCTGATCGAAGTGCGGGGAGGCCGGAAAAAAGAAAACGAACATACGGAATTTACGGATTATTTTCCTGTATGGGGACAGCTGACGCCCGCACAGCAAGATAAGATTTCAGGGAGCATCGTCAGCCGCACCATGAAAAAGGGAACTGTCATCCACAACGGAAGCATGGACTGCGCCGGGCTGTTGTTGGTGCAGTCCGGGCAGCTCCGGGCTTATATTCTCTCGGACGAAGGGCGCGAAATCACCATTTACCGTCTGTTTGACAGAGATCTTTGTCTCTTTTCCGCTTCCTGCATGATGCGTTCCATCCAGTTTGAAATAACGATTCAGGCGGAAAAAGACAGCAGCCTCTGGATCATTCCTACGGAAATTTACCAGAAGATCATGAAAGAATCGGCTCCTCTGTCGAATTATACGAACGAAATCATGGCATCCCGGTTTTCCGAAGTGATGTGGCTGGTCGAACAGATCATGTGGAAAAGCCTGGATAAGCGGATCTCCTCCTTTTTATTGGAAGAGTCCGCTATAGAAAACTCTGACCGGTTAAAAATCACCCACGAAACGATCGCCGGCCACCTCGGCACCCACCGGGAAGTGGTGACCCGTATGCTTCATTATTTTCAGAACGAAGGTATGATAGCATTGAGCCGCGGCACGGTGGAAATCATAAACAGAAAGAAGCTGGAGGCGTTCTGCAAAGAATAGCCTCCTTTGCATCCACAGGAGCCAACTGCTGCCTCATTTCAGCTCCATGCCGCACATCGACGCAGCGCCTGTCATGCATCTGTCATTCATTACCGCATCGTAAAACCGGAAACCGCCGGAAAAATTATAGGCATTATAGCCGTGGCCGGCTAAGATCCTGGTCGCTATGTAACTGCGCAGACCGCTCTGGCAGACCACATAGACAGGTTTTTCTTTTTCCAGTTCATCCAGCCTTTCCCTCAGTTCGTCCACGGGAATATTCCTGAAGCCGTCGATATGTCCGCAACGGTATTCCCCTGTTGTCCGCACATCCAGCAGTGTTACGCTGCCATCGCGGGGCAATGTCTCCACATCCTCCAGATGGAACTGTTTCAGGATACCGTTGGATATATTTTCAATCATGAATCCTGCCATATTCACCGGGTCTTTTGCGGAAGAATAGGGCGGCGCATAAGCCAAATCCAGCTCTTTCAGCTCTGTGGCCGTCATTCCCGCATGGATGGCAGCCGCCAGTACATCGATACGCTTATCCACGCCTTCACTGCCTACGATTTGAGCGCCCAGCAAACGATAGGTTTCTTTTTCAAAAATCACCTTCATAGTCATAACTTTGCCGCCGGGATAATAGCCCGCATGGCTCATAGGAGAAAGAATGATCTTACCGACGGAGAGTCCCTCTTTCCGCGCATTGGTTTCGTTGATACCGGTGACCGCGGCAGTCATGTTAAAGACCTTAATTACCGAACTGCCTTGGGAACCGGCATACCGGCTGTCGCCGCCGCATATATTATCCCCTGTTTGTTGGCTGGCCCCGCCAGTGAAATCAAGGCGTCCTTCCCGGTCACATAATGTCTGACCTGCACGGCATCGCCTACTGCATAAATATCGGGAACCGAGGTCTCCATCCGGTCAATGACAACGATGCTTTCCTTAATGCCCAGCTTTAACCCGGCCTTTTTTGCAAGTTCCGTATCGGGAGTAACTCCGATCGCCAGTACTACCATATCCGCATGAATCGGCTGTTCGTCTTTTAATAAAACATCCACGCCCCCCTCATTTTCCTCAAACCCTTCCACCGTATGGCCCAACGCCAGTTTTATCCCATGCCGGATCATCTCCGCATGAATAAAAGCCGCCATATCGGCATCAAAAGGATTCATCAGCTGTCGGGGCCGCTGGACAATGGTTACCTCCATGCCCAGTTCCCGAAGATTTTCGGCCAGCTCCAGGCCGATAAAACCGCCTCCGGCCAGCACTGCGGATTTCGGATGATTTTTATCGATATACTCCTTGATACGCAACGTATCCTCTACGGTGCGAAGTGTAAAAAGCCTATCCAGCCCCACGCCTGGGAGCCTTGGCTGGGTAGGTCTGGCACCCGGCGAAAGAATGAGCTTATCATAGCTTTCCTCAAACTCGTCGCCGGTCACGAGGTTTTTCACGGAAACCGTCTTCTTATCCGGGTCGATACCGGTCACTTCATAGCGCACCCTCATATCCACCCGGAACCGCGCGAAAAAGCTTTCCGGCGTCTGAAGCGTCAGTTCTTCCTGATCCACGATCACATCGCCAATATAATAGGGAAGCCCGCAGTTGGCATAAGAAATAAATCCCGAGCGCTCAAATACTACGATCTCCGCCTTTTCATCCAGTCTGCGGATTCTTGCCGCCGCCGTCGCGCCGCCCGCCACGCCTCCTACAATCACCACTTTCATATCAAAGTTCCACCTTTCCCTTGTATGCGGCAATACCGCCTATATTTTTTACATTTGTATATCCCATTTTATTGAGCATTCCCGCCGCCTGGCGGCTTCTGCTCCCCGAATAGCAATATACAAAAACAGGAGCGTCCTTTTGGGAAACCACGCCGCTTACTCCTTCCAAAGACTGCAATGGAATATTTTTGCTCCCGGGAATATGCCCTTCCCTGTACTCCTGCGGAGTACGGACATCCAGAAGAACCGCCCCGGCAACGCCCTCGTATTCCTTCACTCCCTCGTTGATATCATTACTTTTTAAAAAATCAAATAAAGCCATGCCCATACCTCCTTATGGTATTCCTGTCCTTTGTATCTTTCTATTGATTCAGCCTTCGCCATCGGATCCGTCATTTTCCGTTTCTCACTCTGCAAATCAGCTGGGTCATCGTTCCCATGGGACAGTATACACACCAGCTACGGGGCTTAAACAGGATCATTGTAATAAATCCGAGAACGGTAGAAGTCAGCATCACGCTGTAAAAGCCAAAAGCAAACTGAGCAACGCCCGGATGGAACAAGGTTCCATGGTATGCCCAATGCCACGGCAGTTTCCATGTCCACAACAGAGTCACCGCCTGCTTCAGTCCTCTGGCATCGGCAAACACCAGATACGTATTCCAAAGCATCTGAAAAAACATAATAAAAAAGAAGATCAGAAAACCATAACGGAACCATTTGCTCTTCATCCATTTCGGGATATCCTTTTTCCTCGACAGCCCGAAACGCCCGCCTACCAAGCCGAATAACTGCCCTCTGCCGCAATAACGGTTACAATACCCTTTCGTCCCTCCGACAATAGAAATCAAAAGCGGAATAAAGAAACATAACAGCCCCAGCCATGCAAACAGGATATTAAAAAATCCCAGTATCAGATAGGTGAGGGATACGATCCACATATAATCATACCAATGCTTTTTCATACCTGTACCTCCTGAACTTCAATAACTGATGCCGGACATTCCCTGGCACACATCCCGCAGCCCACGCATTTTTCCAAATCGACGTCTGCTGCAATTCCTTTCCTGATTTGGATCGCTCCTTTCGGACAGACCTTCACACAACAGCCACAGGCAACGCACTCATTCACATTTACGCAAGCCTTTCTTTTCTTTTTCGTTCTAGTTTCCATATGGATAAACCTGCCTTTTCTCTCATTGGATACCAGCATAACAGACTCTCTTTGGAACTTCCGTGACATTATCACCAACCGGCCAGACCGAAAGAACGTCCTTTTGATTGAACATAAGGATGGCTGGCCAATTCTGGCATCCGTTGTTCTACCCCCGCTCTTTCGCCGGCGTACCCACTTCGATCAGGTTTCCGTCAGGATCGTAAAACCGGACCATTTTCCTCCCCCAAGGATCTTCCGTCAGCCGGTTCGCGAAAAGAACCGGTTCGCGATATGCTTCCAGCTTCTTTACAAACCCTTCTATGTCCGCCTCCTCGAAATAAAGCTCCGATGCATTATTCTCCGAAATCACTTTTTTTCCGGTAAACCGTTCCCATACTTTCTTGTCCTGAAGAACGAGCCCCTCCGTCATCATAACATTCTCATTCCTGTCAAGAATTACATTCAACCCGAATAATTCTTTATAAAAGGCGACCGCCCTCTCCATATTTCCCACTACGACCAGTACATTTTTTAATCTCATTTTCTTCCCCCCCTGCTTTCGCCGGATTTTCTTCCCATATCAAATGTTCCCATGCGCTCCAAGTCAACGTCCGATGCATCCACCATGCAGGAAGAATCCGCCCTTTGTCCTTCCTCCGTGGACGGTATCGTTCCGTCCAGCTGCCCCCTTATGCTCTCCGCCCGCAGCATAACGGCCAAATAAAGCATATCGGCGGCCATATCATATTCTTCATAGGAATAAAATGCGGTGGGATCTGCTTCCACCAGAGCATCGATCTGGTTCCGAATGCGGCGGAAGGTTTCCTCAAACTTTCCTCCCAGCACATATTCCTCCGCCAGACGCCGCAAATATTCATGGTAAATCGCAAGATACTCTTCGTTTTCTAACAGCATATCAAAAAATTCCGTTCCCTGGAAGGGGGTATCGACCGCTTTATTGACCATCTCGGAAGCGTTTTGCACTCCCATGCCGCCAAAAGCCAGATTGTAGTCCCACGGAAGGATATTCAGCTTCCCATCATATTCGTATAAATAATAATTATGGGCCATATTTCCCGAAAGGCTGTCCATATTTACGGAAAATGTATGTACCGCCATATATTTTAGTACATTACCCACATCGAGATATTCTTCTAACTCCGTTCCCCCGCTTATATTTTTCAAAGCCGTGACGACTTTTCGGTAATCCTGTTTGCCGGTATTCGTTTTACTGCCTTCCCATATGGCAGAATAACTATCCAGTTCGTCATCCGTATAATTCAAATCCGCCCCGCCATTTTCCATCGACGGCCCTCTTTTACCGCCCCCCATGGGAGACCTCACTTTTTCGCCGCCGTCCGCAAAGTATTGCGACGGACGCATGGAACCCTCTTCTTCACGGGCAAACTCTTCCTTCCCATCCATGGCCGGTTCCTGCTTTTCCGGCTTCTCCGACATATTTTCCGGCGGTTCCGGCATATCCCCCGGCAGTTCCGGCATATCCCCTGGCGGTTCCGGCATATCCCGCTTTCCGGAAGCCCCTCCTCCCATATCCATAGTTTCCGGTTTATAAAGCCCGCCGTCTTCCGTGCCATAATTTCTTAATAAAAAACTGTCCTCTATAGCTTCCAGAGCCAAATATACTCCCCAATATTCGCCGTTCACTGAAACCTCGGCATAATGGTACAAGGACGCGTCTGTATCAAGATAACGGTACATATCATAAACAATGGCCTCTTTCATGTTTGTGGCATCCGCATAATTATTATTTAGAATAAGTTTATCCAAACCGAAGCATGTCTGCCCCTCCACATAATGGCCAAATTCCAGTTTTAGGCTGAATCTGTCGGTTTCAGGATCCATGGCTATCGCGGAGAGGCTGGTATTTCCTTTGGGCCGGATGCCCACATGGTATATTTTTTCGCCGTTGATTTCTATATTACAGGAATAATATTCCTCCGAAACGGCATTGGCAAGCATATCCTCCCAATCCTTCTCCTCCATCTGAATATCGATCCTCATAACCTCATCGCCGGCAAACAATTCCGATTCATACCGCATCGACACCACATTTCCTCCAAACGTTTCCAGCCAGTCCTTCGAAAACGCCATGGCCAGAAAACAAGCCGCCACGGCCGCTGCCATAACTGCGCCAATGATCTTTGTTATATGTTTATATGTAATCACCGCAAGCCTCCTTTTCCAAAAATCAGGACATATATTCCCCGTTATAGCTTACGAGCGTCACTTCTCCTATGTTCTCCATCTCTTCAAGCCTGTTGACAAAACCGGTCGCCGCATCTTTCAGCCGAATTTCTGCCGTCAACTCGATACCACCGCTGTTTACCGTCTTTGATTTGACTGCGAACCGCTTCACTTCTTTCCCGATCAGCCCGAGCGCCGCTTCCTCTGCCTCTTCATCGCTGCAATTTAAAATCAGGATATAAGGGTTCTCATGTACTTTACGGTTGGCAAACAGAAGCAATATCACTCCTATGATCGCCGATCCAATCACCGCAAGCGGAATCATCCCGGCTCCGATTACAATGCCCGTCGCTATCGCCCAGAATAGATAGACGATCTCCATCGGCTCCTTGATTGCCGCCCGGAAACGCACGATGGAAAGGGCGCCGACCATACCCAGGGAAAGAACTACGTTGGATGTCACTGCCATAATAACCAGCGTTGTCACGAGGCAAAGCCCCACAAGAGCAAGTGCAAAGCCCGAAGAATACATCACTCCATAAAATGTCTTTTGATAAACGGAAAAAATAAATAGTCCGATGACAGCGGCAAAAACCATCCCTATCAGCGTATCGATGGCAGAAAACTCCGTTACGTTCTCCAGAAAACTTGATCGAAAAATATCGTTAAATGTCATTGATGCTCTCCTCCATTTCTTTATCCGAACCGCCGGCAAACCGCATATTTGGAAAAAGCCTGTTGCCGCAGCCCTCTCATTTGCACGATGCCGCGGATCACATCCGGCAGAAAGGCATCGTATTTTACTTCCAATATCATATCCTCCGGCCGATCAGCGGTATCGATGTCCACCACCCTGTCTTCCTGAAAATCTCTTTGGTACAATGTGGTGCGGATGTGGGAATCGAAAGTAATCCTTACATTCCCGGCAGGGTAAATATAAGGTTCCCGCACATAGGATACGAGTACTCTTGGACGCAATATCTGATAGCGCATTTTGGCATATAATTCCCGTACCAGCGGCGAAGGATGTATTTTCATCCACCCCAAACTGCCCTTCCATAATTGCCGGCATTCCTCTTCCGTGATCTCCGCGTCCAATTTCTTGCACAGACCATGATCCTTGATCTTTTTTTCCAGCATAATATAGGAAAGATCATCGTTATAATATCGGATCCTGAATTTTTCCCTTTCGGATATACCGTTTATTTTTTCCCGCAGCGCCTTGTCTTCATAGTTGTCAAAATAGACGCTCCGCACTAAATACCGGCCATCGACATTCGTATTTGCATCCGTCCTCATGACGGCCCGTAAACGGTTTCGCAATTCCAGATACTGCAAATACCCGATCCCATATTTCAGCTCATGGCGAAATTTCTTTTGTTCCATTCCTGCTGCCTCCCTTTCGCTTTGTTTGTAACCGGCCGGACAAAGCAGCGCGGATTTGCTTGCCCGACCATAGGGCAAGTATAATCGTGCTTCCTGAAATGTACTTAAAATGATCTGTGTATTTTTTCTGAACATTTCAAAACAAAAGCCGGAAATCTGTCTTTCGATTCCCGGCTTGCTGTCCTTCTTTTTCTGTTTGTTTTGTCACTTGTCTTACTGCTTGCTCTGTCACCTGTTCCGCTGTTTCCTCTGTTACTTGCCCTTCTGTTTCCTCTGCCGCCCGCTCTCTTTTCCGTTTACTGTTCCCGCCAAAACAACCTGAAAGCAAATGCTTTTTCCGCCTTCGCTCTCCACACCGATCCTTCCCCCATGGGCTTCCGCAATCGCCCGTGCCATGGAAAGCCCGATTCCGCTGCCTCCGCTATGGGAAGATCTGGATGCATCCAAACGGTAAAAACGATCGAACAGTCTGTCTAAACCGGATATATCCGGCAGATCGCATGTATTGGATACTTCTATATATATCTTCCGCCGCCTGTGATAAATATACAGATGAACCTCTCCGCATTCCCCGGAATATTTTATCCCATTGTCAAGAAGAATGGATATCATCTGTTGAATGGAATCCCGATCCCCATACAGCGCCATCCCCTCTTCTATCTCCTGAAAATATTTTTTTCCTTTTGCTTTTGCAAGAACGCCGAACGGCTCCGCCGCCTCCCACGCCGCATCGCTTAAGGAAAACCAGTTTTTTTTAGGAAACGGCATCTCTTCATCCAGTCTCGACAATGCCACAAGCTCGTTTACCAGTCTGGCCAGACGCACCGTCTGCTTCCTGATATTGGAGATCCATTCATCCCCTTCGTATTCCATAGCCGCAATATCCGCACTGGTGGCGATCGACGTAATCGGCGTCTTCAGTTCATGACTGGCGTCCGTAATAAACCGTTTCTGCCGTTCTATATTTTTCACATAAGGCTTGATGGCATACTGCGAGAAAAATACAACTAATATAAAAACCAGCAAAATACTGCCGCTTCCTATTGCCAGAGATACCAGCAGCAAGGATTTCATGAATTGCAGTGCATGGGATGAGTTCAAAAACAGTACGGTCATTCCTGCTTCTTCTCTGTCCACACGATACCGGTAATCCCCGTAGTATCCTCTTTCTTTTCCTTTTTTCAATACTTCTTCCGTATACTCCCTCGCCGTTTCTTCATCAATGGATGCAATATGTTCTCTCGAAACCACCTGTATATCCCCGCCCGGCCCGCAGTACATCACAAAGAAACGGGTGGTAAATTCGGCTTCCGGCCCTCCGCCGCGTATATCCGCAAAGGGCGGCGGCGGTTTCTGCGGCTCTGCGTAGGCGCTTCGCTCATGGCTCAGAAGATTTTCCGCCAGCTCATCCTGTCTGCGCGTGGTCTGGCAGTAATTCACTATATTAATCACCGTTACCAGAACCAGCATGACCGTTCCGAATGCTGTCATCGCTGCCACGATGAACCGCCGCCTCATTTTCTTCAACATGCCGTTTCCTCCAACGAATATCCGGCGCCCCGGACTGTCCGTATCTCAACGCTGCTCCCTATCTGCCGGAGTTTCCTACGTACAAATCCGATATAAGTCCATACCACGCTCATATCCGTCTGTGCATCCTGCCCCCAAATCCTGTCCATCAGATGGTTCGTGGAAAAAATGAAATGAGGATGCCGCATAAATAATTCCGCTAATTGGAATTCCTTATTATTTAAACGCACGGTTTCCGACCCGCACTCCAGTTCATGCCTGTTGCAGTCCAGGCGCACATCCCCGAAAGATAAAACAATGTCCTCATATCCGGCATTTCTGCGCGAAAGCGCTTTCACCCTCGCGATGAATTCCCTGCTCGCAAAGGGTTTCGGCAGATAATCGTCAGCACCCGCCTCCAGCCCGGCCACCCGGTCTTCGATTTCCGCCATGGCCGACAGCATCAGTACCGGCACTTTCGATTTATTCTTCCTGATATATCCCAGCACATCCAAACCGTTTATTCCCGGCATCATAATATCCAGCACAACCACATCATACTCGGAACAGCGCATGCTGTCCAAGGCCTCCGTCCCGTCATGAACCACATCGACGGAAAACTTATTTTTTTCCAGCAGGAATTTCAGCCCTTTTGCAAGTTCCTCCTCATCCTCGGCAATTAAAATCCGCATGGCCGCGACCTCCTTATATTTTCCGGGATATATTTTATTTCCGATCCCGATACCGCTTTCCTGAATCATACAGGAGGCGCTCCGCCATGTCAACCTTATTCCGCAACGTTTAGTTCCTGCAGCAAATCGCTAGCGTACTTCCTTTTTTCATCTCTTCTCCTTAAAAGCTGTGTCCGCCTCCGCCTCCGCTGCTGCCGCCTCCACTGCTTCCTCCGCCTCCGCTTCCCCCGCTGCTCCCCCCATCGCTTCCGCTGGAAACCGGATCATAGATCTCCGACTGATGGGTATGAACCGCACGAATCTCCGAATAGGTAAATCTTCTGTGAATATTGGCAAGCACAGCGTTTCCTCCCGGCTTACGCAGCCGGGTAAAACAGATAACCAGGCCAAAGTTGGCAAGCAGCGCAAGAATCATCGCCAGAAGGGCATTGCTGATATATTTCATAGGCTGCGCTATCCTCTGCCCATCCAACAGCGCCTGGATTTCCCCGAAAGCCTCTTTTGCGCATTCATAGTAATCCCCGCGCGACGCATAGCGATACACGTTATCCGCCACCGTATTGGCATAAGCCGTCGTAACCACCCTGTAAACCGCCCCATCGCTATGTATCCATATGTTCCGGTTGTCCATATCGATCACAAACACCGTGCCGCTGTCCGTGCCAAACCGATCCATATAATAATCCCTGGCAAAACCTTCCGTGGAAAAATCATTGTTTTCGACCGTTACAAACGCCGCACTTCCATATGCTGTAATTCCCTGCATCTCCCGGGCCAGTTCCAGGCGTTCTTCTTCTGTCAGCAATTCCGCCCCATCCTCGACCAGCACCCGGTATCCCGTATCCTGGTTCGTATAAAATACGTTTTCCGGGAGGCTTTCCTGTCCGTAGCATTGACCCGGCCCGGCAAATAATATTCCTCCGAGAAACAGCGCAAGGGCATATAAAACCCGGAAAAACCATCCCGCATAAAATTTTTTCCCTAAGTCAGACTGCCGTCCCCCGCACTTTTCCTTATCCGCCGCTCTATGCAATTTCGTCACCTCCCCGCTTATTTAACTGCGGCAGCTTTCGCGTGGCAAGCATATTATGCTGTTTGATAATATCCATAATCGCCCATAGCACCGTACCCATACAGGCGAACGCTCCTATATAGTAAAACCAGTCGGAAACCGGATCTATGATAAGAATAACCGCTGCAAGTACAATACCCCCAAAAGGTTTTATCAAAACAGGCCGCTTTTCCCTGAAATGCCCGCCTCCAAAAGCTTTTTTCCCCAAGTTCCTCCCCCTGCGTCCGCCGCTGAAAGCAGAAGCCACCCGGTTCATGCTCAATACAACTGCCATAACCGCCATGATACCGAAGATGCCCCAAACGCCTCCTCCGACTATCACAGGCGCCAAAAGGGCCGGTATCAGCGTAGTTACAAGAAACAAAATCATAATCAGGAGCATCTTCCCTATTCCGTCGTCCCATAGATTGCTGACAGGCTTTCTTCTTTGCCAGCCGGAATTACCCGTTCCGAAATCTGATCTTATGGAAGCAAGCCCCTTGTCGTCCGCCCCCGACTCCCTGTCCAAAATATGGGAAATCTGCCTGTTGGAGATCAGAATGCATAAAAATGCCAGCAGCGCTGCAATCATCAATATCTTTCCCGGCGTAATCGTTAAGAGCAGGTTCAACAGGAAAAACAGCGGTATTGCCAGAAGAAAAGAACCTGCCAGATATTTTTTCCCGTCCACCGGCAGATCGGCCGCCGCCCTTCCTGTCTGACCGTTTACCACGGCATAGCTGATCCTTTCTCCGTTCCGGTAAGATAAGAACCAGACCGGCAGCAGGGACAGCTCGGCCGATTGATCGGAAGGGCGCAGGGCATTGCGCAGGATATATGCTCCCTCTCCCTGCCCCGCGTGATATTTCCTGCATACCGGATCTTTTGCGAGAACCCGGCCGACATCCTGCAAAACGATATCCTCCGCCTCCGACAGATAGGCATATTTTTCCACATCATTTGTATCCGCATAAAACCCGCTTAAAAAAGAGGGCGTAAAATCTTTTCTGCGCTTCAAATCGAAAGGGGCTATGGCACCGCTCAAACTGTCCGAAAAAGCAGACGATGCGTCGTAGGCCAATCCCTGATACGCTTCCTCTACCTGACAGTCCAGCATATAATGGTCAATGATCAGGTAATCCCCTTTCCTGTGCGTTTTCTTGCCCGGAAATGCAATCTTTTCCTTTTTTTCAAAAGAATACACCCAATAAGGCATATAAATCCCCCGGAATTTTTCGATCAGATTTTCATCCTTCAATTCTTTCGGCGCAAAAATAGCCCGTCTCAGCATTTTTCCATAAGCGGCTTTGCAATCCTCCTTCGTTTTGGTAAAAGGGATGACTGGAGTTCAGACGTGTGCTCTTCCGATCCATATATTCCGGACACCGTTTTTTGCTGATGCGGCTGTCTAAAATGGCAGCCGCCCCGCAAAAACTGCAAAAAGTAGCCGCCGTGGTATCCTCGCTGACGATCTCTCCCCCGCACTGCGGACAAGTGAAGACCGTTGCCTCGTACTCTCCCGGCGGCTCCTCTCCTGCATCCTTTTCTTTATGAAAACTGTAGGGATCCACCTGGGTATCGCAATATTCACAGTGCAACTGCTGCCGGGCGATATTAAATTTCAAATTCCCGGCGCAATTCGGACATTCGTACATACTTTTTCCTCGCTTTTGTTATAACTGCAATGATTCTGTAACAGTTCCATCTACAATTTCTCTGTTACATTATCTTACCATACCCCTATGAATTTTTCTATTGCTTTATAGTCCAAAGCCCTGCCAGAATATCTTTCAATACAAGAAAAGAGTCCAGTTCATGATAACCATAGTCCTGCTTCAGCTTCCGAAGCAGCTCATTTAATTTTTCTACATATTCCTCCGTTTTCACTTCCTGCTTATACGAAGCCAAAACAGGGTATTTCTCCGCCCACCGCTTCCTGGGACAGCCCGCTTTTTTTCCGGGCGTTAAATAAACTGTTTCCTAAACTCATATCCGTTACCTCCTGTTTCTTAATTTACATAAATTATAAACGGCATGAGATTAAACATCTACCAACGGCGCTTTCCATTTCCGCCCGTTTCTTTTACAATTTCATAGTTTCTTTTTCAGTTCCGCAAATATTCATTTTCCGCCGCCATTCCATGCGCGCGTTACAGGCTGTGATACACCGGTTCTCCTTTTTCATAAGTGCAGAAAAACCGGAATCCCAAGCCTTCCAAAATCCGCTTTGCTTCTTCGATTCCGGCTCCCAGGTGGGCCGGTGCATGGCTGTCGCTTCCAATCGTGATGATTTCTCCGCCCAGCTGCCGGTATCTTTTCAATATATCCATGGAAGGCGTCGTATCTTTCAAGCCATATCTGCGGTACGACGTGTTCAGCTCTATCCCCTTTCCGTCCGCAATGACAGTTTTTAATATCTCTGAAACCATCCCTTCGACCTTTTCAAACGGATATACGCCCTTTTCATCGTAGCGTACAATCAGATCCATATGCCCCAGTACGCTGTAATCCTTACAGGACTTGACAAGATCGAACATTTCCCCATAATATCGTTCATTATATTCCTGTTGGCTCCTGTTTCTCTGGAAGTCCTGAGTCCAGAACTCCTGGTCTTCCACCTGATGTACCGACAAGATAATAAAATCAAGAGGATACTTTTCCACCAAAGCCCTATACTGCGGAATCGTATGCATCTGCATGCCGAATTCCAGCCCTGCTTTTATCGCGATCCGTTCGCCATAAATATGCCGAAGTTCTTCTATTTTTGCAAAATACCTCGGGTAATCCACATTCGCAAGCGGTTCTTCCCCACGGTATGCAATGGGATGTCCACAGTCCCAGTCCTCCTTGATTCCATAATCCACGTGATCCGTAAAACAAATCTCATTCATTTTCATCGCTATGGCGTCCTTGATGACCTGCTCCATCGGGTATACGGAATCATCGCTAAACTCCGTATGCACATGATAATCTGCAAACATACTATTTCCTCCGTTTCCAAAAATAATTTACCGGAGCCTTCCGTCGTTTCTGTCAATCCAAGGCTGGTAAGTCTATTTATCATACCATGCTTTCGGAATCCCAACAAGCGCCGCCGTGCATTCGGCACGGAAATCAATTTTTATCAGCGCCATGGGAGGGGACGCCAAGGGGGACAGAGCATTGATTAAAGACGGCATTGATTAAAGACGGCGTTGATCTGCGCGGCTATTACGCATGGAACCCTCTCGATATTATCCTCTGCTCTTCTTCGGAAATGAGCAAGCGTTACGGCTTTATTTATGTGGATTGGGACAACTATGGAAAGGGAAGAAGAAAACATCAGGAAGTCCCTTGGCTTTGCCAATATGGTATGCGACGGCGGCAACGGGATTGTCCTGAACCACGAGCTGGTATCTTTGGAACCTCTCCTTTTTATACAAGATATCTTTTCCCATGCTCCTTGCCCGCTGTTTTGATAATATCTAAAAGGTTATTTTTAAAGACCCCGTCCGTTTCTTCCAATAACGGTATCAATTTTCCCCGAATAAATGTTTCATCGGCGGCACGCGCCAGGAAGTGATGCCTGAAG